>Ga0129324_10000421_pt1 | contig 31200 bp, 27 predicted proteins | sample CPBDNA_7_FD_96879 | JGI IMG/M metagenome (GOLD analysis project Ga0129324, IMG submission 96879) | Freshwater to marine salinity gradient microbial communities from Chesapeake Bay, USA - CPBay_Spr_15_0.2_DNA | ecosystem: Environmental > Aquatic > Marine > Coastal | place: USA: Chesapeake Bay...
AAGGACAACAACAAACAGGTTTCTGCTGCAGTCCGGATACTGCAACAGAAAAGAGATGCGTCAGCACGTGCGACTCATCTCATGGTCAAAAATGACTCTCTCATTACCTATGAGAAGGCATTTTCTGGCCAAGCCGTAGTAAAGAAATTCTTTACTGCGACTTTTCTCGAAAGGAAAATAATGTCTACAAAGACAAGCTTTAAGCGTATTGCGCTTGTTGCTGCATCAGCTTTGGCGTTAGGTGGCTTCTCAGTCATCTCTGCTCCACAAGCAAATGCTGCCGCAGGTAACGTCGGTGCGTTTGTTGTTGCAAAGACAACAATTGTTGCTGGTGTTCCACTAGCAGTTGGTAATTTCACAGCAAGCACAGTTCTAGACACCCGCGGAATCTCTTCATTCAATGCTACTGCAGGAGATACCGTTACTTTGCAGTACGGAAACGTTTCTGGATCAACAGGAACTAATGACAGTATTACTGTGACCATGCGTGGAATCGGTAATATCATCACAGACGAAGCAGTGAGCGGTGTAGTTAGCTCTAACAAGGATGTTGAGTTTGACGCAGGTACCTTCACAGTTACTTCAGTTCCAGGTACTTACATACTTGATATCACTATGGGTGTTGGTAAAGGCGTTGGTGGAACTGCAACACGTACGACTTCTGTAACGATGGTTGTTGCTGCGGCAGCTGGAACTTTCAGCTCTTCATTCTCAACAGCATATATTGCATCAGGATCAGCAACTCCAAGCGCTCTGACGAACGCAGTTGCTGCTTCAGGTTCATCTACTAAGGGCACTCAAGCTGCAAATATTGCTATTACTCTGAAGAAGGCAAATAACACAGCACCGACATCTGCATCAGGTAACGTTCTATCTGCTGAAGTAACTGGCGTTGGTTATATCTCTTACGGTCACAATGGTGCTGCTGCAACAGCTTGTTCTGCTACACCAACATATGTTGCTGCAAACCTAGGACGTTCAATCGTTGCTACAACAACATCTGATACTGCAACCATCCTTTCATGTTCAGATGGTGTTGCTGGTACTCAGACAGTTTCAATCTATGTAACAAATGCTGCTGGCGTTAAAGCACTTCTTGCTACAAAGACCGTTACTTTCTATGGTGCAGTTGCAAAGATTGCAATTGGCACAAAGAACTTCACAATTGGTAAGGCTGGCGGAGGATCAACAACTTCTGCTACCGGTGCCGGCACAAGTGACACAATCACTTACATGCCAGCATTCACAGTGAAGACCATGAGTTCAACCGATCTTGCTGCAGATATTGCATCTTCTGGAGTTCCAACAATCGTCTCTGGAACAACAACAGTTGTTGTCTCAGGCGTCTGTGCTAAAGACGATAATGCGACGTACGGTTCAGGTTCAGTTGGATCATATGGTTGCTCATTTACAACAGCTTCATCTGCGAAGTCAGGCGATAAGGCAACTCTTACCGTGCGCACTCCAGATCCTGCAAGCACAACAGGTGCTTTCTTAACAACAACAATCGATGTTACAGTCGGTGGGTCTGTTGCCAAGGAAGTTATTTCACTCGATAAGTCTTTATACTCAGCTGGCGAAGCAATGGTTGTAACAATTACAGCCACTGACTCATCAAACAACCCTGTTTATGATGGCGATAATTCACCTGCATTAACAGGTAGCAAAGCAGTAGGCGGATCACTTCCAGCTGCTAGCTACTATGTTGGTGGTAAGAAAGCTACAACTGCAGGTGCTCTATGGGCACCAGCAATTGGTGGCGACTTCACAATAATTGGAACTGGAACAGATGCAGCATTAACACCTTTATCTGCAACAGTTTCTATCGAGGGCGATGCCTCAGCATCACTAGCACTTGATGCAGCTAACGCTGCAACAGATGCTGCTAACAATGCATACGATGAAGCTCAGAATGCAACACAAGCTGCATCAGATGCACTAGCTGCTGTTACAGCACTAGCTGCTCAAGTTAAGTCTCTTATCGCAAGCGTTAAGAAGCTAACTAAGGCAGTTGCAAAGCTCAGCTAATCAAACCAAATTAACTCTTCGGAGTTGATTAAAAGCACTACAGAAGGCCTGGAGCCCGAAAGGGAGCCAGGCCTTCTGGCATTTATTTTCACTATTGAAGTTGCGTCACAGCCAAAATTTAAGGTGCCCTTGATCCAGTTGTTTTTCAGGCAGAATTTAGCTGCAAAGGAAACATTTTATGAATACAGAAAGTAGTATTAGCTCATGTTAAAAGAGGCGAATAAAAAAGTGCTCACGGCGCTGGTATTGATTGTAGGACCGCTGGTAGGACTTTTTATTACACCGTCAGTATCAACCGATCCCGTCAATCAGCCAAAAATGTTGATTTTGGCTGTAATTGCCTTTGCTGCAGTTGGAAGTTTGCTGTTTAACCTTAAATCAACTTTAAAGGAGTTAAATAACAAATTTGGCTGGATATGTGCAATATTTGTTTTCCAAATGTTTTTAGTTTTGGTATTTGCCCCAGCTCCGAGAGAACAACAATTTTTTGGGGTTTTTGGTAGAAATACAGGATTACTCACTTATTTATGTCTCGTTTTGATCTGCATATGTGCGTATTTAGTTTCTAATTCGACAAATTTAGAAAAAATTGTTCTAGTGCTTATTTTTACGGGAGCAGTTTCTGCAATCTATAGCGGGATGCAAACATTTGGAGCTGACCCCGTTAATTGGCAGAATCCTTATAATCCAATTACAGCTTTTCTTGGCAATCCAAATTTTCAATCGAGTTTCTTAGCAATTTCAGCGATTACTACACTTGGATTAGTCTTTCGTAGTAAATCAAACTTATTGACCAAAGTTAGTTTAATTCTTTATATCTTGTGTGCACTTTTTCTAATAATAAGATCAAATTCGCAGCAAGGAATACTAGTCTTGGGGTTGGGAAGCGCGATAGTAATTGCATTATTCTTGATACAAACACCAAGATTTGCGAAGAGATTCATACTTTACCCATATTTTCTGGTCACTGGAATAATTGGATTTCTTGTAGTTTTTGGAACGCTAAATCATGGACCCCTTGCTAGTATAATTTATAAACTTTCGGTTAGACAGCGTGGATTTTATTGGGATGCGGCAGTTGAGATGATGAAAACCCACCCTTTCTTTGGCGTTGGGATGGATTCATATGGAAGTTGGTATTTCGCAGCTCGCTCGAAGGATGCGGCTTTTTATACACCGAAAACTGGCAGCAATGCCGCCCACAACGTTTTTCTTGATCTTGGCGCTTTTGGGGGCTTTCCACTCTTTTTTATCCATCTTGCATTAGTGTTTTTAACAATTTGGGCAATAGTCAAAGTGCTTCTTAGACGGTCTGGCTTTAATTGGTCATTTGCTGCCATTGTAGGGGCTTGGGCTGGGTATGAGGCACAGTCTCTAATAAGTATAAATCAAATTGGCCTTGCGATTTGGGGCTGGATTATGATGGGTATCATTATTGGATACGAAAAATTTGATCAGAAAAATCAAATATCTAGTGCAGAATCAAAGAGAGTAAGAAAAACTGAAAGTAAAATTGGAACGCAAGTCGTCACCTGTTTTGCCGGAGCGATTGTTGGCGCTAGTTTAGTTCTCCCAGTGTTTAACGCCGATGCTGCATATAGAAGAGCGGTTTCCACCGGTAATGGAGATGAACTATTGCGGGCAGCGCAAGCTAAACCTACTGATACTTATAGGCTAGTTATGTCGGCCCAGGTGTTTGCGAACAGCAATTTTCCTGAACTGGCAAAAAAGCTAATTGATTTGGCCATAGAAAATGACCCGAGGTCCTATGACGCCTGGGAGCTGAAGAAGCTGATGACTGATAAAACAACTCCAGAATATCAAGACATTATTTCTAGATTAAAAACTTTGAATCCAAATGTGTCGATAGCTCAATGAACGTAGTAATTATTGGGCAAGGATATGTTGGCCTTCCAGTTGCTTTGGCTGCTGCAGATGCTGGATATTCAGTTGTTGGATTTGATTTAAACATTAGAGTGGTAAACGACTTAAATTCTGGTATATCGCACATAGAAGATATATCAAGTGAAAAACTCAAGAAAAATTTGAACAATGGATCTTATAGAGCAACATTAAATCCAGATGACTTAAAAGAAGCAGATGTGGCAATAATTGCTGTACCAACTCCTTTGGATGAAATAAGAAATCCAGATCTATCTTATTTAGAAAGTGCTTGCTTATTGCTTGCAAAAAATCTGAACAAAGAATCTCTAATTATAAATGAATCAACTTCTTACCCAGGAACACTTAGAAATGTTATCTCCCAACTTATCAGTTCCAATACAACAATCAATCATGCATTTGCAATTTCACCAGAAAGAATCGATCCAGGAAATAATTCTTGGAATATTTCAAATACTCCAAGAATTATTGCAGGGCTGGATGGGAACGCCCTAGTTAAAGTTAAGAATTTTTATAGTAAATTTTGCGAAAATCTCATTTGCGTATCCTCCCCCGAAGTAGCAGAATCAGCGAAAATATTTGAAAATACCTTTAGGCAAGTCAATATTGCATTGGTAAATGAGTTTTCTCATATTACGCGCGCCTTGGGTATATCTATCCGGGAAGTATTAGATGCTGCAGAATCGAAACCCTACGGTTTCATGCGGTTTAATCCGGGACTAGGCGTGGGCGGTCATTGCATACCGGTTGATCCAAGTTACCTATCATTTTTGGCCAAGAAAGTAAATCAAACTGCTGATTTTGTTGACCTAGCTAATTCAGTAAATTTCATGCAACCCTTCAAAATTGCCGAGCGAATCAAGACTGAAAATGGCGGTTCTTTGGTGGGTAAAAGGGTAGTTCTTATAGGGATGTCATATAAACCAAATGTAGTCGACATTAGAGAATCTCCATCAATTCGATTGATTGAATTGCTAAGGGGTTATGGGGCAAGTGTGGTTTGGAACGACTCACTTTTAAGTTCATGGAATGAGGAAAAATCTGCACCACTGAAGGGTGAAATGTTTGATATCGCAATTCTCGCTATTTTCCATAAAGAAACCGATTTAATTGAAGTAAAAAACTGTGCTAATTATTTGTTTGATTGTACAGGACTTATAGAAGGCGCTTCACAACTTTAAGATTTGGTTGGATCAAATTTAAATTCATTTATAACGTCATCCAGAATCTCATCTATCGAAAGTTTCGGGTGCCAACCAAAATCTCGCTCTATTTTTCCGATATCTGGAACTCTTCGGTGTATATCTTCAAATCCAATTGGATAAACCCCTGAGTGAGGAACATGCTCAATAATTGATTTGGAATTAGATTTTGAAATAATCCGTTTAGCTAAATTCTCAATAGTAATTTCTTCTTTGCCCCCAATATTGTAAACTTCACCTATAGACTTATCTGAGACTATTAATTTAGTAATGGCGTCCACGGCATCTAGGACGTGACAGAATACGCGACTTTGTGACCCATCCCCATGAACCTTAAGTGTTTCATTTTTTACAGCGCTACTGACTAGTTTAGGGATTACCATCCCATATCTTCCTGTTTGCTTTGGTCCCACCGTGTTAAAGAATCGGACTGTAGTGACTGGTAAGTTTTCTTCTATAAAAAGTGCTTGCGCCATTGCTTCTTCGATAGCTTTCGCATCCGAATAAGACCATCTAATTTTCTGTGGGCTTCCTATTACTCTGTCATCCGTTTCAGAAAGCGGTTGCTTAGGATTCTTTCCATAAATTTCTGAAGTACTGGCAATTAAAGTTCTCTTACCATGTTTTGCAGAAGCCAATAAAACAACTTCACTACCTAGGATATTGACTGACATTGACTCGAGTGTTGATTCCATAATTCGTTGCACACCTAAAGATGCAGCCATGTGAATAATGCAGTCGTTATCCATGACAAGTTCTTCAACCAGTAATGAGTTTCGTATGTCCCCTGGGACCAGCTTTCCTTCAAAGCCTTGTAAGTTAGAACTCGATCCAGTAGTCATGTTGTCTAGAACTGTGATCTCGTTACCCAAACCCTCAAGTGAAAATGCTAGGTGAGAACCTATAAACCCCGCACCGCCAGTGATTAAAATCTTCATTCTCGCACTTTACACGGAACTTTAATAGAATAATGTAATGGAAATCGTTCACATAATTGCACGCGTGAATATCGGAGGAACAGCAAACTGGGTTCTAACTTTAGCTGAAAAATTGAGGGAGAATGGCCACCAATCTACTATTTTTACTGGTTTAGTTGCCGATAACGAGGTAGAAGACCCGAAACTTTCAAAAATAGGATTTATTCGAATTCCACACTTAACTAGAACTCCTAATTTAATGAACGACCTTAAAAGCATAATCTTCCTTAGGAGAAAACTAATTGAGTTAAATCCAGACATAATTAACACTCATACCGCCAAAGCTGGAATTCTAGGTCGTTTGGCAGCGGTTGGTTTGAGTATTCCAAAAGTCCATACATTCCATGGTCACACGTTTTATGGGTATTTTTCGCCTTTGAAAAGTAGAATAATCATTCTGCTTGAAAGATTAATGAGTAGTTTCACAGAAAAATATATTGCCGTGGGAAATCAAGTCCGAATTGACTTGATTGAAAATAGAATTGCGAAAAGTAGTAAAATTTCAGTTATCTGTCCACCCCTATCGCAAATGGTTCTCGTTGACAGAAAAATCCTTAGGGAATCTTTTGGAATTAGTGAGAATTCTTTTGTTGTTGGCGTCTTAGGAAGAGTCACTGCAATCAAACGCCCCGATTTAGTGCTTGCAATTGCAAAGATGAACCCCGGTATCACATTCTTACTTGGAGGTGGAGGCGATCTTGAAAAAAAATTCATCGACGCCAATCTGTCAAATGTTCATTATGTTGGCTGGTGTCAGCCAGGTGAATTTTGGCCTGCAAGTGATTTAGCTCTTTTAACATCGGACAACGAAGGTATTCCCACTTCACTAATTGAGGCAGGATCCTTAGGAATACCTGCATTAGCTCGAAAAGTTGGCTCCGTGGCCGATGTATTGCTTGATCACAAAACTGGAGAATTTTTCGAAGAGGTCAATATGGCAAACGAGATCCTAAGAAGGCTTGCTTCAAATCAAATCTTGCTATCAAATTATTCAACAAATACTAAAGCTTATGTCGAGGAAACTTTTTCGGCACAGAACTTCTATGTCTTGCATGAAAATCTCTATATTGCGATTCTAGCCAATAAAACAAAGTGAATTAGATGCCAATTGATTGATGCGCTAATAGAAAAAGGTTAGTATTGTCAAGTGAAAATGTATATAGCAGGCATAAATGGAATGGTAGGGTCTGCTATCGCAAGAGAAGCCTTGCTAAATAACTTTGAAGTTATTGGAAAAAGTTCAAAGGAATTAGATCTAAGGAATAGAGAAAACACCTTTTTAGAATTAGAATCTGAAAAACCTGATATTTTGATCATGGCCGCGGCAGTAGTTGGTGGAATTGCTGCGAATTATGAATTCCCAGTGGAGTTCCTATCGCATAATTTGCAAATTCAAACGAATCTATTGGATGCGGCGCATAGTGCAGGAATAAAAAAAGTAGTTTTTCTTGGCTCATCCTGTATCTACCCGAAGCTTTCGCCCCAGCCTATCCAAGAAAAATCGCTTATGTCGGGGCCGTTAGAAAGTTCAAATGAGGCATATGCAATTGCGAAAATTGCAGGGATTAAATTAGTGCAGTCATATAGAAGGCAGCACAAGCACGATTGGATTTCAATTAATCCAAGCAATTTGTATGGCCCCGGAGATAATTTTGATGTTCAAACATCACATGTATTGCCCGCATTAATACGTAGATTTCATGTAGCAAAGACAAATAATTCTTCCAGCATTGAGATTTGGGGTGACGGAACCCCGGTTCGTGAATTTTTACATGTGGATGATCTTGCAAAAGGCGTGTTTCAGATAATCGAAAAATATGATGGCGATGACGCTATAAATATTGGGACCGGTAAAGGAATTTCTATATCTGACTTAGCATCTCTAATCAAAAAGATTATTGGGTTTGAAGGCAATATTACGTTTAATCCCAATTTTCCAAATGGGACGCCTGTAAAAATCCTTAATATTGATAAAATTAAGGATATTGGATGGTCCCCAAATATAGGTCTTGAATTAGGGATTAACAAAACCTATAAATGGTTCTTGGGGAACAACAAGGATTTGGAGAGATAAAGATGAAGAAAGCATTTATTACAGGCGTAACTGGTCAAGATGGTTCATATCTTTCAGAATTACTGCTTGAAAAAGGGTATGAAGTCCATGGTTTGATTAGAAGAAGTTCAACTTTCAATACTTCACGAATAGATCATCTCTACCGCGACCCACATGAGATTGGAAATAATTTCCATCTTCATTATGGCGATATTACTGATGGAGTAGGTATTTCTAACTTGATTAGAACCATAGCCCCGGACGAGATTTACAATTTAGCGGCACAGAGTCATGTCAAAGTTTCCTTTGAAATGCCAGATTTTACGGCCCAAGTTGATGCGTTAGGAACTGTGAGATTACTTGAAGCTTTAAGGGCGTCTGGAATAAATGCTAGGTATTACCAGGCCTCTACTTCTGAGTTGTTTGGAAATACACCCCCACCGCAAAGTGAGATTTCAAATTTTGCTCCAAGAAGTCCATACGCAGCAGCTAAACTCTACGGTTATTGGGTTGTCCGAAATTATCGTGAGGCATATGGCATACATGCAACAAACGGAATTTTATTTAATCATGAATCACCTAGGCGTGGAGAAACTTTCGTCACAAGGAAAATAACTTTAGCCGCGGCAAGAATTAAACTAGGCCTGCAGGATAAATTGTATTTGGGAAATCTTGAGGCAATTCGAGATTGGGGATACGCCAAAGAGTACGTTGAAAGCATGTGGCTTATGTTGCAAAAAGATTACCCAGATGATTATGTAGTAGCCACAGGTGAGGGCGCATCCGTCAGGGATTTTTGCCAATTAGCTTTTGAACAAGTTGGCTTAAATTATGAGGATCATGTTATTTCTGAACAGCGCTACGAAAGGCCGACTGAAGTTCCAGCCCTGATTGGTGATAGCTCAAAGGCGCGAAAAGAATTAGGCTGGCTACCCAGTACAAATTGGAGTTCCCTGTGCAAATTAATGGTTGATCACGACTTAAAGTTTGTTAGTCAGTTAAATCCAGGTAATTCTAAATCAAGTTAAGAAGACGAATTTGAAAGTATATATTGACTGTGGTTTCCATTTGGGCGAAGGAGCAATGAAGCATGTTGAAAAATGGGGGCTGGATTCAAATACAAGGATTATTGGCTTTGAAGCAAACCCCAATACTTTTAACGAATTAAGAAAAATAATAGTCAAAGGAAATATTTCAGATCAAAAGTATGACTTTATGGCCCGTGATAATTTTGAACTCCACAATAAAGCAGTTTGGAACTCAAATGGTTTTGTAAAGATGTATTGCGGTAAAATTAATGTAGGTGCTGAGTTAGAAACAAACTCCGAATACATCAAGTTTATGGAACTGCATGACAACAAATTAAAGAGTGGTGATCTAATAACAAATCATCAGGGAAGAGCCGAAGCAATAGATGGAAGCTCAACAATTTTTGGAAAACGAAATTCTAAGTTTTTCCTAAAAAAGGGAAATATCACACAAAAGAATTTGGATTTTTCCGAGACGGTGGAAGTGGCATCAATAGATTTTTCTGATTTTTTGATTTCTAATTTCTCAGCAGGTGATGAAGTCTCAGTAAAAATGGATATTGAGGGAGCCGAGTTTAAGGTTTTAAAGCATTTGATTTCGACGGATGCCATAAAATTAATTACGCGTATAGATGTAGAGTGGCATGACTTTGGGAATTTTGGATTGCGATTGCAAAAGCTTTATTTAAAATCGAGAATTAAAGCTAGAAGTGTGGAAATAAGCGAATGGGAATGAGAGTTAATTATGCTTTTGTTGTAGAATCCTTTCAATAATTTAAGCTCTCTACACGGTTACTGCTATCTATTTGAAATGGTGGATGATATGAACATCGGCATGATTGGTCTTGGAAAGTTAGGCTTGCCATGCTTACTGGCAATCGAATCTCAATCAAATCATAAGATTTACGGATTTGATATTTCGTCACAAACTTTAGAAAGTATTAAGAATAGGAAAGTCTCGTATTGGGAAAAGGGAGTTAATGATTTACTGGAGAAGTCAGAAATACAATTAGTAGATTCAATTGGTGACCTAGTTGATAAATGCGACATAATTTTCGTCGCCGTGCAAACACCTCACGATCCACTTTACGAGGGTCGTACGCCCGTTCCCGAAAGTAGAAAAGATTTTGATTATTCACACTTAGTTAACGTTGCAGAGGAATTGAAAATTGGCCTTTTGAAGCATGAGGATTCAAATCCACTAATTGTTGTGATAAGTACTGTCCTTCCTGGAACGATGCGAAAAGTAGTTATCCCAGTTCTGGAATCCGCAAGAAAAGAACTACGATTTGCTTATAATCCATATTTTATTGCAATGGGAACTACAGTTTGGGATTTTTTGAATCCCGAGTTCATTCTGATTGGTTCAGAAAAGCCCGAAGATGGTGAGAGTTTGAAGACTTTCTATAATTTCATCGAAGGTTCAAAGATTTTAATGGATATTGAGTCAGCCGAACTAACAAAGGTTGCTTATAACACTTTTATCGGGTTTAAAATCGTTTTCGCAAACACGATAGCTGAGATTACACAAGTAAGGGGTGGCGACCCTGACGTCATCACAAATGCATTAGCCTCAGCTAATCACCGGTTAATGTCATCCGCATACATGCGTGCAGGCATGGGCGACGGCGGTGGTTGTCATCCTAGGGATCAGATCGCTATGTCGTGGTTAGCCAAAGATGCAAATCTAAGCACCGATATATTTGAGTATCTTGCTGGTGCAAGAGATGCTCAAACAAAAAAGCAAGCAGAGCTAATTGCTGATATTTCTAGTCAGAATAATTTACCTGCTGCAATCTTGGGCGTCACCTACAAGGCTAATTCACCACTTGAGATCGGATCACCTGCAAGACTTCTAGAGGTTTACCTAAACAAATTAAACGTTAAACCATTGATTTTAGATCATTGGGTTAATCCCGGTACACAAATGCCGACTTCTCCTCACGTTTTCTTTATCGGAGTTATGCACGATACCTACAAAGAGTTGAATTTGCCAAAAGATTCAATCGTAATTGACCCTTGGGGTTTCGTTGAAAAAGTTTCATCAGGCGTTAGAGTTATCACTCCGGGGCGCCACAGGGCTAAAGAGTAATTTTTGCGTAATCTCTATGCTCTAGCTTTTTTGACCTAAATTGATGAACTAATGGGGTTTTTCTAAACTTCCATAGTTTATCCCGCTTGCACTCGCTAGTTAAATCATTATTGGCGACCGAAGCACCACCCAAGTGAGCAAAAATAGGAAAAAGGCAATCTAAATAAACAAGCCTATCATCTAGCTTTAAGAGTTTCATCACACTTGGTTTATTCTTAAGAAACCAAGTGTAGGCATTAATCGCTGAACTTCGACTAAACGTCCCTACGACAAATCCATAACCCACTAGTGGAAATTTTTTGCCTGATAAATTCTCTACGAATTCTAAAAGTTCACCTTTATATGGATTTATCTCCAAAGATTCAACATCGACGCCGAAATAAACTGGTATTTTTCTGCGAATATGGGCATCATATTCTAGGGCAAGCAAATGTTCATTAACCGACAAACTAGCAGCTTCAAAAAGGCGTTTCAATTGCAAGTTAGCAATTTCATATCGCACCTCTAATGGGATATCCGCAGCTTTTTCTAAATTCCAATTCAACTCCACAAGTTTCTGCATACATTCATAAGATTCCATTGCGATTGGATCAAACTCTTCAAGAAATTTAGGAATAATTGGCTTTAAAGAATCTCGCGCCAGAATCACTTGACCGTTAGGATAAAACTTTTTAAACTCACTCAAGCATCTATAAACATCAAACCATTCGTGATGAAAAATCATAACCGCAGTTAGATTCGGAAATGAGAATTTTTCCAAACTCTTATCAAAAGTTCTATTCATACTGCTCCTTGTACTTGTGTAAAGTGACGACCTGTCCAAGTTCTATTGCTTCTTCGATGCCGGTCTGCCAAGTTTCAAATAGCCCAGTATAATTTCCAGCAGTTCCACCCACCATAAAGTTCATTATCGTAATAACTTCGTCAGAGCCCAATGGTCTTCCCGAGAAAAAAATTATTGGCCATAATTTTCTAGCCCATTCTTCCTTTGTGTGCGAGACTAATATTGATTTCCTCACAACCGAGCCACCAAATCCACCGATATTCAAATTTTTTGATCCTCTGTATCCCATTAAAAATAAGGCAACTCTGATTCTTAAGACTAGTCTTTCATTAATATTCACTCCATTGAGGTCAAATTGCAATTCATTAATTCTTGAAAATATCTTTACATCATCTTCCAATATGAAAAGCCACAACTTATCGGGATCCTTGTTGGAAGCCTGGGTCAAAGCCTCCAAAAATCTCTTTACTGTGAAAACCGACAGATACAAGCCACCTTTTGAAGCGGAAATTCTGCCTCTAGACTTAGTAATAATAGTTTGCGATTCACTTTCTGAATCTAACTCGGGGGCAAATCCACCCTCGTCTAAAAAAAGACTTACTTTTGCCGTCGGGTAACATTTCAAAAATTCTCGGATCACAATTTGTGTTGCTTTTGGTTGCCGATATGCAAAATATAGAGCATCAATCGAATTATCTAGCATCATTTAATAGCATGCAGCAATAAATGCCAACCTAGTTCTTGTTTCAAAGCGTTAATGTAATTTTCTGGCATTTCTTGGAACCACTTTTCCTTAACATAGTTATAATTCTTATATTCTTCTATTTCGTATTGAAAGATATGATCTTGGGAAATCGAAATAACTTTCAATCCAGAATCTATTAAGAATTTTTCTGCTTCTTCAAGAGTATACGTGAATGCGATAGGGCAATAGTCTTGAGCCTCTGGTTGGTCTAAACCGTGGTTAATGAGTGCCGATTTCCACGAGTTTCTAGCATAAAGCATAATCCTAAATTCGGTTCCCTCGCTAACCTGGTTGACAATTGACCTTAAAGCTTTGCTAGGTTCCAGTGTATGGTGTAAGACACCAAAACTATAGACTAAATCAATTTTTGGAAAATCAAACATTTCAAGATTGAAATCTTCGATTGAAGAATGTAAAAACTTGCCAGACAGCCCGAAAAGGTGGAACCTTGTTTCGGCTATTTTTAGTGACTCATTTGAAAGTTCAATCCCAAAATACTCAGCCCCATTTTCAGCATAGATTGCAGCATCTGTGCCAAGACCACAGCCTAATTCCAACACTGCTTTACCGCGATAGCTATCTGCTCTCATGAAATCCAAAATATGTGGCTCAACAAAATACCGCCGGGCTGATACCTCTTCAAACCATTCTTTCGTAGAAACTTCTTTAGGTGAGTGCCTTACGTTGCAGGGTCTTCTATCCCAATACTCTTCAATCTGCATTAAACCTGGATTCGTCCAATTCTTCATAACATGATTCTAAGGGATAAAATCTATTTCGGATGAGAATGACGCCTAAATATTTAGACAAAAGCCATCACAACTTGAAAATTTTGCTCTTAAATCTAAAGATTAATAATTTAAGATTCCAAATCCTATAAATGCCAGTCCTATGTTTAACAATTTGATCTCCAATTCTCCAGTCAAAATTTCTGTTTTCAATTCTAAATATTCGATAGAAGAATGAAAATTTAGGAAATAATGGTGGAATCTTTCCATCTAAAATGTATCTGTAAATCAAACAATTCAACACATCTTGGTCACCACAAGACCACTTAAATTTCGAATCGTTATTTACGTTTGGACTAAATGCAACCAAGTCATCAATTGAACAATACTTCAAATAATCATCAATAAATTCTCTTCCAAATTTATCATTTCTAACAATAATTCTTGCAGCGTTTAACAAATGGCAATCCTTTACCAACTCTTTTTCAGCAGAATCAAAGAAATAATCAAGCGTGAATTCCTTAACATGTTCTCTTACCTTGGTCCCACCTCTTTCCATTTGAACCCAAAAAGATGTCCTATTTTTCTTAAGAAGATAATCCAAAATACCGCTTAAATTATCCCAGTCCGTTTCCCAGTACTGGGAGTTTTTGAGAAAATTACCATCGTGATAGACCAAGACATCTCCTTCAGGGATTTTACCTAGCTGATCTTTGATAATAAACGGTTTGAAATTAAAATATCCAAAACTATTTGCATTAGGGTTAGAGATTAATTCTTCAGGATATTCGTTGCAGTATTTTTCGCTACCTTCTAAAGTTTTCAAGGATTGTTTGTTATGCCCTGTGATAGTCGCAAAATATTTGCTTAAATTACTGTAAATGTCTTCTGCGACTTTGCCTAAGTCATAGCCTTTATCGTATGGGTGCCCCCTGGAGTAGAAAAAAATAAAATGCACTGCGCCTTGCAGTGAATGTCTTTGCTTTCGATAGAGGAAAGCTATAAAAAAATTTGTTAGACTATAAAATCTAGCTAATATTCTTTCGATAACTTCAATTCTCATCTCGATATTAAACGCCACATTTCAGTGATTAGAGGTGCATTTTTCTTGGTCCACGAATAGTTGTTCGCCGCGTATTCAGCTATTTTTTCCGGTGGGATTTTAATGGCATTAGTTTGACTTTCAATAGTTTCTGGCGTGGTGTCTTTATTCATAAGATTTATCCAAGACAATTCTAAATCTTGGGCACCTGCGCCTTCCTCTGTAACAAATACTGGAAGTCCAGCCATTTGTGCCTCATACAAAACCAACGCATCTGCTTCGCCAAGTGAAAGCAGCAAGAGTGCCTTATAGTTTTTAAATTCAGTTCTTAACTCGGATCTAGAGCGCTCACCCAAGAAAATATTTTTTAATTCTGGCTTCTCTAATATTAAATTGGTTACCCGTTCATCTGCAATTTGTCCAATAAATTTAATTTCCAAATTTGATTTCCTAAACTTTTGGTATAACTCAAATTGAGATTTTCGAACTTCAACTTTTCCAAGGCTCAGGTATGGCCCATTATTGTTTCTACCAATTTCGGGTTTAAAACTTGTTCCGTTACTCGAAATTAATAGCTTTGCGTGGGGCGCTATGGTTTGAACCGTTTCTCTCATTTTGTTGTTCATTAAGACTAAACAATCAAATTTAGTCATACTATTGAAATATTTGAGGTAACTAGGATGCCATTTGTTTGGGTAATTAATATATCCATATTGACAAACCCCGATTATTTTTGATTTCTGGAAATTTCGAATTACTCTTGTGGCGAGCGGATCATAATAACTAATTACTAATTCAAAATTCATAAAACGTGCCTTGAGCCACTTCCACACACTAAGCGAATTTAATAGCCAAACATTGAAGCCTTGTTCCTGGAATGTTGGGATTGATTCGTCAATAATGGTTTCAATAGCACCCCACCCGCGCGGTGGTATTTCGATTTTCCCTGGGCCAACAATAAGGATCTTTCTACCGGAAACCGGGTTTCCCTCCATCTGTTTAAGGGTTTTAGGCCCTCGTCCTAATCCAATTATGTTAACAAGAAGTGAAATTCGTATGCCCCATATGCTTTTCATAAAACTCCCGAACTATTCATTTAGTAACATGATCAATTTAGGAGATGTCCGCAGCGGTAATAACTTCCAGTTTTGGGAATGGTATTACTATGGTTCCTCCGGCTTTTAAATACTTATTCGCCTTAAGTAATATTCCATCTTTGAAATGCCAAGGCAAAACTATCGCGACAGTTTTAGTGCTTTTTTGTTCTAAAATTTCTGATTCATTAATTATTGGTATTTTTGTTCCTGGAGTTTCCTTACCAAACTTTTTTGAATTGATGTCACCTATAGCTGTTATATTAAATTTTGAATAGTCTAACGATTGAAGCAGCACGTTACCTTTTGTTGAAGCCCCTAATCCAAAAATTTGAAAACCTTCTGAAGCAAACTTTGCCAACTCAGACTCTAATTCTTTTATATGCTTCCCCACCAGGGTTGAAAAATTGTGCAACATCGTCCCATCTCTATATCCAAGCCTGATTTCTTTTTCTAGCAGCTCATGATAATTTTTAGGTGCTTCAATCGGTTTACTCGATTTAACCGCAGTTACTGCAATACTTCCACCGTTTACTTCATTCAAATCTAATTCTAAAATTTTGAAGCCGCAAACAGAAAGTATCTTGTCAATGTCATGCAGTGACAGATAAAGCAAATGTTCTTGACAAATAGTATCGAAACCAAGAGTTTCAACCATGCTTACCAGGTAGCTCTGCTCAAAATGCCAAATACCACCTTCCTCTAATATGTCAAAAACATCTCTCGCAAACTTAACTGGGCTTTCTATGTCATAAAGTACAGAAGTTGAAGTAACTATGTTTGCCGTAGGAAAGTTATTCTCCTTATATGAATTTTTTGAAAAGAACTCTTCTATTTTTGTGCTTGATGTTGGGTAGCGATCAACAAAATTTGAAATCAAAGGATCTATACCTATTTTTGAAATTACTTTGTCCGAGTAACCGCTTAAGAGGGTTCCATCATTACTGGCTATATCAACGACCGTTTTAGGGGAAAGGCCTTCATAAAGATCGCCGTAAAGTCTTTCAAGTTCTCGAGCTTTAGCCATTAAATGGGAGGACATTGCGTTATTTAGGTGTGATTCATAACCATAAGTATCGCCATACAATTCTTCGAGAGCATAGGAATGTCTGAGTTGAACCAAGCCACACTCAGTGCATCTACATAAAACCATTGGAGTTTTTAGAACAGAACTTCCATCTTCAACAAACACACCTGTTAATGCAATTTCACCAAAATCATAAATATTTTCCAATTTAGAATTACGGCATATTCTACATAAGCTGAGTAAACTACTTACGACCACCATATCCGAACCTTATCAAAAGAAATGACGAAGTTTATGAAAATACTGATTATCGGGATTAATGGTCAAGATGGATCTATAGCTCACGATTACTATAAAAAGCAGGGCCATCAAATTGTAGGTATCACTAATCCTAACGGCACTGCGATACCCTCCTGGTCGAGCCTAAAATACTCAGTCAAAGATTCATTGAATTTAGATCTTACTCAAAAGAAAATTGCTCAAGAGTTATTGAACTCTTACTCGCCAGACAGAATATTAAACTTTGCTGCCATTCATGCGAGTTCAGATAAAATGTCTCAGCTTGAAGAGAGTAAGCGGAATGAAATATTTGAAGTAAATTACTCTCTCAATGAAAACCTGCTTAATTGGCTAGCCAAAGATAAAAAAAAGACTTGCCGAATAGCGATTTCATTAAGCTCGCATATGTACACGCCATTGCACAGTCCATCAGTTATAGATGAAAATACAAAACCAAATCCATCTAATGCGTACGGTTTAGCAAAATTTGAAACTTTTAAGCTTTTAAAAGATCTCAGAAAGAAAACTGAAATTTACGCTACGGGTTCCATTCTATTCACTCATTCATCTATCCGAAGTAAGCAAGAGTTTTTACTAATGCAAATTGCGCAACAAATTAGTCAAATTCAAAGTAAAAATAGTGACTCGATAAAAATCAGAGACATGGATGCCTATGTTGATATTTCGCTTGCACATGAAGTTGTTCTTGGGATTATTTTGAGTTTGGAGCAAAATTTTCCTGGGGACTTCGTCTTTTCAAGCGGAAAAGAATTCACAATCAAGTCAATCATAATGAAGGCACTGGAAGGATTGCAGGTAAACTCAGAAAAAATTAAGTTAGAATCTACTTCGCCGAATACAAATAACTTTAGACTGTTAGGCAACCCAAAGAAGGCGGAATTAGAATTAGGATGGAAACACAAGACCCTGCCTCATGAAATACTAATGGACATCGTGCAACAGCGTAGAAAAACTTAGTGAAACTTCATTCCCATTTCAAATTCTTTAACTCTTACTCCCTGGCAATTCAAGTGTTCGTATAAACCGAATTCGTTGCACCAACCACCGTGTTTTTCGTCGACTCTTAACATTAAGTCTGGTAGGCCATCGAATAAGTTAAAGTAGGATTCCATTAAACTTGGACTACCGATTGCAAACCAGTCACAATACATATTGTCAGGCATATTATTTATGGGAACCGATATCGTATCTATATCGTGTCGCGAAATGATTTCCGCAAGATTCACTGTTGGCAGAACGTCATAACGCGTACGAATAATTAAATCATAGTTAGTGTCATGTTGTAGACAATACTTTTTAAACACTTGGTGGGATCTGTAAATAGAATCCCACATACTAAAATTGCTACTTAATAAATTCTTTTTCCATTTTTCTAATCCTTCAGGATACTCTTTACTTATCTCAAAGAAAAATTCATCTATTGCTTTTTTCGAGATATCAAACGTGTCAAAATCATATGACTCAGAGGGTTCTAAACTTATGGCTCTCGGGGAATAAAGTGTTTGCAAAATTTGCTTTTGGAAAATATGACTTTTTTCCGAAGATCTTCTAACTTGATGTGAATCAAAGTTTCTAGATTTTTTGTTGGCCCAGCCATGCATGAACGTATCAACAGAATCTACGCCTCGCTTGAATGATAGATTCTTGGACCAGCCAGAAATTGATCTTCGCGGAAGCCCCGAATACAAAAGAGCAATTTTAATAGCTAATACCCCCTACAATTAACTCTTATGCGTAAACAGATAAACTTGACGATAAATGGTAATGCAAGCGAGGATACTGCCCAACTCATAACAAGTTATATCCAAGAGTTTATGGACTCACCATACCGCTTAAATCGAGTGTTGTTTCCTTTTTCATTTAAAAAAGCACATTTATCCTTCTATCCCCTCTCAAAAAACCTTCGCATGGTGGCCTCTGAAATTTCAAGAAATTTGGAATTTGGAGCTTCAACTAAACTTTCAAATAAAGCAAGGCGCGGCGAACCTAAGTATGTTAAAAAAGTATTGGGTTGGACATCCTGGTATCCGTGGATTTGGTCTCGCACACGGGATGGAGCTAATTTGAAAAATTCTAAAGCTTGGTTTATGTATTTTAACTTCCCCGAAAAATCTACCTTCAAATACACTCGCGCAAAATATTTGAAAACGGCTTCGGACGAGGTTAGGACTTTAGCGCGGATTGGCATTGTAGTTTCTGTTCTTGGAACACTCTTTCAATTGCCAGACAGAATAATGCAGGACATAAGAAGAATTCTTCCAAATAATTTAGAGATTCCAAATGCTCTGACCATAGGTGTACACATTCGACGTGGAGAAAATATCTCAATTGACGGCGCAACGGTAAGAAATGGATTTACAAACATAAATCCGAATGAATACTTTGAAGAAGTTAAAAAAGTGTGTCAGAAACTTGAAACCAAAAGAATTTTCTTGTGCACGGACTCAACTGAAATTCGAGATCTAGCAAAAAAGGAATTTGGCACGTTTGAGCTTCTTATCCCGAATTATGATGCATCAAATTTTTATCGCCCAATAAATTCAAGTGAAATTAGTCTAGAAACAATTTGGGCGAACGATCCAGAACTCATGAGCTTTTACGCAATCACTGCGATTGCGGATTTATTTGCCTTATCTAGATGTGACTATATAATCGGAACTCATTCAGTGTCTGAATTTTCTAAAACAGCTTGGTATTTGGCCATGCATCACAAAAAGAAGTTTGTTCCATTTTCGAGTCTTACAGGAAATCTTGATCTATTAAAAAGCGATTCCATTTACCTTTGAATTATTATGAATCTATTAATTACAGGTCAACTTCGAGATAGCGAAAAGTTCTTAAGTGATTTCTTGTTGCCTCTTTTGGGCGATCGCCGAATTAAAATATTCAAAATCGTCATCTCAACTTGGGAGAAACAAGACACGAAAAAAATTGAACATTTGTTAAAAGATTTTTCGCACCTTAAAATAATAAAAAATAAATTAAGGATTCGCGATTTGCGTTCTAAATCAACATATGATTTACAAAAGCGACTATTTAGAATTGGGCTAGAGGAATTTGACGAGAACGACTTAGTATTTAAAATTAGATCAGATATAAATCTTGATCCTAATATTGTCTTCTATTTAGCAAATCAAATTGAGATTCAGAATGGAGAGAAGATTTGGGTTCCCAATTATTCTCCTGAGTCAATGGGTGTGTTCGCTGACTTAGCATTTTGTGGAACTAAACATCTATTGAGTCATCTTTATAAACCAGAAGGACTAAGACATTCAGCTCGGTCCGCAAACGGAATGAAGACTCATCTAGATACCTGGTCGGGTTATCTTTTTTACAGAAACCCTGATTTGCTTGAAATGATTAATTGGTCGAGTAAGTTCTTCAAATTTACTGAGAATTTAAAATTTTATTTGGTATCTAAGGATTTGGTTCATGGTGAGTTTAAGAAAATACTTTGGCGCTCTCGGCATATCGTGCTGAGCAAGTATCCAGAGTTTCTTACATTGCAGGAATATTACAACCTATCAATAGGAAAGTTTTTCCTAATTGGTACCGAGCAAGATGTCCAAAATGTTTACTTGCGCAGAGTAGGTCCGAACTTTCATTCACAAAGCATGTACTTGAAAGGTTCAGGCAATTTTGTATCAGAGAAGTTAGAGATTGATCCCAAATCTTATTTATCGGGAGATGAACTTATAATTCTCGATCATAAGTTTTCTGAAATAAGCAAGCTAATAAAGAAAATATTTAAACAAGAGACGAAGTCGGAGATTTTCTGGCTAAGAAAACTGCGACTAATAAGTAAAGCGGAGTATAACTACTCGAAATCTGTGTTAAGAGTCCTGCTGAAACTTAATTAATGGTTATAATTTTACTATTACAAAAAAGGGGGATTAAACATTCATAATAATTTCACCCTACCACTTGGCCAGTCAGGGTCTCGTGTAGAACTAGTGTCATCTCCAGACAACTCTCCTGTCGTGCATAAGTTTGCGGATATTCGAAATATTGAGAGATTAGAGTTGCAGTTTAAAAAACACCAAGAGGCTAATTCTGGATTGATGTCTCCGATCAAATCGCCAAAAATCTTTAAACCTTATGATGCAGAAAAAAGATTCTATGAAATGGAATATATTAGAGCTGATCAACTCGGTAAGTTTCTACAAGGAGCAGACTCTGAGCAAATGAAATTAGTTTCTGAATGTATCGTGAAGTTCTTTAGAAACCAATTTATAAATGCTAAAGTTGATGAGAGTATTAATGCACTTTTTGCAAAAAAGTTAGAAGAGTTATCAGATAAAGATAAAAACTCAGATATTACTTTCCGAAACTTGAGAAAGTTTTCATTGGAGATCAATAATGAAATGGTTCATTTAAGTGGATGGAACCATGGTGACTTTTCTTTCGAAAATATCTTAGTTTCAAATGATGGTGCGACTGTCTCTGCTATCGATTTTCTAAATAGCCCCTTTGATTCGCCAATGATTGATTTAGGCAGAATATGGTTAGACGTTAAGTATGGGTGGTGGGGAACAGGATTTTCTGAACCATCAAACATGCGCTTGAATCGGGGAGCCTTGGAAAAGAATCTCTTCAACTACGCCTTGGAAATAGGTCTTAACCGAAAGAAGATAGAACTGTTTTCCGCTTTGGCTATTCTTCGTATAATTCCATACACAGAAAATGTGACTCGGCTTTCATTTCTAAAGTTTGCGGCGAGTAAAATAATAAAAGGAGAGAAATGACTTATTTGCTAATTCCGGCAGCAGGGGCCTCCTCGAGGTTCTCTTTTACGCGCCCAAAGTTTTTACTTCAGCATCCATTGGGTGGAACTATGTTGCAGCATTCAATCTCAGGACTAGGAAATCTTGAAACTTTCGGAGTAGATAAGATATTAATTGTTTCTCTGGACAAGTATTTTACTGATATTTCCATAGAAAAGCTAAGCAATGAAATTTTTGAAGCAACTGGCATTCAAGTGGAATTCTTACTTCTAAATGATCCCACGAGTTCTATGGTTGAAACTGTTGTAAAAGGAATCACACATATTGGCCATGAGGTCTCGTTAATAATTAAGGACTGTGATAACTTGGTTGAGTTAAGCCAAGAGCTGTTTTCACGTAAATTCAATATTATTTCTAGTGTTGACCTGGCTAAATTTCCAAACATTCGGGCAGACAACAAGTCTTTTCTCAAGATTAGCACGGATGGCATGCTAGAGAATATTGTAGAAAAAAGAATTATCTCGTCATTTATAAACGTTGGTTGTTTAAAATTTGAATCATCGAGTGATTTTTTGAGTTGCGCTTTGGAACTTCAAGGATCAAGTGAAATCTATGTGTCTGACATTGTAAGACTATTGCTTGAAAAAGGTGAACAATTCTTAACTCTGCCCGCTCTGAACTACGAGGATTGGGGAACGGAAGAAGACTGGCTAAGATTCACATCAACTTTCGCCACGTACTTTGTAGATATTGATGGCGTTTTAGCTTTAAACGAGAATCCTCTCTCTAAGTCGGGAGGTTGGCAACGTATCCGCCCAATTGAAAGTAATTGTGCGGCGCTTCTAGAATTACAAAATTCAGGAAGGACCAAGCTCATATTCACAACAACTAGATCTATTAAGTTTAAACAAGAGGTCAAAGTTGCACTCGAATCAATTGGCTTCAAGCCTGTTGAATTGTTAATGGGTTTACCACATGCAAAAAGAATATTAATTAATGATTTTGCACCTACAAATCCCTATCCAACAGCTGTGGCAATTAACTTAGAAAGGAACTCAGATAATTTGGAAAATTATCTTTGATTGAGTCTTTGGGCTGAGTGTTGAAGAGTCAATCATATAGACTTTTAATGGTGTCAATCTGGTTGGCTCAATTTATCTCTAAGGATTGAGGAGCGCAGGTGTCTGTAATAAGAGTTCAATTAGCTGGAGGATTAGGGAATAACCTTTTTCAATTGAGTGCGGGAATCGCACACGCGGATAAATTTGGCAAAGAATTGTTGGTATTAAAGCCTAAAAATCTTGAAAAGAAGTATTCGCACACATTCAATTCAAATCTCTTAGGAAATTTTAACTTTGCTCACAATGATACGTCAGCATCCCTAGGAATTTCAAGATTAGCTCAACGGATTGAGAATAGGGCGTTGAAGTCAGTGAAATTTCTTTCTCAGTTTCGAGGAATAGACATTCCTAACGAAGTTGGGTTTTCTGAACCGGTATTAATCGATAAAGACTTAGTAGAGCTTAGAGGTTACTACCAGAGTTACCGATACTCAGAATATACAGAAAATTGGCTAGGTAATTATCTTGAATTAAAAGATCCAACGGACTGGTTTACGCAAGCCGCAGAAGAAATTCAACTAAATTCAAAACTTGCTTGTATCCACATTCGCTTAGGGGATTATAAACATCTTAAATCAAATTTTGGGCTACTTTCATCAGAATACTATTTAAATGCTATTGAGAGGATGAACAGCCAGCTCCACATAGAGAAATACTGGGTTTTTACTGACGATCTGGAATATGCAAGATTTTTACTTAAAGACATAAAATCTAACTTCTTCTTTGTAGATCCAAGCGAACATTCGTCACCTTCGGAATCTTTAATTTTAATGAGTAAATTTAAGGCTCACATAATCGGTAACTCTACATACTCCTGGTGGGGCTCTTATCTTTCAGAAGTTTCACAAATGACAATCTATCCTGACCCTTGGTTTAGAAATCTTGGATTAATCAGGGATTTAGTGCCACCTGATTGGATTTCAGAAAAGTCACATTGGCGCTAGCGAAGAAATTTTCTGTTTAATGTTCTCAAATTTTTAAAATACGCTAAGTTAGCAAGCGCTTTAAGTGTGGATAGGTCAACCATTTCTTTTAACAATGATTCTTTCGCTTTGATAAGATCAGTGAAATTCATTCCAGGGTTAGCTTTAAATAGATTTCGCAATGCCAGGATCCTTCGTTCTGCAGGAAACGTATAATTATCTAATTGCCGCCATTCATCATGAAAAATACTGAAGAAAACTTCATCTAAGTTGATTTTTTCAGAATACAACTTAACAACTTCTGAGGCCTTACTCTTCATAAGGTTGCGATTGGAAGCACTTATTCCTTTTGAGTTTAAGTTATAGTGCAATAGTGTTTCAGGGACAGAGATTAAGTCTCCAAGTTTCGCAAGTCTGAACCAAAGTCCTAAATCCTCTGCAGGGAAATCCTTTCTATTGTATCCCCCGGCTTCCTGCACAGCACTTTTATTGAGAAGCGCGACTGGGTGCGCTGTTTGTTGAGAGGCAAACAACGAAAGCTTTGTCATTTGTGGTAGAACTGGTGAGACCATTCGCCCAGCATAGACTTTTTTATTTATTCGAAAATCATAATCAGAGAAAATTCCAACAGTATTTTTCTTAATTTGGCTTTTTTGTATTTCAATCCGATGAGCTTCGTAATCATCGTCGACGTCATATCTTGCAACCCAACTACATTCTGCTACATCAAACCCTAAATTCAAAGCTGCCACGAGGCCAACGCCTTTAGTCCTGACTATCTCTAATCCTTTAAACTCAGCCTTGAAATTTTGAAGCAACTTTGGAGTTTCATCTGTAGAGCCGTCATCAATAACAATAATCTGATCGCCTAAGGAAAAGTTCGCAACTATTTGAGGTAATACAGATTGTAAGAATTCTGAACCGTTCCGAACAGGAAGAAGATGTGAAATTTGAGTCACTTGCAGGTGATTCCTATCTGGCGAGTGATTTTCACAGGTATAGAATAGTTGGGTGGGCAAAAAGCATCAAGACTTACAAAAAATAGAATTCTCAGACACTAATTTGTCCATAGGAATCCTAATGATTTCTACAAACAATTATCTGGAAATTTGGAAAACCTGTGTCCTTTCGTTGGAAAAGTTCGCTTTCCTAAAATTTCAAACAATTACAGTCCACCTGTTCACTGATCAATCAACGGAAGCGGTAGATTGGTCTAGAAAGACATTAAGCCGCGTAAGGGTTGAAACTCACGAGATCGAGAGCTGGGGTTGGCCCGAAGTGACCCTATTAAGGTATAAATTTTTTAAATCGGCCATGAAATCCATAAATCAGGATTTATTGATGTATCTAGACAGTGATATGCAATTTATTAGGCCTATCGATATAGATGCTATAAATAATTTGACCCAAGATTCGGTCGGATTAGTGCTACATCCTGGATATTTTAGGCCACCGGGGTTTAATAAGGCTAAGAATTTTTTGATTAGCAATACCTACCGGAAATTAGTGATTAAAAAAATTGTTTTTGGAGAAAGAGGGTTAGGAGCTTGGGAAACCAATAGAAAGTCGAAAGCTTTTATTCCCGCAGCACTTCGAAAGCATTATTTTCACGGTGCTATTTGGTTTGGGTTTCATGACTCATTGTTTGCGATGATTAATCAATTGGAAGAGAGGACTCAAATTGATTTAGACAATGGCTTAATAGCCAAATGGCATGATGAGAGTCATCTAAATTGGTATGCTGCCCATTCAAAAAGGATTATTTGTTATACCCCTGAACTAAGCGGAGTGATTGAATATAAACACTTGAATGGGGTTTCTCCTTATGTTGTGACTCAATCTAAGCAAAATCATGTTGGAAGAAATCCTACACTTTCCCTCGGGGATTAAATTGAAAAAAACCATAAGCAAGCTTTTCAAACGAATAAAAATCGTGGGATTAAAAATTGGTATAGGAAATGAAGTTGACGACTTCTATACCATTACCAATCCTGGAGCAAGACATAACCTATTAATTATTGCCCCCGGAGATTTAAGTATTCCTCCAGTCGGCTGGGGTGCGGTAGAAACAATAATTAACGAAACAATCAAAACCTATGAACTTGCAGGATTTGAAGTATCATTATTAAATTCAAAATCTCTCTTCACGTGGTTCAGGGCAAAAACAAGATCTTATGAAGTAATCCTATTACATGTGGATAACTATTCTAGGCTAGCAAAAATATTTTTCAATCGAACTCCTATAGTGTGTGTGTCCCACTATGGCTTAATACTTTCACCAAATTTATGGCACGCCTCATATCAAAAAACTATCAAAGGTTTAAAAAATCTTACAGCAATTGGATGCTTAAGTCCTGAGATTCGTAAAGTATTAGCATTTCACATTGATCCAGAAAAGCTTTTTGTTTCATCAAATGGATCGGAGTTTAATCCGAAAATTGGCAGAAATCTCAGCGGCCCATTCATTTATCTTGGAAAAGTAGAGGAAAGAAAACGTCAGTTTGAAATGTTCAAAAAATTAGTAGATTCTGGAGTAGAGGTCGTTTTTGTCGGCGACATTTTTGATGAACGAGTAAAATCACTAATTGAATCTGACTCAAAGGCCAAGGCGTATTTTCCAGGTGCTTGGGATCGCAAAACTCTAGGTGAACGTCTATGCGAATTCAGAGGCTTAATCTTGATTTCTGAAGGAGAAGCCGATGCGCTTGTATTGTATGAAGCGCAAATGGCAGGTCTCCCAATTTTTTGCAATGAAAAGTCGATTGGTGCTCAGAATCCAGAGTTGGATTGGGTTAACTTGATTAATGAGAATTTTGAGCCTAGGGATTTACTTCAATTGAGTAAATCAGTTACAAGTAATCCAGAAGTGATAGCGGAATACGCAAGAACGAATTATAATTGGAGATATAGGAATGAGTCATTGGTAAATAAGTTATTAGATTTGGTGGCAGAAATTGAGATTCAAAATCAATAAGAAGTCTGTTCTTCTTCTTACTTTTTTACAATTTTCGAAGGCTGATAAAATAAAGATATTTGGGTCCATTTTAATTCAGTCTTTCTTAAGTATTATTGATTTGATAGGTATTGGAATAATTGGAGTCCTTGGAGCATTGGCAGTTACTGGTATCCAATCAGAACAGCCAGGCAATAAAGTTGGCATGGTTTTAAGATTTTTTAGTCTTGATGGCCTGAGTTTTCAAAACCAAATTCTTTTTCTAGGCTTGATTGCAGCTGTGGTCTTAGTTTTTCGTACAATAGCGTCAATAATACTTCTGCAAAAGACGCTGCTTTTTATAAGCAGGAGAGGAGCGGTAATCTCCTCAAAACTTATCAAGAACCTTTTTTCAGGATCTATTTTGAATATCTCAAAGTATTCACAACAAGAGGTTTTGTATGCAACAACAAGTGGAGTTCAGCTCATTACTCTAGGAATTCTAGGTAATGCAATTACCTTGATAGCCGATGTGAGCCTAATGGTTGTTATGGCTGTCGGGCTTTTCATTGTGGATCCCTTCATGTCAAGTTTTGTTTTTGTGACCTTTGCAATTATTGGTTTTATTCTATACAAAGCGATGAAGAGTAAGATTCAAAGAATCGGAATTCAAGAAGTTCAATTAAGTATTCAAGGTAATCAGTTAATAATGGAATTCTTAGATACTTTTCGCGAATTAGTTGTTCAAAATCTGAGGACTTCCTACATATCCAAGTTAACTGAATTACGATTCAGTTTGGCGAAGTTACAATCCCAACGGACCTTTCTTCCGAATATAAGTAAGTATGTAGTTGAAAGCACTGTAGTAATTGGTTCATTATTCGTTTGTGGTGCGATGTTTGCTTTTAAGGATGCCCGACATGCTGTTGGTGGACTTGCTATTTTTCTCGCAGCAGGAACGCGCGTGGCCCCAGCAGTTCTAAGAATTCAGCAATCAGCGGTAACAATGAAAAGCAGCTCATCAACTTTAGGAAGAACTATAGAGATGCTTACAGAAACCCATGATCAGCCCGAATTGCCAGGCAGCGAGAATTCTTCACTAATGAATTACGCAGATATGAATCCCGAATTGCAATTAATCAACGTAAGTTTTAAGTATAAAGACTCCCAAAATTTCACTCTATCTGACATTAATTTACAAGTAATGCCAGGTGAAAAATTAGCAATTGTTGGTCCATCTGGCGCAGGGAAAAGCACTTTAGTAGATTTAATGCTGGGAATATTGCCTCCGAATTCAGGCCTAATTAAAATTTCCGGCGAAACACCGTTGAAAGCATTTTCAAAATGGAATGGCTCGATCTCTTATGTCCCCCAAAATATTGCTGTTGTTCAAGGATCTATTAGAGAAAACTTAGCACTTGGATTTCAAAATCATGTTTTCTCTGATGACTATTACTGGAATGCGCTTGAAAAGGCTCAACTTTCTAAATTTGTCATTGACCTACCAGAAAAGCTTGACGAGAAGGTAGGGGACCAAGGATCAAGACTTAGTGGGGGACAAAAACAAAGGCTAGGAATCGCACGGGCTCTTTTCACAAAACCAAAAATGATTATTTTTGATGAAGCGACGAGCTCCTTAGATGTAGATACAGAAAACGCAATCGCAAGTTTTCTAAATGATTCTAACAATAAATCCACAATTGTAATGATTGCTCATCGGTTATCTTCAGTCAGAAAGGCTGATCGAATTATCTACTTGGATAGAGGTAAAATTGTGGCAGAGGGGAACTTTGAAACTTTGAGAAGTTTGGTTCCCGACTTTGACAGACAAGCAAATTTACTTGGACTTTAAGTTTTAGAATTAGAAGTTAATCGTGGATGCCTGGAAGCGCTAATCTAAAGTCTCAAATTTAGCAGAATAGTAAATTCTTAAAATTGAAATGGGATAGAAGTTAGTGTATGAAGATGAATAGTTATATGAAATAATAAAGTCATATAGATTTCGACTTAGACAGACTAGAAGGTAGATATGAAGACTTTGGTGACTGGCGGCGCCGGTTTTATTGGCTCTCACTTAGTTGATGAATTAATCAACAGAGGCCATGACGTTATAGTGATTGATAATGAAGTTTCTAATGGAATAGAAGGATCCCATTGGAATTCAAAAGCCGAAAATTACAAATTAGATATTAGAGAATATAAAAAAATTAGGGATTTGTTCCAAGGGGTAGACTTTGTATTTCATTTAGCAGCAGAATCTAGAATCCAGCCTGCAATTGAAAACCCAATACAGGCGGTGAGTGTAAATTCACTTGGAACTTGTACAGTTTTGCAATGCGCAAGAGAGGCTGGCGTAAAGCGCTTAATGTTTTCTTCCACATCTGCGATCTATGGTAACAATCAAACTCCCAATCAAGAAACTAATTCTATAGATTGCATCAATCCATATTCTGTTTCAAAGTATGACGGGGAGATGTTATGTAAGATGTATTCAAATTTGTATGGTTTAGAAACTATCGTATTTCGATATTTCAATGTTTACGGTGATAGACAGCCAATCAAAGGTGCGCATGCACCTGTTATGGGCGTGTTTCTGAAACAAAGAGAGGAAGGAAAGTCATTGACCGTTGTCGGCGATGGTAGTCAGAGAAGAGATTTTGTAAATGTAAAAGACGTTGTCGAGGCAAATATTTTGGGAGCAACGGCTCCCCTTCAACAATCAGAAATCGGAACTGTTTTTAACATAGGATCTGGTGTCAATTTTTCAATTCTAGAGATAGCAAATATGATTTCAGAAAGTATTGTTCATCTAGATTCGCGCGTAGGCGAGTCGGCTGAAACTTTAGCCGACATAAGTAAGGCAAAAACTCTATTGAGTTGGAAGCCTACTATGTCTCTTCTTCAGTGGATAAACATACAATTGGCTAAGTAGACTTCACCTAATTGGAGAGCTGCATGAATTAGTTGGTTTGTTTTGCGGAGTTAATTGCAGCAGTAGCCACTCCATCATAAAGTCTTATTTCTTGTGAATAGATTAGGTAGCTTCATCTTCATGAAAATTTAGGATTATGGTTGATGACCTAAAACAACAAATAATCACTCTTCCCCCGCAAGGAATCCATAATCGCTGCCCCCGCATTATCAATCTCTTCATCACGAAAACACGTGTAAATCCCCAAGGTCACACCCGGATCCGCATGCCCCATCAATTTCTGCGCCGTTGTCACGTTGACCCCCGAAGTTTTCAAAAGGTATGCGTACGTGTGCCGAAGGCTATGAATATGTGCCCCGTGTTCGGCAAGCTCGCGCCGCAAAGCCTTTGGCGTCTTAGGAAATACCTTGAACTCTGAAACATGAGGAACAGACCGTATTCCCGCTCTTGATTTCACCTGCCCATGAATGGATTTTGTGATGTGAACTCGGCCTTCGTAGATGTCATCTTCTGTAAGGGCCACCAAGACTGTCGCGGGCAACCGAGTGGTGCCACTACTTTCGCCCTTCCCTGGTTTTGCGAAAGCGCTGAAGAAGCTTGCAACTTTACTCAAAGCATTTGGTGTGACGATTCATTCACTTAGGAAGCATTACGCTTACACGCTTAAAAATTTGCTTCTTAGCGTAGATACAAAGTAAATACGTTGCATTTGTTTTGTATGTGAATTGTAAATACACATTGTTGAAGTCACTATGTAATTATGGTTTATTGGACTTTGCCCCTCGCATTTAATTTAATAAAGGCGTAGGGTGAATGACATGGCAATCACCCTACCAAGATCAGTGCGTATCCCTGATGTTTTATGGAAGAAAGCCAAAGCAAAGGCGAAGACTCAGCACACCACAGTGACTGCCGTGATAGTTAAGGCACTTTATGAATGGGTGAATGAGAAGTAAGCCTTAAATAGCGCATCATTACGCTCGAATTCTTGGGGGCAATCAACTGTTTTGCGGTCGGTAGGCTTGGGGCATGGCCGATGAGAATGACAAAATCAATGGAACCACAGGCGGATTTACCAGCGCTGGTTTGAAAGCCGAAGAGACAGCTTTAGTTCTGCCGGCATTTGATGTTGCAGCTGCACTTGAAATTGGTCAGATTGCATACGAGATTGCAACAAGACGTGGAATTAATCCGGCAATCGAAGTTCGAATTGGTGAGTGGATTGTTTTTCATGCTTCATTGCCCGGAACAAATACTGAAAATGATTGGTGGATGGGGCGTAAGGCTCGAGTAGTTCTTTTAACTGGGCACTCATCAATTCACGAGAGAGTTTTAGCTGAAGAGACAGATATCGATTGGTTTGCAAAGCATGGTGTCGAGGAAGAGCAATATGCGATTCATGGTGGCGGATTGCCGATAAATGTTGCGGGCAAAGGTTTGGCCGGAATTTTGTTAATCAGTGGATTGCCACAGATTCAGGATCATTTGCTTGGTGTTGATGCTTTGACCGAATATTTAGCGCGCAAAGGTGAGATGGCTTGAGTAAAGAGATCTGGGTTTGCGGCG
>Ga0129324_10000422_pt1 | contig 31194 bp, 30 predicted proteins | sample CPBDNA_7_FD_96879 | JGI IMG/M metagenome (GOLD analysis project Ga0129324, IMG submission 96879) | Freshwater to marine salinity gradient microbial communities from Chesapeake Bay, USA - CPBay_Spr_15_0.2_DNA | ecosystem: Environmental > Aquatic > Marine > Coastal | place: USA: Chesapeake Bay...
AGTTATCTCTCATCCGGACTTTAACCGTCGGTCTCAGAATTACACTGAGTCCACCGTTAGCTGGATGCCAACGGGTCGCGGACTTTAACCGCCGGTTCGGAATTACACCGACCCCGATAACTTGAGGCTTATCTTAATCCAGATCCTGAGTAATGGCGAACGAGGCTACTTCAGCAGCGCTTTCATAGCCTCAATCTCAGCGCTCTGCCTCGTAACGATATTGGCGGCTAATGTTTTTACTTCGCTATTGGATGAATCATTAATCATGTCGGCCATATCAAGAGCACCTTCATGGTGGGCAATCATGGCCGTCAGAAACATTTGATCAAATGCGGCACCTTTGAGCGATGCGAGAGTTTCGAGTTCGTCTGCAGTCAGCATCCCGCCCATCTCCATATCGTGCATATGTGACTCACTCTTGCCATCAATCCAACTTTGCATCTGGATAATTTCAGGGGCCTGCGCATCACGAATAGCGATGGCAAGTGCCACAATTTCAGGTGTTGTGGTGTTGGTTAATGCGAGCTCTGACATAGTCACGGCTTGTTCATGGTGTGGAATCATCATCTGCGCAAACATTATTTCATCCGCTGAATACTGACTAGAAGATTTCTCTTCACTTGTTGAGCCGTGACCTGAATGATCCATCGGTGCGCCTGAATTGCCAGCCAAGAGAAAGACAATTCCTAATGCGAGAACCGCAATAATCCCAACAAGGATCCCTGTTTTCCTATCAACGGTAATTGCTATGTCTTAAGGCTATCCCAGGTCGGCAGAAATTTCTTTTCGTACCTGATCCATATCCAAAGCGGTAACTTGGCTGCTACTTCTTTCCACCAAAGAGTCTGCTAAGTAATCCTGGCTCCTTAGGATCATTTGCATGTCCCTGGCAACGATCTTTCTTAGCAACGCCCTTCAGCGCAATCTCGACATGGTTTCCACATCCTGACCATGTTGGCTTACTGCACTTACGACAAGTAGTTCTACTACACATAGTTTTCCTCAGTTATCTCTTTGGGTTGGCTCTCGTCAATTGAAGTTATTTAGTTAGGCGGTTGGGGCGCCAGCTGCAGCTAACTCTGTGAAACCAGCTGTGGCGTTGTAAATACTTGTGAATCCGGCGTCTGCCATTTTCTCGGCGGCGATGCCAGATCTATTGCCGCTTCGGCAATAAAGCGCATAGGTCTTTGTTGGATCTAGCTGTGCGATTTGTGAATCAAATGATGAAGATTGAACATCGATATTAAGCGCATTCACGATATTACCCTCGGCAAATTCGCCGGGTGTGCGCACGTCAATCAGGACAACATCCTTGGTAGAGGCCTTTTCTAGGAATTCGGTGGCACCCAGATTGCTCACTGATGCACTAGTTGACGAACAACCTGTCAAGAAAAGTGCCGATATAAATAACGCTGCAACTACCTTTTTCATTTCTCTCCCTATGCCAAGCTCAAAAAGAGCTTCTGTAGTTTCTCTGTTGTTTGATGTAAATCCCTGCCATCTTCAATAAGGCATTCCTTTAAGCTGGCAGAAATGAGCGTGAAGGCAGCGGTGTTGACCGCTTTACCGACGGCGGCCATCTGGTGCACTACCTCTTCGCAACTTCTGCCTTCTTCTAACATGCGCACCACTGCTGCGACCTGTCCCTGTGCGCGCTTCATGCGCTTGATCACAGCATCGAGTTGCTCTTGATCCTCTAAAGCATGGGAGTTTTTAGTGATCGCTGTCTTGCTCTTCATTTAGCAGCTGCAACGATCTTGCTCAGGGACGCCAGCGAGGGCTTCCTCTATATGTTGTCCGCATCCATCCCAAGTAGCTTTCTTGCAACTATTACATGTAACTCTTGCGCACATTTACTCTTCCTTTCGTCGAAAAAACTCTATGATCAAGTTATCATATACCCCCTAGGGTATACAAGTTCAAGCCAGAATTGGGCGAGTCCGCCCCTATGATGGGTTCATGTCCTCTTCGGTCGATACTGACGCACACCAGTCTCGCGTCGTTAAGACCCTGGTTGCAGCTCAGGTTCTTAACGGGGTTGGTGTTGCTGGCACAGTTGCAGCGGGTTCGTTACTTGTCGCATCGATTACCGATTCTGAAACTCTTGCTGGGTTGGCACAGACATTTTCTGTCCTGGGTGCAGCCGCCATGGCACTTCCACTTGCCAGACTCACCAATCGCGGCGGACGTCGCTTGGCACTTTCTGCCGGCCTCATCACTGGACTCATTGGTTCTCTTCTAGCTATCACTGGTGGCAGTACTTCCAATATCTATCTCATGCTCCTTGGATCTTTTCTTGTAGGAGCTGCATCGGCATCGGGTTATCAGGCAAGGTTTGCCGCCATTGATTTAGCAACACCTGATAACAGAGCTAAGCAGCTCTCACTTGTCGTGTGGGGTTCAACTATTGGCGCTGTGGCGGGGCCGAATTTAATGGAGCCATCTGGTCGTATTGCAGAGAGCTTCGGATTGCCATCACTTGTTGGCCCATACATCGTCAGCGCCACCACCTTAGGACTAGCCGTTGTTGTTATCTACCTTTTTCTCCGCCCCGATCCATATTTAACTGCGCATAAGGATGCTCGTGCTGCCGGCACCGTGATTAAGAAATCTTTTAGAGAAACTTTCACATACATTAAGTCAGAGCCAGTGGCGTTATTTGCAATCTCATCAATTGCTATTGGGCACCTTGTTATGGTGGCTGTGATGGTGATGACGCCTGTTCATATGAAGCATGTCGATGTCACTTTGCAGGTAATCGGTTTTGTTATCAGTATCCACGTACTTGGAATGTATGCCTTCTCTCCTATTGTCGGAAACCTCACTGACAAGTTAGGTCCGGTTCGTGTTATTCAGCTTGGTGTAGCAATTCTGCTCACATCGGCAGTTATATCTGGGACAGCCAGTGCAGACAATGCAATTCAACTTGGTATCGGACTATTCCTTCTTGGAATCGGTTGGTCGTGCACGTTGATAGCTGGATCCACGCTGCTTTCAGAGTCAGTCAGTGATGAGATGCGTCCTTCTTCACAAGGAACCAGTGATCTCACTATGAACTTGATGGGCGCTGCCGGTGGCGCAGTCGCGGGCTTGATTATCGGTTTACTTAACTATGGTTGGCTCTGTTATTTTGCTTCTATTCCCGTTGTTGCACTCGGTGTCTGGTCAAGCAGAATCAAGAGTGGAGAGAACGTTGAATCTGTTGAATAAGGCAATCGTTACTGCTGGCGTTCTACTTCTTTCGGTCTTTTCGCTCTTTCCTTCTGCACAAGCTCACTCAGATTTGATTTCCTCGGATCCAGCGGCGGGGGCAAGTCTTGAACAGATACCTGAGAGTTTTTCTCTTACCTTTAACGAAGAGCTCATATCAATAGCAGGCGAGATGATCAATACAATCTTCTTGGAAGATGCTGCGGGTAGTAATTATCCTTTATCTGAAGTTACGATTTTGGGAGAAGTTCTCACTGTATCTGCAATAAGCGGGCAATACCCGGCAGGAGAATTTCTGCTCACATATCGAGTGGTCTCAGCCGATGGTCATCCCATCACCGGTGAAATCACTTTTTCTACCATTTCCCCGACCACAATTGATTCTGATCTTAGCGTTGAGGTGACGTATCAAGAGGAAGAGCAAGAGAGGTACTACTCAAATGTTGGATTCCTTATTGCCGCCGCAATATTTCTCATACTTTCAATCTTGTTTGGAGTGAGGTTTATGAGAAGAGATTCTCAATGAGCTTAGTTAAAGATCTACATGCCTTAGCAAAGAGGAGCAGATCATCAGATCTGGCACGTTTTTATAAGACCGGCCCAGGTGAATACGGTGAAGGTGATGTATTCATCGGCGTCGTTGTTCCGGATACACGCCTAGTTGCAAAGAAATATATAGACCTCTCATTTGCAGAACTTGAGAAAGTGATTGACTCCCCTATTCACGAAGAGCGACTCTGTGGGCTCATTATTCTCACCCTTCGCTATAAGCGAGATAAAGATGAGCAATCACGGAAGAAGATCTTCAATTTTTACATGAAGATGCTGCGTGCCGGCCACGTTAATAACTGGGATTTAGTTGATGTAAGTGCGCCGATTATCGGTGATTTTCTCATCTCAGATCCAGACCATATGAAATTACTGGAGAAACTCTCGCGAAGTAAGGATCTCTGGCATCGACGCGTTGCAATGGTCTTTACTTTTGCATTCCTGCGTCGCGGAATCACTGGTCCCACTGTTGTCATTGCCGAGAACTTATTGGATGATAAACACGATCTCATTCATAAGGCCACGGGTTGGATGTTGCGCGAGATGGGAAAGCGCGATTCATATTTGCTACGATCATTTTTAAAAGAGAATGCTCCGTATATGCCTCGGACAGCCCTTCGATATTCCATCGAAAGACTGCCCGAGAGCGAACGAAAGAGATGGCTAGCGATTAGGCCGAAAGATCAAAGCGGTCGGCGTTCATAACCTTTGTCCATGCAGCGATAAAGTCTGTAACAAACTTTTCTCGTGAATCATCTTGCGCATACACCTCAGCGTAGGCACGCAAGATTGAGTTAGAACCAAAGACGAGATCTACCCGAGTTGCAGTAAATACCACCTGACCTGTGGTGCGATTACGTAAGTTGTAGAGATTTCCTCCTGCTGGCTCCCAGACATATGTCATATCTGTGAGATTGACGAAGAAGTCATTGGTGAGTGCGCCGACCTTGTCGGTAAAGACACCATTTTTTGACCCTGCATAGTTTGCACCGATAACTCGAAGCCCACCGATTAGTACGGTCATTTCATGAGCGGTAAGACCCATCAACTGTGCACGATCTAGCATGAGCTCTTCTGCAGTGACTGCATAATCTTTCTTGAGGTAGTTACGGAATGCATCATGTGTTGGCTCAAGAACGGCAAATGATTCAACATCTGTCTGCTCTTGAGTTGCATCCCCACGACCTGGTGCAAACGGAACGCTTGCCGATACGCCGGCAGCCTTGGCTGCCTGCTCAACACCGACATTGCCTGCCAAAACGATAATGTCGGCAAGGCTGGCACCTGTTGCAGTTGCGATTGGTGTCAAGGCTGCAAGTACACGCTGTAAACGTGCAGGTTCGTTACCCTCCCAATCCTTCTGCGGTGCAAGGCGAATACGAGCACCATTTGCTCCACCGCGCATATCTGAACCACGGTATGTGCGAGCGCTATCCCATGCTGTCGCGACAAGATCTGCCACTGGAAGATTAAGGGCTTCAATCTTTGCCTTCACATCGGCAACGTTGTAGCTCTTATTTCCTGCAGGAATTGGATCCTGCCAGATCAAATCTTCGGCCGGAACATCTGGACCAATGTAACGAACCTTTGGCCCCATATCGCGGTGCGTCAATTTAAACCATGCACGTGCAAATACGTCATCAAAGTAGCCAGGGTTTGCATAGAATTTCTCTGAAATTTCACGATAGATCGGATCCATCTTCATCGCCATATCGGCATCGGTCATTATTGGGTTGTAACGGATAGATGGATCTTCCACATCGACCGGCTTATCTTCTTCTGCGATGTTGATTGGCTCCCACTGATGAGCACCGGCAGGAGATTTCTTAAGTTCCCAGTCATATTTGAAGAGAAGTTCAAAGTAACCGTTATCCCACTTAGTTGGATTAGTTGTCCAGGCACCTTCGATTCCACTTGAAACTGTGTCTCGGCCAATCGCGCGGGTACTGTGATTCATCCACCCTAAGCCACCTTCTGCAATATCAGCACCTTCTGGAGCAGCCCCTAAGTTGGTTGCCTTTCCATTTCCATGTGCCTTACCAACTGTGTGACCGCCAGCGGTGAGTGCAACAGTCTCTTCATCGTTCATTGCCATGCGTGCAAATGTTTCACGCACATGAGCTGCTGTTCGCAATGGATCTGGTTGACCATTAACGCCTTCTGGATTCACATAGATAAGCCCCATATGGACAGCTGCAAGTGGATTTTCTAGCGTTGATGCATCATTGAGGTCTGAATATCGCCCTTCGCTTGGTGCAAGGAATTCGTTCTCTGAACCCCAGTAAATATCTTGCTCTGGATGCCAGATATCAGGACGGCCAAATGCAAAACCAAATGTCTTTAGCCCCATTGACTCATATGCAATGTTGCCAGCCAGGATCATCAGATCAGCCCAGCTCACTTTATTTCCGTACTTCTTCTTAATCGGCCACATTAATCTGCGCGCCTTATCAAGGTTGACGTTATCTGGCCACGAGTTAAGAGGTGCAAATCTTTGGTTACCGGTGCCAGCACCGCCACGACCATCGGCTGTGCGATAAGAACCTGCTGCATGCCACGCCATACGAATCATCAAACCGCCGTAATGTCCCCAATCTGCAGGCCACCACGCTTGGCTATCTGTCATCAGTGCATGCATATCTTTCTTCAGGGCTGCCACATCAAGTTTTGCCAGTTCTTTTGAGTAGTTGAAGTCATCACCAAGTGGGTTTGTCTTCTTGTCATGCTGATGCAAGATGTCGAGGTTAAGTGCATTTGGCCACCAATGAGTATTGGTCTGACTTACTGTTGTAAGTGCACCATGTGCGACAGGGCACTTCGCTGAATCTTGCATGATTGATCCTCCGACTTAGGCTCGTGTAAAGAGATCGTAAGTCTAACTACACGAATCCAAAATCGCTATTTGAGGCTGATGTATTATCTCCTCGTGAGCGTTTCAGAAGGTGATCGCGAGAAACACTTCCCTTCCATAGAGAAAAAGTATGGCGAGAAGATGGCATATTGGTTTGCGATTATGGCAAAACTTGAAGGCAAAAAATACCCCGAACAAATCGCTTTCTTGCGAGAAAACTATGGATTTAGCCAGTCTCATGCCAATGCTCTGGTGATGTACTCACGGGGATCAAAATCTTCAACCAGACATGACTCGCCAGCGGCTTACTTAAAGAGTATCGATGCCAAGCAAGCTAAAAAGTTGCGTGAGATATTTAAGGTGATCACGAGTAAGTATCCAGAGCTCGAATTAGTAATTGCGTGGAATCAGCCGATGCTAAAAAGTGGCAAAGAGTACGTATTTGGAGCATCCGTTTCCACCAATCACATATCCATTGCGCCATGGGGTGATGTGCTCAAAACGTTTGGCCCCAAATTTGAAAAACTTGAAGGCGTTAGAGTGACGAAGAAGACGATCGCAATTCCTAACGACTGGGAAGTCGATGCAAAGCTCATCCAATCAATGATTGCCGCCAGACTTAAAGAGATAAAGTAAGTTCATCTCCATCTTTGAATTGTGCCTGCGGCATGCCACTGACAATATGAACTAATTGCTCTCCCTGCACCTTCCAACTAGTTGTTCCAGTTCGTTGTACTAGCGCTGTGAGTTCATCGATTCCTAGAAGAATGGTTCCATCTGGTGCATGAAGCAAAACCTTGGCAGCACTATCAGGAATCCACTTAAAGAATTTATTAAAGTGCGGTATTACTCTGATTCCATCAATTATTTCAAGACCTTGAGTTGGTGGTTTCTTTGTAAATCTAAAGTTTGGAATGTGACTACTCATCACCATCGCACCTGCGCTACAGCCAGCCAGTGAACCACCTTCGCGCCAATTCTTAAGGATTGCTTGCCAGACAGGTGTATCTATGAGCGTCTGCGAAAGATGGTGAGGGTCCCCGCCTGACATATAGACCAGTGCGCTACCGGCGATTTTTTCTACGAACTCAGGATTAAATGCATCCTCCCGAGAATAGATGGGCAAAAACTCTTGCTCAACATCTAGCCGACCCGCTTGAGCCGCGCCTAGCTCTCTCCAGAATTCAATTCTCTCAATACTTTCTTGACCAGCAGCGGTAGGAATTTGAATGTAACGAGGGCGATGACCGTTAGCTACGCCGTCTCCGATGAGTGATTTCTCAAACTCTGCCATTGCAGGTAGATACTCACCGGATCCGACGAGGGCTAGCGTTCCGCGCATGTAACTCTATTCTGGCTTTTCTTTGGCTAACTTCTTTGGGTCTTGAGAGTTATTTCGCTTAGCACTCATTACTAAACTCAATACTGTTGTTACAACGAGAGTCCCGACAATCACCGAAAGAGAGAATCCCGTAGAAATCTCTGGTATCTCAATACCCATGATCTTGTGGGTTCCGCCACCATGAATCGCCTCAATGATTAATTTAAATCCGATAAATCCTAAAATTATGGCTAAACCCTTTGACAAGTAGATCAATTTAGCCATTAAGCCACCCAGTAAAAAGTAGAGTTGGCGGAGTCCCATAAGCGCAAAGACATTTGCAGTAAAGACAATATATGGATCTTGAGTTAACCCAAAAATTGCTGGGATTGAATCTAACGCAAACACCAAATCGGTAAATGCAATTGCAATCAAAACAATGATTATTGGAGAGGCTCCCCGAGTTTTAAACCACGTTATAACTCGACCTTCTTTCCACTCTTTGTCACCAGACTCAGTGATGAGTTTGTAGGCGGTATAGAGAAGAAAAGCACCAAAAATATAGAAAACCCAGCTATAGCGCGAAATTGCCGCGGCACCTAGGGCGATGAAGATTCCGCGAAGAATTAATGCCAAGATAATTCCAATGAGTAGAATTAGTTGCTGCTTAGTTTTATCAACCTTAAATCGAGCAAGAATTAGAATAAAAATAAACAAATTATCCACTGAGAGCGAATACTCTGTAATCCATCCAGCAAAAAACTCACTCCTAGATTGAGTGGTATTCCACTCACCAAGTGAATATCCAAAAATAATGGCAGAAGAAACATAAATGGCTGTCCAAATAGCAGCCTCTCTCATAGAGGTTTCTTTATTTCGTCTAATTATTGCTAACACCAAGTCAAATGCTAATACTGCTAATAAAACTACAATCGTGACTTGCCACACCGCTGTACTCATCTATTTGAGAACCTTTTCTCTACTCTCGGGATGTCTTTAAAGGACTTGACGGACGCCCAAAGAGTACATTAATTGATTGAAGAATCTGATGAAGTTAATATCCGATTCTTCACTAAGAAAGCTGCCGACTCTTCCACCGAAGTCTTCGCCGAAATAAAGGAAATTCCCAGCAGTGACTTGGCCTTCTTATTGCTGACGAGCATGGGTTTTCCAAGCAGGGGCAGAACAGCCTTGATATCGTCGTCAAAATTTGCGAGAAATTTGATTAAGAAGTTCGGCGCCTTACCAGTCTTTGTATTGCTCTTTGGAAATGCTGACTTGATGATCTTTGCAATCTCAACAAAAGAAAGCGTGTCAGCGGATGCGATGATGCGCTGACCATATGTTGCCTTTACATCAATACAATCCACATGCATTTTTGCCACGTCTTTCACATCAACAATAGCAAATCGCAAATCTGGCAACATTGGGTCTTTGCCCTTTAACACTCTTTGAACAATGGATATAGATGAACCAAAGTTTGAGTCAAGCGGGACACCCAAAACTAAGACAGGGTTAATTGTTGTAAGCGAGATTTCACTTCCCTCGTTCTTCACGAAATCCCATGCAGCCTGCTCTGCCAAAGTCTTTGACTTTGTATATGCCTTCTTGCCGACAGGATGCAGAACATCAGTCCACATAGTCTCGTCAAACTCAGAGACTCCTGCGGGGAGGTCATGTCCGTAAATCGCAGCCACAGACGATGTGAGGACGACGCGTTTTACTCCAGCGCTCTTGGCCGCCCGTAATGCTCGCAGCGTTCCTTCAACGGCTGGGCGAATCAAATCATTTTCATCCTCGGGCGAAGCAATTGGAAAAGGTGATGCGGTATGTAGCAATACATCGATACCGGTAAGTGCCTCACTCCAGCCAGCGTCTTTCTCTAAATCCAACTTCACAAAGGTGAGAGCTGTCTCAATGTCGATTCCAGGAGCAAGATGAGGAATCAGAGCATCTTTAATCTCCTGCGACCTTTTCAGATCACGCACAGAGGCGCGCACTGCATACCCTTTATTAAGTAGCTGCAGCGCCACATGCTTACCGATATATCCGCCTGCACCTGTCAAAAGTACTTTTCTCATAATCCAGCCTCTCCGAAGATGGTGAGCATAACCTAGCCTAATTACCTATACCCCTAGGGGTATGCTAGGATTATGAAAAATTGGAGCAAAAGTGTCACTCAACGTAATTAGCCTAGATACCCCCACACTTGGCGATCGTGGCTACATCGCCCACGATGGAAAAACAGCGTTGGTCGTAGATCCGCAACGCGATATCGACCGGGTCGAGCAGGTGCTCAGTGAAAACAACTTGACCCTTGGAGCGGTAGTTGAAACCCATATGCATAACGACTACGTCAGCGGTGGGTTAGTTCTCTCTCAGAATTATCAAGCGACCTATATAACAAGCGCCGAAGACCCAGTTGCGTTTAAACGAACTGCAGCGCACGATCTCGATGAATTTGCAATCGGTAACTTTGGTATTCAGGCTCTTCACACACCGGGCCACACATTTACTCACCTCTCATATGTTTTGCATGATGAGTCAGGAAAACCCATAGGAATTTTCACTGGAGGATCACTTCTGCACGGATCAACGGGGCGCCCTGATTTGCTCGGCGATAGTTTTGCCGCCGAATTAGCACGACTACAACATGGATCAGCTCACCGAGTTACTGAGTTGTTAGAAGAATCCACGCCAATTTATCCAACGCATGGCTTCGGTTCATTCTGTGCTGCAACATCTACTTCTGGAACTTCTTCTACAGTCAAAGATGAGAAGCTCAGAAATCCAGCGCTACTTCTACCTGTTGAGCAATTTATAACTCAGACTTTGGCTGGCCTCGATGACTTCCCTGCGTACTACAAGCACATGAGGCCGCGAAATCATGCGGGTGCTGCTCCCATCGATCTCTCAGAGCTCTCTCGACTAAGCACCGACGAACTTCTAAAAACAATTGCTAGCGATACCTGGGTAGTTGATCTGCGAGATAAAGAGCAGTGGGCAAAGGGACACCTTGCCGGAACAGTTAACTTTGGTGTTTCAGGCTCTTTTGCCACTTATCTGGGATGGCTCTTTCCCTACGAGAAAGAGCTCGTATTGATCTCTGATCAAGCAGAGCAGATCGCCTTAGCACAGCGCGAATTGGTAAGAATTGGCATTGATCGCCCGAAGGCAAGTTTTCTCGGTGATGTGAAAACTATTGGTGGCATCGTCCCTACTCCACTCGTGCAGTTCAAAGATGTTCCTGCAATTCTTTCGGATTCCAGTATTCGTGTGCTCGACGTGCGCCGTAATAGCGAGCGAGAGGCCTCGCATATAGCCAACTCCACTCATATCCCCTTGCACGAACTCGCTGAACGGATGAGTGAGCTACCTACCGATAAGACTTTTTGGGTTCACTGCGCTGGTGCTTATCGTGCCTCAATTGCAGCAAGCATTATTCAGAACGCAGGTTTCAATGTCGTTCTGATCAACGAGCCTTACGAGAAAGTTTTTACTGTGCCAGACTTGCCATTAGTAAAGGGTGTCACGGATCACGGACCAGCTGCGCCATCTGATGCAGCAGAATCGAAAAAGAGTTAAGGAGTAAACGAGAAATGAAAACTATCTCTCCTCAAGAAGCGTTTGAATTGGTAAGCGCAGGTTTGGCATACGGTATCGATGTAAGAGAAGAGAACGAATGGGATGCTGGCCACAGCGATCTATTTACGCTACACCCATTAAGTACTTTTGATGCAGGTAAAATCTCAACCGATAAGCCAGTGATCTTTATTTGTCGTTCAGGCAAACGCTCAGCTCAGGCATGTGATTTACTGCAAGCGCATGGGGTCGAAGCATCAAACATGACTGGCGGAATGTTGGAGTGGCAAACCTTGCAGTTACCTATGGTTGCCTCTAACGGAACGCCGCTGATTTCCTAGATAACTACCATTTCGATATCTAGTAGTTCTGCAATTGACTTCAAATCTGCGATTCGGTGTCCAGTTCCTAAAGCCCAGTGATGTGGAACTCCGGTTGCAGACCACGCATCACACCACTCTCCTGGATTAACTCCAAAATCAATAAGTGATGTTGTATTTCCGATGCGAAGACGTGGTCCATCAACCACCTTTCCTTCGGAAGCTACAAATTGATAAGTTCCGTTACGTCGCTGTGTGACACCGAAAACAGTTACCGGTCCATGAGTTACATCGAACTCAACAGAAACACCATATCCGCGTTTTCCATGGAAGACACCAAGTCCTCGAAGAATTGGTTTGCCATTACTAATTGCAAGGTGGGCAGGGCCATCATGGCCCATCTCAACAACACCTAAATTGAAATTCAGCGCCTGGAACTCTGTAAATGATCCACCGGCGCCCATGCGATCAAGCATGAGCATTCCAATGGATGTTCGAAGCTCGTACTCACCGACGGCGGGAATTCCTTCGGCTGTAAGAAGAGAGCAGCCAAGAATCATTCCAGCACCAAGACGCTCGTGAATCTCGCCTTCAAGTCCACGGTGGTAATAAGCAAGGCTATTGATGTCGAATTCATCAACGAGTTGTCTCAAACCAACAGCGACTTTTCCAGCCCAACGGAAATCTTCTTCGACAACTGTCTTATCGATCTCAAAAATTGAGCGCGCTTCGTCAAGGACCTTATCAACTTCCTTTTCCGAGACTTTCTCCACACGAACGCGGAGGTCATCAAATTCAAGAACTTCCATATGCCCACCAAAGTAGGTGGTCACCATTGTCATATCGGTAGAAACATCGAGCATCCCAGGATAGAGGTGACCCATAATTCCATGACGTGAGTTACGCAGGATGCTCTTTACAGAGGCAGCCTGGATCCAAGAATAGATCTTCTTCCATGCTCGCTCTTCGCGAAGATAACCAGAGACTGAACGGAATGGAACTCCCGCGCGCTCAAATGCGTTTGCCATCTCTGGAAGAGGGCAGGCTCCACAGTATGCCAGCCATGCGCCAGTATCAAAGTTTTCGTGATCCATCTGCTCTGTTGGCTGCAAATTAATGAGTAGCACCGGAGCATTAGCCCGCTGTGCAATCGGAATAATCATCGATGATGTCATATAGGTCGTAAGGAACATGACAATAAGATCGCAACCCGCTGCGCGCAATTTCTCAGCAGCGATAGCACCTTCCTGTGCATCAGAGATAAAGCCAACATCTACAAGTTCGACATCCATCTTTCCGATCTGCTCAGAGACAAATCGAGCTGAACTTTGGAGTTGTGGAAGTAGATGTGGAAATTGTGGCCAATATGTGCCAAGACCACCGGCGACCAAACCAACTTTGATTGCCTTCTCAGGTCGACGTGAGGGAATAAGTCGTGATGTGGGTGTTGGGTTGAGCGTCATTATTGGCCTCTCTTTTATGAAACCGCTTGTGGAATCTTATCAATAAAGGATTTCTGTAAATCTGCGAATCGCTCACCCATAAGTCGGTAGCCAGCGCTATTTGGGTGGAGTTTATCCGGCAAATTATCTTCATCGCTTTGGCTAAATAAGGTCAAGCCATTCATGTAGTGAAGATTTACATCAGCACGTGTAGCGACAATTTCTTCTAGAATTTTGCGGGTGCGGGTAAGAGTAAGTGCACCGGTAGCTAATTCAGTTGGACGTTCTTTCCCGTAGAGCTCAGAACCTTCAATCATGGTTGGCCCTGGCGTCTCTTCATGAAAAGGACACCAGATAGCAGAGATAACAAGGATCGGCGTCAGCGGTTGGCTCTCTCGCAAAATATCTAAAAAGTTATGTACCGCTGGGATGAAGGCTCGCTCGCGCATTGAATCGGCGTTGATCACATTTATTCCAAGTTTGAGTGTGATCAGATCTGCAGGGAGTGCAGCCATTGTTCGTGCCACAAAACCATCGAGTTGGCACTGTCCGGCAAGTCCAAAATTTGTCACGTTGAGGTTGAGAAGTTGTGCTGCTCGCATCACCCACGCATCCATTGCTCGTAGCGCTTCACCGCTTTGGCTAATTGAGCTTCCGTAATGCAACCATCGCTTTCGTAAATCCACAGGTGACGCTGTTATTTCACTTGATGCCGCAACTTCATTAACCTCAACTATCGCAGAGGTCGGAAACCAAATTTCAATATTTTTAGATTCATCACCTAATCCAGAAAATGTGAGGGTATCGCTCTCGCCCTCTTCAAGGGTTTCAGAGAAGACTGATGGAGCTGTCGATGTCAGGCGAAGAATATTTCCATTGTGCGCTTCCTGGCTCTGGTTTTCAACACCATTAACCAGCAGATCAAATCCTGCGGGGCGAACATTTTCGGCAAGTCCAGTAATCACAAGGCGAGAAACTCGCACTTTAAGGGTAATGAGATCGGCTGAAGTAGTAAAACGCAACCGAATACCGGATGGAAATTTAACAAATCGATCAATAGCATCATCTGCGAACTGCTTTATTGTCCAATCTGGAAGGCGACGCGGAATTAACCAACCGGGGCTATCTTCTTGAAAGCCAAGTGCTCCAACAACCTCAATCTGGCGATCTTTGATTGAATAAGTAAACATTTAGCGCTCCCGACAAAGCTGAGGATTTTCATTTGGGGTTGGACATTTTCAAATCCCATTATGTCAGATTGGATCAGGCGAAAGATAGAGCTCTTCCACGATTAATTCTGTCGATGCTCTAATTTTCCACTCGCGGCGCTGCGATATGCGATATCTAGTGCTTCTACAGTTCGGGCGCCAAGATGACCTGGTGATTGATTGATAAATTCCTCGCCTTTTGCAGCTTTGAGAATTGCATCAATAGGTCCATCACAGTTGTACTGGCCATCTTTCTCACCTAGTGATACTTCTACATTCTCTTTACCGTCATAGAGCCATACTGCAGCCCGCTCTATATCAACAAGAAGTTGCCCCTTACTTCCAATCGCCCGCACTTCAAGTGCATGTGCATCGCGGTGAGCTTTTACGTGGGCTGATCCACCGGATACAACTCCAATTGCACCATTATCAAATTTGTACGTAATCGCATCGTGCAGTTCTACAGGAGCAGCCATAGGGGCACTCATCATTGCAAATCCTGATGCAATCCTGCTATCGGTTAGCCAAAGTCCCATACCAAGTGCATGTGAAAGTTGTGCTTGACCATACCCTCCACCTGAGACGCGAGGATCTGTCCACGTAGATTGTTCTGGAACAGATTCAGGTGATGAGTCGGGATATGCGCCGGTATTTGAGAGCAGTTCTCGACACTGCGAAGACATCGTGATCGACATCTGCTCAAGTTCGCCAATACCTCGTTCAAGCACTAACTCTTTTGCACGTTGCAGCATAGGTAGGTAATTCCAGCCGAAGGCAATAACAAGATGTCGATTCAGACTTTTGGCAGTTTCATCAATCTCCCAAGCCTCACTCGGTTCGATCGTGACGGGCTTTTCACACAACACATGCGCACCTGATTTAAGAGCAGCCATGGCATGCTCATGATGTAGACCGGTAGGGCTACCAATAACGCAGAGATCAATACCGGCATCGAGCACATCTTGGTAGTTCTCTGAAGCCACCTGAAAGTTAAAGTCACCCTTAATCTTTTCGAGCATCTCTGCTCCCTTGCGAGAGACTCCAATAAATTCGACATCTTTATCTTTAGCTAAATTTGGTAGATGGGAGGCGACCGCCCAGCTACCTGCTCCGATGACGCCGACACGAATTTTTGGCAAGGTACCTCCCCAATCGATGGATTTCGTTCTACTCTCAGAGCAAAATAAAGAGCCTATGAGCTATTGTCAAGGCAGTTCTCACCACCAACAGTTAGGCGAGCATGACTCAATCAGATAAGACGTGGCCGACTCTGAAGTCCTACACCGGAGATGATCTGCGAAAGATTTCAATGCCTGTGGGAGGTATAGGCACTGGCGATATCGGTTTGGCTGGAAATGGCGGCCTTATCAACTGGGAAATTATGAATCGGCCGGCCTATAAAAAGAGTCCTGATGTAAACGCATTTCTCATTCGTGTCGAACAGGAAGACCGTCCTCTCTTCACCAAAGTTCTAGAAGGGCCTCTTGATTCATCACTCTATGACGGGCCTTTTGGTGCTGAGACAAGAAACCATGGGATGCCACGTTTTCGAAAGGCAACATTTAAATCTGCCTATCCATTTGGCCAAGTAGAACTAGAAGATACAACCTGCCCAGTAAGTGTCACTCTTCAATCATTCAATCCAATTATTCCTTCAGATGCTACGGCGAGCAGTTACCCAATAATGGTATTTCGTTGTGTGATAAAGAATTCCTCTGAAAAGAATGCAACGGTTTCAATTGCCGGCAATCTCTCTAATTTCATATATCCGATGAATCTTGAAGGCTCTTCACACCTCAATCACAATAAGTTTGTAGAGAATAAGAGTTACGCAGCCGTGTTTTACTCTTCCGAGATGAACGACCCTAAGGATGAGAACTACGGTAACTTCTCAGTTGCACTCTTAGATCCACACAATCCTACGTATCGAACTTCGTGGGCGGATTTAACCTGGAAAGACTCATTATTGGATATGTGGGACGATTTTGTAGAAGATGGAAATCTTGACGAACGAAATTCCAAGAGCCCCCAACCGGTTGGTTCTCTCTGTGACAAGCGCGAAATTAAAGCTGGGGCAACAGAGGAATTTACCTTTCTTATCTCGTGGTACTTCCCAAATCGACGAGCCTGGTCTATTGAAGGGGAAGATGGATCCAGTCCCCCAGGAACTAATATTGGAAAATATAGCGATCTGGTAATCGGAAATTACTACACGACGCACTTTGCTGACTCTCTCGATGTTATTGGAAAGTTCATCCCCGAAATGCAAAGTTTAGAATCACGAACGCTAAAGTTTGTTGATGCGGTTATACACACCGGATTTCCTGAATCACTTATTGACTCTGCTCTAAGTAATCTTTCAACCTTAAAAACTCAGACATTATTTCAATCAGGTGATGGAAAGTATTATGGTTGGGAAGGAATTGGATATAACGCTGGCTCTTGCTTTGGCAATTGTTCCCACGTATGGAATTACGAACAAACCACCGCCTTCCTCTTTAGCAATATCGCTAAAGACTTTCGTGAGACAGAATTCAAATATGCGACAGATGACCGAGGGTTTATGTCTTTCCGCGTGACATTTCCGATTGATGGTCTGCAAGCATGGCCGATTGCTGCTGCCGATGGACAGATGGGCTGCATCGTTAAGTTGTATCGGGAATGGGCGCTGAGTGGAGATACTCACTGGTTGCGCACTCTTTGGCCGGCAGCGCGCAGAGCGCTCGAGTTTGCGTGGATCCCGGGAGGTTGGGATGCCGATCAAGATGGTGTGATGGAAGGTGTCCAGCACAACACAATGGATGTTGAGTATTACGGACCCAATCCACAGATGGGATTTTGGTACCTAGCAGCGTTAAGGGCTGCGGAAGAGATGGCAATAGAACTTGAGGAGAAAGACTTTGCACTCAAGTGTCGAACACTCTTTGAAAGTGGAAGTAAATGGATAGATGCCAATCTTTTTAATGGTTTCTACTACGAGCATAAGATCTATCCACTTCTTGAAAACCAGACTATTGCTCAAGGGTTGCGCCACGAAACCATGGGGGCGCAAAATACGTCGGACCCTGAATTACAGCTAGGTGCGGGATGTTTAGTTGATCAACTCGTGGGTCAATTTTTAGCTGACATTACAGATCTAGGTTCGCTCGCAAATCCAGAGAATATAAGGACTGCTGCAAGCAATATCCTGAAATTTAATGAGAAGACTGATTTATTCGATCACTTTAACCATATGAGAAGTTACGCCCTGGGGGATGAAAAGGGTTTGCTGATGGCTACCTATCCCCTTGGAAATAGACCCAAGCGTCCATTTCCATATTTCACCGAGATGATGACAGCTTATGAATACACCGCGGCAGGTAATCTGATCTACAGCGGAGAGCACAAAAAAGGATTGAAAGTAATCTCACATGTGAGAGAGAGATTTGCAGGTAAGACAAGAAATCCATTTGATGAAGCTGAGTGCGGCAGACATTATTCACGTGCGATGATCGCTTGGGGATTGTTCTTGGCGTGGTCTGGACAAAAATATAGCGCTAAGAGAAAGTCACTTTCGTTTAGAGATGATTTAGAGAACTCTATGCTTCCCTGGTTCACTGGAGCTTCATGGGGTACTGCAACCTTAATCAATGGCCAAGTAAAGATTGAGATTGTTGAGGGTCAGGTGGAAATCAACGAAGTAAATTTCCAGGGTGCTCTCTATTCTAAAATCACCCCCGATGAATCAGTTGAAGGTGTACGCACACGTTATTTTGGAAGGTAGTATTGTAATCCAATGGGAAAACTCAACGCAGAGCATATGAACTTTCTCGCCGATGAAGCACAATCACTGCTCAGATTCGCTTTCGGATCGGTAATGAAATCTGGTGGATTCGGGTATATGGATACCGAAGGCAAGGTAGACACTTCGAAACCTCTTGAGTGCTATCTGCAAGCACGAAAGATTCAAGTGTTTGGATTAAGCCATCAAATGGGTTATGGCGATTACAAAGAGTATGTCGAACATGGAGTGAAATCACTTAACACAATCTTTAGAGATCGAGAACATGGTGGTTTTTATAACGCCGTCAATCAGGATCACTCACCTGCAAGCGATCGTAAATTTGCCTACGATCAAATGTTTGTACTGCTCGCTGCAACAACGGCGGTAGAAGTAGGCGTCGAGGGCGCTCAAGAACTCTTTGAATATGCTGAATCGATTATCGAGAAGTACTACTGGGATGAAGATTTCTCAATGATGAAAAATGATTGGGATCAAGAATTTTCATCTGTGGACTCATACAGAGGCATTAATGCCAATATGCACGCTGTAGAAGCGCTCACGGCAGCGTATGAGGCAACAGGAAGAGTCATTTTCAGAGATCGAGCGTTTAACATTTGTAAACGAGCGGTAGATGATTTTGCTCGTGGGAATCAATGGATGCTCCCAGAGCACTTTGATTCACAGTGGAATGTGGAACAAGATTTCAATATCGATAGCCCGGCAGATCCATTTCGCCCATTCGGAGTCACTATTGGACATCTATTTGAGTGGTCTCGCCTGATCTTGCAGATCGATCTATGTATGACAGAAACCTCCAAGGACCGCTCCTGGGTTCTCGAAGGTGCTCGAGCTATATACGAGATAGGAAAGAAAGACGGTTGGGCAGTTGATGGATCGCCTGGATTTGTCTACACCATTGATTGGCAAAAGAAGCCTGTCGTCACATCCCGTATGCAATGGGTAGCTGCTGAAGCAGTAATGGCCGCTTTTACTTTATGGAAAGTCACTGGAGAAGATCAGTATTTGAACGATTATTACACCTGGTGGCAGTACATCGAAGATAATGTCATTGATAAAAAATTCGGTTCATGGCACCACGAATTAAATGCCGCCCAAGAGGTTACAACAATTACCTGGTCAGGAAAGCCAGATGTTTATCATGCATTTAACGCATGCATTTTGCCACTCCTGCCTTTCAAGGCAAGTTTCATCGGAAGTACCAAGAAATAGTAATTTTTGTCTACTTGCACATGTGAACTTGTTTTACGCGCAACACTCAGGTTCGACAGTTAATTAGGCTTTTCTATCGACCTGCAATAGGTTCAGGTCATGACAACGGAGTCAGCATTTGAAACTGCGCGCGCGCAATTACGTAAAGCGGTAGATCAATTAGGCCTTTCTGAAAATGATTGGCAGACCCTTTCAACACCGCGACGAATCTTGGAAGTTGCTGTCCCCTTACGGCGCGATAACGACAAAGTCGAAATGTATAAAGGGTTCCGAGTGCAATACTCAACGACCCGTGGTCCCTCTAAAGGTGGAGTTCGCTTTCATCCGCAGATTGATTTAGAAGAGACGATCGCTCTGGCGATGCTCATGACCTGGAAGTGCGCCTTGACGAATCTGCCCTTTGGTGGAGCTAAGGGTGGAATAGCAGTTGATGCTCACACCTTGTCAGAACGCGAAAATGAGCGGTTAACCCGTCGCTATACCTCTGAAATCCTGCCCATTATCGGACCAGAACGTGACATACCGGCACCTGATATCGGCACCGATGAGAGAAATATGGCGTGGATGATGGACACGTATTCGGTGAATGCTGGTTTCTCTGTGCCTGGAGTTGTTACCGGCAAGCCAATTGTTCTTGGTGGATCGCTTGGACGTAACTCTGCAACAGGTGATGGAGTTGCAATCTCAACTCGTGAAGCTCTTCGAGTACGCGGTATTGATCCAATAGGTGCAACAGTTGCAATTCAAGGATTTGGAAAAGTTGGTTACTGGGCTGCAGTTGCGCTAGAGGCCATGGGAATGAAGATCGTTGCAGTAAGCGATGTCAATGGGGCCGTCATTGGTTTCCAAAATATAGATACGCTATGGTCACATTTTCTAGCACACAAGAATCTGGATGCACCAGGCACCGATCGATTAAGCAATATGGAGCTTTTACACTTAGATGTCGATGTTCTCATTCCGGCCGCTCTCTCTGATGCAATTACAGCTCAGAGCGCTTCTGGAATAAAGGCGAAGATTGTCGTTGAGGGTGCCAACGCGCCAACAACTCCAGAGGGTGATGCGATTATGAATGAGAATGGAATTCTCGTTGTGCCCGATATTTTAGCTAACTCAGGTGGAGTAATAGTCTCTTACTTTGAGTGGGTGCAGGATAAGCAGAACTATCCATGGAATGCCGATGAAGTGAAGACCAATCTCAATAGTATTTTAATGAAGGCATTTCACGAAGTGGAAGAGATGGCAACTAGTCGAAAGGTTACCTGGCGCGAGGCTGCGCATATGTTGGGAGTAGCTCGGGTAGCCGAGGCGCACAAACTACGTGGGCTCTATCCGTAAAGAGGAGATTTAGTCACGCATTACAAGTCGAAGTTGCATCCATACCGCTAGGCGGTCATCCGGGTTATCAAGAGTGATATTAAAGAGATCCTTGACTCTACGAAGGCGATATCTCAGGGTATTGGCGTGAATAAAGAGAGATTCTGCAGCTAAAGCAATATCACCAACGGCGTCGAGCCATGCAGTAACTGAATCTGCATAGTTGGTTTTATTCTCGAGGTCGTAGGCAAGCATTGCTTCGATACCAGGATGTTTGAGCATTGGTTCACGGATGAGTTCATCAGCAACGTGCGCTAGTAACACTCGTGCATGAACATCAGTAAGTTTTGCAACGGCAGGAAGGTCTAAATTGGCTGTGGTTATGCGCAAAATATCATCAATTTCACGACGCATATTTGGTAGATCGTCGGGCTGAGTCGAAGTACGAGCAATCGCTGCACGGACTTGATCCTTAAAGACGAGGTGAATTGCAGCAAGTGCTCCATTGATAAGGCGCATTACTGCTTCTGGTTCACCGCCAGGTAACAGAACATAGATAGCTCGAGGAGTAGTCGTTATGGCAGCATCGGGGCGAAATACAGCAAGGTACTTCGAGAGCTCATGACTTAGATGAGTGATGAGTGGAACCGTGCCATCTGAGTGAGGAATCGCCCCAAACCCAACTAGTGAAAGCACTGTGCCTGCAGGGAGCGCTAAGCGATAGGAAATTTCTTTTCCGCTCAGTGAAGCATCTAGCGCTGCACGTAAAGTTCCTTCGCGAACTTGGAACTCTAAATTATTGTTAATCTGATTTCCAAGAATATGCAGCGCAGCCAATCGTCCACCTTCAAGAAGTAAACGCTCACCTTCTTGAGTTATCCCACCAACTCCTTCAATCGCCCATATTGTGCCGAGCGGCTTTTCTCCCGCTTTAACGGCGATTGCTGCGCGAGCATACTCATCGCTAGCCTCTGGGAATCGAGTAACACCGTGATTTACTAAGACTGTTCGGTACTGACCCAAGTTTCTCTCCATATCGGGAACATGGCGCCCCAAAATGCCCTGTTCACGGAGTGCATCGATTCGTTGATCCGGTAAAGAGGAGTAAGCCAAAACTCTTCGGTCCATATCTTCAATGGCAACAGAGCCACCAATAATTGATGCCAAGGAATTGGCAAGGGTGTAGAGCTCATCACCAAGGCCAGTTGCAGATTGAGTAGATGATCCTTGCGAACCCAAGATTGTGTGCAGAATCGCATCTAGGCGTTGCCAGATAATTTCATCAACGACAGCAAGCAGAGCGATATTGTGGATCTGTGCTTCACTGATGAGTTGACTTGGGTCCTCTCCGCGCACTTTAACTATGACTGCGGAGTACCCAACTACTGAGGCCGCCCGAAGTGCGGCAATAGTGATCGGTTCATTTACTCTCACACCAGTCAAGATGAGGATTGAATCAGGCTCATTAGGTAACGCATCGATGGGGTCATGCAAAACAGTTCCACGTATAGATCGTGCCAAATTCTCTGGATTAAAGAGAACTCGAATTTCTTCAGTATTTCGCTCAGAGAAAGCCTTTAGCAAATCGGATAAGAGCACCTATCAACCATAGGCCAATCGGCTCAACAATGATATGGAAAACTAGTCCACTATTGTTGCATGAGCCCCCTCCATCTAAAAAACACTCCTGAGGGGCAGATAATCTCTCTTTTCCCATCCGGAACTTCTTTGAATGAGAAGAATGAACTCCTCCTTGGAGGATGCTCAGCATCAGAATTGGTATCTACATTTGGTACTCCAACATTCATTATTGATGAATCCGCGTTGCGAGAACGTGCGCGACGCTATCAAGATGGTTTGCAAAGCAGATGGCCCAACTCTGACGTTATCTGGGCCTCCAAATCACTTCCACTCACCTCGGTATTTCGCGTCATTGGTGAAGAAGGGCTTGGAATTGATGTTGCTGGTGGAGGTGAGCTCGTTATGGCCTTAGCAGCAGAGGTCAATCCATCAAAAATTGTGATGCATGGAAATGCAAAAACCGATGATGAGATTGAGATGGCGGTCAAGGCCGGGGTTGGCACAATTGTTATCGATAACTTTGATGATATCGATCGATTGGAAAGAATTGTCACAGGCGAACAAGCAGTATTAGTCCGAATCATTCCTGGAATTTTGCCGGATACTCATCTTGCCAATGCGACTGGCCAAGATGATTCAAAATTCGGCTTATCTATCAGCAGCGCCAAGGATGCCATCGAGCGTTTAAGGGTAAGCAAAAAGCTTCGACTTGATGGATTGCACCTTCATCTTGGCTCACAAATTATGTCCACAGAGCCTTTTATTAAATCGCTAGAAGCCATAGCCTCACTCGGAGAATTTGCAGTCTATGACTTAGGTGGCGGTCTGGGAGTGCGATACACATATAAGGACAATCCACCCAGCATCGAAGAATATCTTGATGCGCTCATTGATACTGCTCGCAAGTATTTACCCCCAACTGCCAAGATTTTGATTGAACCAGGTCGTTCTATGGTCGCTGATACCGCTGTCACTCTCTATCAAGTAGTTACCATCAAGCGCTCTCTGCGAACATTTGTTGCCATTGATGGCGGTATGGCCGATAACTTGGAAGTCTCTTTATATGGTCAGAGATTTGAAGCAACGGTTGCTAATCGCGTAGGCGGAGGAGATCTCTATTCACTCGTTGGTCGTCACTGTGAATCAGGAGATATTTTGATTGATGGTGTGAAACTTCAGGATCCCAAGGTCGGAGACATCATCGCAGTGCCTGTTACTGGGGCGTATTGCTTAACCATGGCAAATAACTACAACGGTGCACGTCGTCCAGCAGTTGTATTTTGTCGAGATGGTGTGGCTCGACCTGTAGTCAGACGTGAAACCTATGAAGATTTGCTGGCTAGAGACATCAATTGAGTAAAAGTGGTTGAGGCAATGGCATTGGGTCAAATGGACAAGGTCGAACCTTCTTCTTAGTCCAATCGCCCAGCGTAACTCGCGCTCTACCGTGCCATTATTCCACGGTCGCACTCACCACGAGGGTGTGAGTGCGACAAACCGTAAGAACTGTGAGCGATTTCTTATTCGCCCGCTGTTCGGCATTTATTGCCAAAACGCAAGAAAGGACTACCTATGAAGAAAAAATTCTCATCGATTGCGATCTCCACTGCCGCGATTCTTGTAATGGGTCTCACATTCGCGAGCCCATCACAAGCAGCAGTTGATATAAAAGTTGGCGATACCTGTAAGAGGTTAGCTACCACCACAAAAGTGGGGCTAATAACCTATCAATGTATTCTCGTTAAGGGTAAGCGTGAATGGTCTGAACCATGGTTTACTGCTTTAAAGAAGAAGCATGCCCTATACAGAACTCTTCCGGCAGATATTAAAGCAAAGGGTAAGTTGACATTTGCAACGGATCCTACCGATCCCCCATTTCAGTACTTCAATCCTGACAATGATTTAATTGGCGCTGAAATTGATTTAGCAAATGCAGTCGGCAAAATTCTTGGTGTAAAGGTTGAGTTTGTTTCATCTGGATTCTCAGCAATTATTCCTGGAGTTGAAGCAGGACGATTTGATGCCTCAGTTTCAGCATTTGCTAGCACTACCGCTCGACAGAAGATTGTTGATTTTGTTACCTACTTCAACTCTTCCAGAGCATTCCTATACAGAACAGACACACTTCCTGACATTAAGGATGAGACAGATCTCTGTGGGCTTAAAGTTGCAATTCCTTCAGGAACAACGATGGCAACAGCAATTGTGGGGCTAAGCACAAACTGCACAACCGCTGGAAAAGCTGCAATTGCCTATTCTCTCTTTCCTGATCAGGCAGCGACTGTTCTTGCTGTGAGATCTGGTCGCGCTGATCTGACTATTCTCTCGGCAAGCGTCTCGTCTCACCTTCAGCGGAACGGTAATGGCGAATTCGAAGTACTCTTACGACCAACTCAGGGCCTCGACTATAACGGCATGGTTGTTCGCAAGGGAGGCCTTGTAAAGGTAATGCAGAAGGCAGTCCAGCGACTGATGGATGATGGAACATTTACAGCCATCTTCACAAAGTGGAATATCCAAAAGCTCGCGCGTGACAAGGTAGAAATCAACATAAGTACAAGATAAATATGGAGGTGACGAGATTGGATTCTAATAAAGAGCAGGGTCCAATCTCGCCTACCCCAGAAAAATCTGAGGCGACCATTCTCAACGCAGTCCCAATCCGACACTATGGCCGGTGGATTGCAACCGTCTTCCTGCTTCTCGTAGCGGCGGTTATGGTCAAATCACTTCTAACTAATCCTAGATTTCAATGGGGAATCGTCGGTGATTACATCATTAGTGAGCCAATTCTGGATGGTTTGCGCCTCACTTTGCTTCTGACCGTAGTCGCACAATTCCTTGGAATCGTTATTGGAATTATCTTGGCGATAATGCGTTTGTCATCTAACCGCGTGCTTGCTCGTGCAGCCTGGATCTACATCTGGTTCTTCCGCGGTACGCCATTGCTCGTTCAATTGATCTTTTGGTACAACATTTCAGCTCTCTATCCAGAGATTTCGATTGGTATTCCCTTCGGTATGACTTTCTGGCAAGGCAATGCCAATGAGCTGATTACCCCATTTGCGGTAGCAATTCTTGGATTAGCACTTAACGAAGGTGCATATATGGCAGAGATTGTTCGCGGCGGTATAGTCGGAATTGATCGAGGACAATCAGAGTCTGCCAAAGCTCTAGGTATGACGCATATGCAAACTCTGCGTCGAGTGGTCTTGCCTCAAGCGGTGAAGGTAATCATTCCTCCCACAGGCAACCAAACCATTCTTATGTTGAAAACTACATCCTTAGTCAGCGTTTTGGCGCTGGCAGATCTGCTCTATACCGCGCAGACAATTTATGCCCGCACATTCGAAACTATGCCATTACTTACGGTGGCAAGTTTATGGTACTTAGTAATAACTTCAGTATTAACTTTCGGACAATTCTTTCTCGAGCGACACTTCTCAGAGGGTAAGCGAGAGCAGATTTCATTTATCCAACGATTTACCGGCAGGATCTCAATGCGCAAGGATGATGCACAACTGGTGAAAGCAGAAAAGGTGAACCACAATGATTGAGCCTGCACTGCGAGTTGAAGGTGTCCGAAAGTCATATGGGCAAGTTGAAGTCCTCAAGGGAATAAATATGCAGGTAAAGCCAGGCGAAGTGACGTGCCTGGTTGGCCCATCCGGATCCGGAAAATCTACTTTTCTTCGCTGCATCAATCACTTGGAGAAGATTAATTCTGGTCGTTTATATGTTCATGGCGAACTAGTTGGATATAGGGAGAAGAAGGGCCGATTATACGAACTCACCGATCGTGAAGTGTGTCGTAAGCGTGCTGAAATTGGAATGGTTTTTCAGAATTTCAATCTCTTCCAACACATGACCGTACTTGAAAATATTATTGAAGCGCCTACGAGAGTCTTAAAAATCTCGAAGGAAGAGGCAGTTATTCATGCGCGTGAGCTCCTTGAGTTGGTAGGACTTTCAGGTCGTGAAGATAGCTTGCCTAAACAACTTTCAGGTGGTCAGCAACAGCGTGTAGCAATTACTCGTGCCTTAGCAATGAGACCAAAGCTCATGTTATTTGATGAACCAACCTCTGCCCTCGATCCTGAGCTAGTGGGCGAAGTACTCACTGCTATGCAGGATCTAGCAAATTCAGGAATGACAATGATCGTAGTCACTCACGAAATGGGATTTGCTCGCAAAGTTGCAGACACAGTCGCATTTATGGATGCAGGACTTATTGTGGAGTCTGGTCCCCCAGATGAGCTCCTGGATAATCCGCAAAACGAGCGCACAAAATCGTTCTTCTCAAAGGTTCTCTAAGCAGCGAGCTTACTTTTTCTCTGCAACATCCTCTGCGCCACGAAGAACGCGAAGAATATTTCCAGAGCACAATTTATCGAGTTCTGGCAATGACCAACCACGCTTGGTGAGTGTCTCGATGAGCAATGGATATGCCGAGACGTCACTTAACCCCGTCGGCATATCAGTAGCTCCATCAAAGTCTGCACCGATTCCAATGTGGTCGATCCCTGCAACCTCACGGATATGCTCAATGTGATCGGCAACATGTTCAACAGTCACAATTGGCGCCACACCTGGGTTTTTTTCATCTTTATTAGTAAACCAGTGAGCAAACTCAACTGAGACAAAGTCTGAAACAAATGCCACCATACAAATACCACCATTTTTTGTAAGGAGCGAGAGAACGTCATCGGGAACATTGCGGGGAATATCCACTAGCGCTCTTGCACACGAATGGCTAAAGATTGCAGGAGCGGTCGTTATTGCTAGCGCATCAGTCATTACCTCTTCAGAGACATGCGATAAATCGACAAGCATGCCCAACTGATTCATTCTCTGGACTACTTCTTTTCCAAACGAGTTCAATCCCCCGAGATTGCGCGCATCTGTTGCTGAATCCGCCCATGAAGTGTTGTGGTTATGAGTCAAGGTCATGTATCGAGCGCCAAGGGCGTAGAACATCTCTAAAATAGTAAGCGAGTCATCTATGCAATGTCCGCCCTCAACACCAAGAAGTGATGCGATCCGACCACTTTGATGAGCTATAACTACATCATCGGCGCTGGTAGCAAAGGCCAGGTCATGAGGAAATCTCTCAATGAAGGCCTTTATAAAAGTAATCTGTTCAACCGTGACCACTGCTGCCTGACTACCACTCAATGTTGAAGGAGCATAGACAGACCAAAACTGTCCCGTGACTCCACCTTTGCGTAGCCTTGAGAGATCTGTATGAAAAGCTGGCACATACTCTGCCAGATCTAAAGCATCAAAGTCGTAGTTATGAAGTTGGCGCATCGCCCAAGCAAGATCATTATGTCCATCAATGAGCATCATGAAAGAGGTGGCCCAGATTCCGTGATCATGCGCGTGATTCTTGCAGAAAAACTATCGTCTAGTTTTGTACTTTAGGCCATATTCCAAGAGTTGCCTTGTCTGATCGCACAGCCATTGGAGATACTGCACGATCGGCCTTTGGATAAGTCACACGCCCCCCAACACGGGAGCGAAGTTACGGCCTTCCTAACTTTGGAAATTATTGAGCGATGGTAACTGTGGACAAAAATTAATTTGGAAATCAAAAGGGACCCGGTGATTTACCAAGTCCCAATTGCTACCAAGCGATCGTTAGGCGAATGATGGCATATTAATGCAATTACTCGTAGTGACTAAAATTAAAGAAGAATCCTCTTATAAGCCGGAGGGAAGCTATTACTACACCTTGTATGAGACTCTCCGACTATTCACAACAAAAGGCCTTGTTTCTTCTTAGGGGGTATGGAAGATTTCCGATAGAACGCAGAAGTTTTGAGTCAAGATGATTGGGGAGATAATGAAAAAGTCGGTCGTTGCAAAATCAACAATAGCTATTGTGCTCGCGCTTTCTCTAATTCCAACGCAATCTCACGCAGCATCTCACGCCGCTGGTCCTCAGGTACCCCCATGTGGAACACATAAAGTAAGCAAGAATCAAGTTATTGCCGGGCAGGAATTTTCTAAGGGAATTTATCAAATACACGCTTTTGGAATCTCGTGCTCAAAAGTTTTAGGCCAAAAGGGCCTCTTTAAAAAGTTCCTCAGATTAAAAGATCAAGATCCTCTCCCGAAGCCTTGGAGATATCTCTCTGATGCGGTGGGAGCCCCCAAGTTTTCTTCTGGCCCTGGAGTTGGATTTAGAGTTGAATTAATCTCATAATCTAATTAAAGAAAAATCGCCCTATAAGCCGAAAGAATAGGAAAGGGCCCCGATTTCTCGAGGCCCTCCCACGCATAAATGATCCAGCTCTTTTGACCATTACCAATAGATCGAGCTAAAACAGTTAAGACTGTGGTGGAGGCGACGGGATTTGAACCCGCTCCAACGGATTGGTAATCAGTTAGGCTGCCAATTACAACACGCCCCCAACACGAAAGTGAAGTTACGGCTTTCTTAACCTTAGGAAATATTCAGTCGTTGCAATTGTGGATAAGAATGGATACAAAAAGCAAAAGGGACTTGGCAATTAACCAAGTCCCAATTACTACCAATCCGTTGTTAAATGAATTATTGCACAGAAATAGAAGTCGCAGCAAAGCAAAAGGGACCTGGTGATTAACCAAGTCCCTTTTACTACCAATCCATCGTGGACGAATATTGCACAAACTGATGTTACGCAGAGTAACTAATTGTCAGAAGAGCCGCCCTATCAACCGGAATCGCTCACCTATTCACTTCCCAATCGACCCGCCAAACGGCCATAAAGACCCGAGCTGTAGTCATTCATTCCCTTGACTTCAACACTCTTTCCTAAGCGATGGTATTTATCCAAGATGCTATCTAAGGCAGCAACGGTAGATGGATCCCATATGTGGGCCTCTGAAAAATCAATAACAACATTTTCTGGATCATCCGTGTACTCAAATTGCGTAGTCAGGTCATTGCTAGAGGCAAAGAAGAGCTCGCCTTTAACTGTATAGAGGACTGCGCCGACTCCATCTTGCTCGCCCACTGTTCGAGTTGTTTCAGCGAAGTGTGCTACACGTCGAGCAAACATCACCATCTCCAAGACAATTCCAACAATCACTCCGATAGCAAGGTTGTGAGTCACAATAACAACTACAACTGTAGTGACCATTACGAAGGTCTCAGTCTTTGGCATCTGCTTTAAAGTAGATGGCCGCACGCTATGCCAGTTGAAAGTCCCAACTGAAACCATAATCATTACAGCAACTAGTGCTGCCATTGGAATTGTCGCAACAAGGTCACCAAGCACAACAACCAAGAAGAGAAGCAGAACACCTGCTGTAAAGGTACTTATTCTTGTCCTCGCACCCGATCCCTTCACGTTGATCATGGTCTGGCCAATCATGGCGCATCCCCCCATACCACCAAAAATTCCAGAGATGACATTGCCGATTCCCTGGGCAAAGGATTCACGAGTCTTTGCCGACTTTGTATCTGTGATCTCATCGACTAATTTTGCAGTCATCAATGACTCGAGTAGTCCGACAAGTGCCATAGCTAAGGCATATGGAGCAATAATGCTGAAGGTTGTCATATTCAAAGCAACATTTGGAATTAATAGCTCAGGAAGGCTCTGTGGAAGCTCACCTTCATCGCCTACAGTCTGAACATTAAGCCCCCAGAAAATAACAATTGCCGAAACAATAACAATTGCAATGAGAGGCGCAGGGATAACAGAGGTCAACTTTGGCATTACAACCATGACGACAAGCCCTATTGCCACTAAGGCATAAGCAGGGATACTGACCCCAATTAGATAAGGCATTTGCGCTAAAAAGATAATAATTGCAAGTGCATTAACAAAGCCGATCATGACGCTTCTTGGAATAAAACGCATCAACTTTGCGACACCCAGTGCTGCTAAAAGGATCTGAAAAATACCCGCAAGAACAACTGTTGCAAGAAAGAAATCTAAACCGTGATCCCGTACAACTGGAGCGATGATGATGGCTACTGCACCAGTAGCTGCACTGATCATTGCAGGTCGTCCGCCAATAACAGCCGTGGTTACAGCCATGATGAAGCTTGAAAATAGACCTAAGCGTGGATCTACTCCTGCCAAGATACTAAATGAGATTGCCTCAGGGATCAGCGCTAGTGCAACGACCAATCCAGCTAGGACCTCCTTGGTAAGGATTTTTGGATCTCGGAGGGCACTTCGAACTGACGGGCTATTACGCTGCATGGGATTCCTGACCGACTAAATTCAATATGAATGAGATTGATGGCCTAACTTACCGTCTTGTAATTGGTAGACCTAATTGAGGAAGAATGGCCATCCTATAATTTGGAGGCGATATTGGAACGCATCAATGAACGCACAATAATCAAGAAGAAATTCATCTTAATTTCTCTTTACAATCCTAAAGAGCGAGAAGAAAACAGCAAGAACTAGAAGTAAACCTATACCTTGAAGCCCTGGTGAATCGTCTGCTTCGCCAAATATTATTGCGAATGCACCAAGGCTCGCACCTAGCACTTGAAGAAATTTAACCACCACTATTCATATCCCATGCGTATTGCAGAAGTTGGAAGCAGTACCCAATTCTCTTTCCTCAGCCATTATTCCACTATATGTCACTTCCGGTGAAAAATAGAGAAGAGTCGCCCTATAAGCCGGAGTTTAAACTTAACTGTAGATGTGTCCACCAAGATACTTAATTCCGTTATCGCAGGCAACTGTTACGACGCGTTTTCCTGGACCTAATTCCTTTGCCAAATCTAAAGCTGCAACGACGTTAAGGCCCGTAGACCCTCCTGCCAAGATACCTTCTTGTTTGGCAAGTGTTCGGCACATTTCAAAT
>Ga0129324_10000423_pt1 | contig 31183 bp, 30 predicted proteins | sample CPBDNA_7_FD_96879 | JGI IMG/M metagenome (GOLD analysis project Ga0129324, IMG submission 96879) | Freshwater to marine salinity gradient microbial communities from Chesapeake Bay, USA - CPBay_Spr_15_0.2_DNA | ecosystem: Environmental > Aquatic > Marine > Coastal | place: USA: Chesapeake Bay...
ATGTATCACCAAGCGAAGCAACCGAGTCAAATGTATCACCAAGCGAAGCAACCGAGTCAAATGTATCACCAAGCGAAGCAACCGAGTCAAATGTATCACCAAGCGAAGCAACCGAGTCAAATGAAGAAGAAGAAGAAGAAGAAGAAGAAGAAGAAGAAGAAAATAAAAATGATGAAGAAGAAGAAGAAGAAGAAGAAGAAGAAGAAGAAGAAGAAAATAAAAATGAAGAAGAAGAAGAAAATAAAAATAATAAAAATGATGAAGAAGGAAAGAATGAAAATGAAGAAGAAAATAAAAATGAAAAAAATGAAGAAGAGGCTAACCAATTAAATGACCAACCCTATATTGAACAGTCCAATACCAAATCATCCAAATACAGTTTACCCAAAAAAATATCAAAAATGCCTTCAATGAAATATGATAGAGAATTGTTAGAAAGTAATTGTATAAAAATGCATTATATGTACGATAGTTCTATATGGAAAAAATATTTTCCTATGTATACAAAACATTTAAGAATAGACACTACAACCAACGATTGTAATTATTTATTATTAAAATATATTTTAGGAAGTGAAGGAAAAGTAGTAAACAATAAAAGAGGAATTCAATATAGGCTAGTAAATGCTTACAAAAAAAGTACATTAGACTTTAAAGTTCCATTGTATAAAGAAGGTAAATCCATTCGCGATAAAGATGATTTATTAACTCAAATTATGGAAGAAACTTATATCTTAACTCTAACGGATATGATGGTATTTTGCGATTGTTATAAGCTACCGGTTGTATTTTGTAAGGCTAAAAATATAAAAAAAAGTAAAAAAAAGGATATTGTATTTTATAAAACGGATAACATGAACCGCAAAAATTATTTTTATTATATAAGAGTAGTTGATTATTTTAAAAATGATTATTTTGATTTATTTTATTACAGACATAGTGGAATAAAAATACATAATAAAATTATAGAAATGGAAGACAAAAATGTAGAACAACGAAGAAAATTACATTCGGTGATTGATACACTTAGCATGAATAAATATATTCATACAGTATATGAGTGAATTAAGACATCAAGTTATAATGTTTATAGTAATGGTAATAGTAGGAATGTTATTTAATCCTATGAATATATTAGCTTATCAATTGGATCATTTATACATATCACTCACATTATTTTATGGTGGATTATTAATGGCGGCTAACATGATGTGGGCTCATGAAATAGTACATTACTTGTATATGGGTCATTTTAACGCCCCTATTTTTATAATAGGTATTATATTATCTATAATAATATCTATCTATTTATTGCGAAGTCAATTATTTGTAGATGAAGAGCAATGGTTAAAACGAATGATAAGTCATCACTCAACCGCATTAACAACCAGTAATATAATTCATAATAGAACAAGAGACCGAAAAATAAAAAACTTATCAAGCGAAATTATAATTACACAAATGCGCGAAATAGAACTTATGAAATCTTATCTACAAGTCTAACGCATAAGTGTCGTCTTCGGTATATTCATTAATTTCAGACTTCAAATTGTGGGTAATTTTAATATTATCAATAGAACATACGCCGGCATTTAAATATAAATTGAGTTCTTCTTCTTTTTGTTCTTTTACAGCTAATTTTGAAAATTCTTTAACTTCGTTCATATTTAAATATACCGAAAAAGCGGATGTTCCGTAATATCCGTCTTGACCACACATTACGTTGGCCGATACTCCTCGCATTTCGTCTAATTCGCCGTGTTTTGCTGCTCGAAGGAACATCTCAGTTGTTTCTTCAAAGGACGCTTTAGCAATAGGACCAATATCATCATTATTAATTCCGTGACGAAATATGGATACCATTTTATAGTTACATGTCATCCTATCACACAATAGAGAAATATGATGATGATTAATATACGTTCCACCAAATTCCATAACCTCTCGAATTTCATTGAATAAACATTTTCTAGCAGCTTCTATACCCAATACTTCTAACATTTCAGAGATATTATTTGAATAAGTGCGTTTATAATCAATGAAATCAAGAGTTAGTATTTCGGATAGATTTGACCCAACCGTATCTAAAACATATATTTTATTTTTTTTGTAATTATCACCTTCATAATTAATATAATTGTTAATTTCACGTAAATTTACTTTTTGAATTTTATGAATACCACGTAATACAATTTGATTCAATAGTTTCTCTTGAAAACTTTTGATATAATAAATATTATCCGTTTCGTCGGTGTAATTTGGATTCAAAACACTTTTTACTTGGATTTTAAATATAATTTGAGTTTCATTTATATCGCTATAGTAGCACTTGATTTGGTCCTTATATATTTGGGTTAAAGTAAAATGTATTTCTTGTATGGTTAAATTACGATAATACATAGATTTATGGTCTAGGTGTATGTTAAGAATCCAATTATTATATTTATCTTCTTTACATTCCGATAATCCTTTTGACGAAACACCTTTTAATATTTGTTCCACTTCATTATAATGTTCCATAAACGGATCCGTCGTATCAATATCGTCGGTTGGCTTATAATATATTTCACATTTATGAATGATATCTTTGAATTTAATATGTTCAATACGATTTAGCACGTCAATTGTTTTTTCTTTATCTTGTTCATTTTCTTTAAGCATAAATATAGTCAATGAAGGATTTTTAATGTTTTGCGATAAAGATAATAATTCTTCCATACGCGGAACACCGCGGGTAACATTTGATTTACTAGCAACACCGGCATAGTGGAATGTATTCAATGTCATTTGAGTAGTAGGTTCACCAATGGATTGAGCTGATATCATACCAACCATTTCACCTGGATTCACAAGAGATTTCTTGTATTTATAGGTGATTTGTTCGAGCAAGAATAATAATGTATCTTTATTATATTTGTGTTTAAAGATTAATATATACGGATTTAGATAATAATAATACGCCAATTTAAATAATCTACACGGACTATACGTATCATTTAAAGCGTTATAATACTCATCAATCAACTCATACATTTCTGTTGGAGATATATTGGATATGGATTTATGGTCTGGTTTGAACTGATATTTTACATTTTGAATTATTTGTAAAAAGGGAACCGATAAATAAATCGTATCATCGCTATTGTATTCTAATACATGTTGAATATAATAATCTCTTTCTTCTACCAGAAATCGTGTCTCTTTTTTAATTCGTTCTTTGAGTGGTTCGATATTATCTGTAAAACTCTTTAAGGCATGAGTTGTAAAATATAATTTATTTAGTTTTTTATTATCCAAATCGTAATCAAATAATTCGAAAATCTGTTGAATCGATTTTCCAAATAAGTCAAACTTAATATTTTCCATATGAATTGTATCCATATTGGTTGAACCATATGAAAACTGAATAATTTTATTTTTGTTATTTCTTACAGTCCTATCGTAATACACTTGAATATCTTCCAAGCCTTTAATTAACCTTCTCTGAATATATCCGGTAGTACTTGTTTTTACCGCTGTATCAATTAATCCAACACGTCCACCAATGGCGTGGAAAAATAATTCTTCGGGAGTCAATCCTTCAATAAATGAGCTTTCCACAAACCCTCTTGCGATTGGGTTATCGTCAAATTGTTTATAATGCGGTAATGTCCTATTTGTAAAACTATATGGAATACGTTTATTTTCGACATTTTGTTGGCCTAAACACGAAATCATTTGGGACATATTCAATTCATTACCTTTTGAACCACATGTAATGATAGTTACGAATCGGTTGGATTTTTCTAAATGTTTCATGCTAATGTCTCCAGCTTCTTTGGACGCTTCATTTAAAATATTGTTGACTTCGCTTTCAAAATGTTCTTTATTCGATAAACCCGATTTATTTACAAATATGCCTTGTTGAATATCGTCAATTAAATTAGCAACTTTATTTTTTTTTTCTACAATAATTTTTTTAACATTTTCAACTGTATCTCCGGTTGAGATTAAGTCGCTCATACCCACACTAAAACCAGTTGTTTTCATATATTCAGTAACAATTGCTTGAATATCATCTACAAAATATTGACAATGTAATGGGGAATAGTCATTGTATATACGTTGAATTAATCCCTTGCTCGCCTTACCATATACTCCTTTATCGATTTGACCACTCAACATAGTACCATTTTGAATATGAATATGATTTGAACTATCATTTTTATCATCGTCTTTTTTATAATTCATTGAAATTCCAGGTAATATAGTGGATATAAGCTCATATGAAGTAAACTCGTCTTTTTCGGGATCTTTGAATATAGATAAATCCGGATTTAGAGTTTTTGCTATAAGATTCATAGCCTCTTTACGGTTAAAGCTAACATGTTGTTTTGTTAATAAATAACTACCTAATAAGGAATCTTGGAAAATACCGATAATACTATTATTATTTGCTGGACTAATGATTTGAAACGGAATTGCTGCTAAATATTTTAGCTCCATTTCGGCTTCATCGTTTTGAGGCATATGCATATTCATTTCATCGCCATCAAAATCCGCATTATATGGTTTTGTATCCGCAACGTTCATTCTAAAGGTATCGCCCTTGAATAATACTTTTACAATATGAGCCATCATAGACATTCTATGTAATGTGGGTTGTCGGTTGAATAATACATAATCTCCATCTAACATATGACGGTGAACAATATCGCCTTCATAAATCATAATATTTTCACGGTCTACATACCGTAATGAAATATTTTCACCATTTTTCTTTTCTAATATTTTGGCTCCGGGATAAACATCTGGTCCATTTTTGATTAAATATAATAGGTAATTTTTATTTTCGTCATTTACATAAACTGGTTTTGTAATATTCATCGCAATTTTAATCGGAACCCCTAATTCAGCAATAGATAATTCCGGGTCAGGTGTAATGACCGAACGGGCACTGAAATCAACGCGTTTACCCATAAGATTACCTCTTACCCGTCCGGTTTTACCTTTATGCCTTTCTGTAATAGATTTCAAAGCTCGCCCAGAACGTTGAGTTACCGGTGATGTTCCGGGAATATTATTATCCACTAATGTAGCAATATAATATTGTAATAGAGAAGTCCAATCTTCAATAATTTTATTATTACTATCTGCGTCGGATAGTTTATCTTTCAAACTATTATTAAATTTAATAATATTAATTATAATATGAGTAATATCATCTTCGCTCCGTTGTTGAGAATCTTGTTTCACAGATGGTCTTATGCTAGGAGGGGGGACCGCAAAAATATGACACACCATCCATTCGGGACGAGACCATTTGGATGAAAATCCCATAAAATCTATATCTTCATCCGTGATTTTTTTAAATATTTTAGTAACTAATTCTGGAGTATATTTAATCGTAATTAAATCAGAGTTTTCATTGGTCCATTCAGCAAATAGAGTACAATAGCCTTCTTTTTTTATTTTAGGTTGAAGGCAACCACAACCATTTTTTGTATATTCGCCACAACGTTTTGGTTTAAGGTTATTACACGTATGATAAAAGTTTTCCCATCGGTCGTTATTCGTATTATTTAATATATACATATACTCTTCTTTTGAAATGAGTAATTTAGAACATTTAAAACAGATACATTTTAATATTTTTTGAACTACGTTGAAATATTGAATATAAAATACGGGTTTAGCTAAAACAATATGTCCGAAATAACCCGGACAGTTAATATAATTTTCACCATCCGTAGGACATATCATGCCAGGATCTAATACACCCATGCGCGGGTCAAATAAACCTCCTATTTTTGGTTTCATTCCATTATAAGTATCTTTGCTAGTAATTTCGGCTACGGAGTTTCTTACAATTTCATCTGGACTCAAAATGCTAAATTGAATGCCGATGATTTTTGACGAAGGTTTATTTTTCATATCCATCCTTTATTAAGTATATATATTTATATTTAATCAATTTTTATAAATATATAAATAATTTAATATATATTATGTATGAACGACGAATATCTTAAACTTTTGAATTCACTATTTTCGGCTAAACGCGAAGAATCGGAAGAATCGGAAGAAGACGAAGACGAAGATGAAGACTATGAAACGGAAGAAAGCGAAGAAAGTGAACTATACGAAGATGTAAAAAAAGACATTCAAATCATAAAAGAAGTAATTGATGATAAAAAAAAAGAAGAATTATCATTATTATTTGATAAATTTAGTAAAGATATTTCTAAAAAAAAAGATAAAATAGAACAAAAGGTTAAATTAAAAAATTATAATAAATTTAAGGATATTATATGTGTTAAAAATAAAGTAGATGAAACCGAATACTTTAAAACATTATCTCCTATTCAACAAGAAAAAATAATTAAACAATTAGAATCTTTAAAAGATAAAGAAAACATTAAACCTTATAGAATTCAACTACTAGAATTGAATATACCAATAGAAACAAAGTCGGTTGTATTGAAAAAAATGGATACATTAATGAATATGAATAAATGTAGCGGAGAATATGATAAATTAACTCATTGGATCAATACATTTTTATCTATTCCATTTAATCATTCAAGTAGTTTACCTATAAAAAAAGAAGATGGTATTGAATCATGTAGGTCTTATATAAATAGGTGTAAAGAAGTATTAGATGAAGCGGTTTATGGAATGAATGACGCTAAAATTCAGTTTATGCAATTAATCGGACAATGGATTAATAATCCGGAATCGATTGGTAATTCAATTGCGTTGAAAGGACCAATGGGTACTGGAAAAACAACCTTATTGAAACACGGTATAAGTAAATTACTAAATAGGGAAATCGGATTTATTACATTAGGTGGGGCAAATGACGGGTCTTATTTAGAAGGACACTCGTATACATACGAAGGTAGTACATATGGAAAAATTATAGATGTATTGATTCAATGTAAAACAAACAATCCTATCATTTATTTTGACGAATTAGATAAAGTAAGCGATTCTCCTAAAGGCGAAGAAATTATAGGTATATTAACCCATTTAACCGATAGCACTCAAAATACAAATTTTATAGATAAGTATTTTTCAGAAGTAAATATGGATATGAGTAAATGTTTATTTATCTTCAGTTATAACGACGAAAGTAAAGTAAATAAAATTTTAAGAGATAGAATGTATGTGATTGAGACAAAAGGTTACAATACCAAAGATAAATTAGTGATTAGTAGACAGTTTTTAATACCTAGTATTGAAAAAACATTAAAATTAAATGAAAATGATATTTGTTTCGAAGAAAGTGTGTTAACGTATATTATAGATAATAAAACCGAACACGAAAAAGGTGTAAGAAATTTAAAACGAACCTTAGATGTGATTTTCAATCGTATCAATTTATATACTTTAATGGAGCCAGATAGTTCATTATTCAATGAAAAAGTAATTAAAAATATAGAATTTCCGTTTCACGTAACTAAAGACATTGTGGACACATTGGTCCAATCAAATAAGGACTCTTTACCTGCTTTACATATGTATCTTTAAGTAATCTATTTCCACCTCGCATAACTAATAAATTATGATTCGTATCATTATCGCACATACATCCAGACGATTTTGTATATAAAGATGGGCAACATTCTGGTTTAAATTCTTTATCGGTAAATATATCTAATGATTTATCGGGATAAGATTGAATATCTTTTATAACTTGGTTGGATACATTCATAGTATCAAAATATTCATAGTACATAAATTTATATAGAGTTACAAATAATAATATATATATTAACATATACTATTGTATTATTATTTTACATAATCCGTGTATCGACTGGTTTTATATTTAGTATTCAAAGAGTTCTCATTCTCTAAAATACTTACATTATCCACACCAGTTTTAATTTTGTCGGATGTTTCTTTGAAGACTCCGTCTAATTCATCGTATATGGTTTCTAAGTGGTTTTGTTTATGTCTAAGATAGTTAATTTTGTTAATCATAATATCATTGTATTTCGTAGTTTTAGTATCTACTTCAGATTTTATATGTGTCTCATATAATCCTATTTGTTTTTTTACAAAACCAATCAAATATTTTAATTTATCAAATGTATCTTTCATATGAGCTAGTAAAGGTGTATCGTTGTAAATCGTTTGTTTTATACAATATTTTAAGTTTTTTAATGTGTAATCTCGGGGTTTAATAGAAGTATCCGGTTGTAAATATCCGGACATTAAAATATAATTACAACGATGGTTCTCCCAGTTTCGGCCTAAATATGTTTTTTTAAGATAAAACGCCAATATAAAAATAATAAAAATAAAGAAAAACAATAGTAAAAAGGCTACACCTCCTTGTGAGACATTTGTTTTAGGGGATACATTATAATATAATTTATATACAACATCTTTCATATTATATTATAGTATTTATTTTATCAAGTGATTTTGTTATAGACTCATTTGTTTGATTTATTTTTTTATTCATCGTTTCTTTAGATGTATTCAAGTTTTGTATATTTTGATTCAACATTGTATTTTGAGCGGTATATTCGCTTTCTAATTTAGCCAAGAAATCATCGTTTTCTTCTTTCATTTCATTGGTAACATCCGTTATCGTTTCATTCATTGTATCATATGTGGACATAATTTCGCTATAAATCGTTGGCTGTATATCTTGAATACACGTTTTGAATGAGGTTGCGCTATTTTCGAAACCACCTAATTTTCCAGCAATCATTATTATAGGATCGCAAGTATTATTATTTATATTTTGGTGTAATGTAATCATAGTATAAATATAATAATAATACAGAATACTGATTATATATGTAATTATAACTATGTTTCTTAACATGTAATCATTCATTATATATAATTATAATATAGAAAATATATATATATAATTATAATATGGCATTAATCCAAGAATATTTCTCTTTATTGAACAACTATAAAGAGAAATATGGTAAAACTTTATTGTTTATGCAAGTGGGTAGTTTTATTGAGGTGTATTCCAAATCACCCGAAGACGAAGATATGGTTAAGTTTACTTCTATTTGTGAGTTAAAAATTGCGAATAAACCATTAGGAAAAGATAAAATATATATGGCCGGATTCCGAGATTATATGATAGATAAATATATTGAAAAAGTTGTCTCTAAATCAAGCTATACCGTTGTATATTACGAACAATTAGAGAAAGCCGGCGTTATAGTGAGACAAGAAGCTGGTATATATAGTCCAGGTACTATTTTCAATACAACCGAATGTTTAACAAATAACATCACTTGTATTTGGATTCACAAAACAAATAAGATATTTAGTGAAAGTTATATTTTTGGATTTACGACATTAGATACACATAGTGGAACTTTATATACAAATGAGTATAAAGTTCCTTATTATCATAATCCAACCACTTATGACGAGATAGAAAAACATATCGCTATTTATAATCCAATCGAGACCATAGTCATTCATAATATTGAAAAAAATCAAGTATGTGATATTCTACAATACATGAATCATAAAAGCAAAAAAACAACGATTATTTCATTAAACGACGATAGTTTTTTTTCGGAACAAGCCAAGAAATGCGAATATCAGTCGTATCAAGAAGAATTAATGGATAAATACTACAATCATATGGAACATATTAAGTCCAATTTATTTAATCATATTATTTCATTTCAGTCTTTATGCTTTCTATTGAATTATGTAGAGCAACATAATGCGGGGTTAATTAAAAAAATAAAAGAACCTATGATGGAACAAGAAGATAATCGTTTAATTTTGGCAAATCATTTATTAAATCAGTTGAATATATTAGAAACCGATCAAAGTCGCGACCATAAGTATTCGTGTATAATGTCTTTATTGAATGAATGTAAAACAAAAATGGGTAAGCGTTTATTTCAATATATATTGGTAAACCCAACCCGAGACCCAATTGTATTACAAGAATCTTATAATTTAACCGAACATATCATCCAACATAATTATGATTGGAGTACTTATTTTAGTAAAATGAAAGATATGGACCATATTCTTCGCAAGAAAATATTAAAAAAATGTACTCCCTTAGATTATTATTATATATATGATTTTTGTATCCAAATGAATCATATTATAGATACATTAGATGAATCCTTATTAAAACATATTGACTCCCGAAAAACGATACACATTATTGGAGATATTAAGAATATCATTGAACGATTTTTCAATATGTCTATTATAAGTTCGGTAAATAGTTGCTCGTTTGACAAGTTTCCCGAATTTATAAATGAGCTGATTTTACGCGGAAATGATAAAGAATTAGATTCTATGATTGAACAAAAAATAGAATCAAAAGACAAATTAGACGCTTTCATTTGTAAATTAGAAGAAATTTATAAAACCTTAGATAAAAAAAATAAAACAAATGTTATAAAGATTCACGAAACAACCAGCATTTCTTTACATATAACAAAACGACGTTGTAATATTTTATTCAATTATATTGCGGAAAATCCATTGGAAATCGAATATATATCTAAATTTTCAAATCAAAAAAAGGTTTTTAAAGTAGACCAATTATTGAAATTTGACTATAATTCAACCACGTGTAGTTTAGGCGGAGAATTTTTAGATGAAATCACGAATCAAATTTGTAATGAATCTTCTACATTTTTGAAACATTTTAATCATGTATATCAAGAGTTTCATAATAAAGTAATGGAAGATGATTTATATCATTTGATTAGCGTATGTAAAACATTAGATATTCTTCATTGTAAGAAAGAAATTGCGGTTAAAAATAATTATAGTAAGCCAATCCTAGATAAGAAAGAACATTCTTTTTTAGATATAAAAGAATTGCGTCACCCGTTAATTGAAAAAATAGAGACAAATGAGTTATATGTAACCAACGATGTTTGTATTGACAAATCCGGTATGTTATTATATGGAACAAATGCTGTCGGAAAAACAAGTTTTATCAAATCGATTGGAATTGCTATATTAATGGCTCAATGTGGTTTATATGTTCCATGTAAACAAATGACCTATTCGCCTTATCAATATATTTTTACCCGAATTATTGGCAATGATAATATTTTCAAAGGATTGTCTACCTTTGGAGTAGAGATGAGCGAGTTACGGGTTATTTTAAAATATTGTAATCAAAATAGTTTGATATTAGGCGATGAATTGTGTTCAGGAACTGAAATTGACTCGGCTTTAAGCATATTTGTCTCGGGATTAGAAACAATGTATAAACTGAATAGTTCATTTATATTTGCTACCCATTTTCATCAGATTCAATATTTTGAAGAAATACGTAATATGCCTAATTTACAATTGAAACATTTAACTGTAGAATATAACCAACAATGTAAATCCTTAATCTATAATCGTAAGCTTCAAGATGGAGCAGGTGAAAGTATTTATGGATTAGAAGTATGTAAATCATTAAGTTTGCCAAGCGATTTTTTAGATAGAGCCTATGAAATCCGTAATAAATATGATAAATCTTATAATAACATTTTGTCGTATAAAACGTCTAAATACAATAAAGATAAATTACGCGGAATATGCGAATTTTGTAAATCTGAAATGAGTCACGAAATACACCACTTAAAATATCAAAAAGATTTCAAGGATACCCAACTTCATAATAAGGCGAACTTATCGTCTGTATGTGAATCGTGTCACGATAAAATACATTCATTAGGATTAGTCTATGAAAGAAAAAAAACACTTCAAGGTGAATATATATTAATTTCTAAAAATTGATTTTAAATAAACATTACATAATATATAATGTTGATTCCAGTAAAGTGTTTTACGTGTGGAAAAGTAATTGCTAATAAATATCCAATTTATTTAGAACGGGTTTCCTTACTAAAAAAAGACAAGAAAGATACTTTAAAATATTTAGATACCGATAAAATTGAGCAAACCGAAGAAGGTCGCGTATTGGATGAATTAGGATTGCGTGATATTTGTTGTAGAAGACATATGTTAACCCACGTAGATATTTTATAATCTAATATATATATATGCCTCGTTCCAATTTTAATTTAAAAAAATTATGTACTCCGTCTTTACTCTATTTAATAGTATCTTTTATAGCTTTATTTTTTATTGGTATTCAAAACTCTAAGGATATTGAAAAACTTTGTTTAGGTAATTTTGAATGCTACGTTGGAAACAATATAATTATTTTTGTATTAAATGCGGTATATATATTGTTTTGGACATTTTTATTGGATTTAATGTGTAAAAATGGATGGTCGGATTTATCGTGGTTTATATTTTTGTTACCATTTATTTTATCCATTCTATTTTATGGAATTATTTTTTTTAAGTTTAGTTGATTTTAATCTAAAAATAAAATAAATAAAAATAATAATGGATGAAACAAAAATAAAAGAGATATCATTAAAATATATTGAAGCATATTTTAATGAGAATACATTAGTAGATCATCAACTAGATAGTTGTAATTATTTTTATGATGTAAATATACGAGAAATTTTTGATGATTTGAATCCAATCGAATATATTTATAAAGATTCGAAAGATAATGATATGTACAAGGTTCTTTTATATATAGGTGGTCGCGATTTAGATAAAATAAAATTCAATTCTCCAATGATTATAGAAGATGACCATAAAAGAGCTTTATACCCAAATGAAGCCCGATTAAAAAATATTACGTATGCTACAACAATTTATTATAAAGTGGACGTTGATTTTGTATTCACTACAAAAAAAAAGACTGTAAAAAAAACATATCCCGAAGTAGATGATTATGAATTAGGTTCGTTCCCTATTATGATAAAATCAAAACAATGTATATTGAATAAACTAAGTAAAGAAGTGTGTTATCAATTAGGCGAATGTCGTCATGATTATGGTGGATATTTCATTATAGATGGTAAAGAAAAGGTTATTATCCCTCAAGAAAAATTTGGAGACAATCTTATATATATTAGAACCTTGAAGGATAACAAACACGATTATTCTATAGAAATACGTTCGGTATCGGAAGATCATTCTAAACCAAAACGTACAATGGCTATACGTAGAGACATAAAGCGCGGACATTTTCTAGTAGACATACCCAATGTGCGATTGCCTATACCATTATTTATTGTATTTAGGGCATTAGGTATTATCAGTGATAAAGATATTTGTAAATGTATTTTGTCTGATTTAGAAGATAATGATAAATATTTAGAATTATTGCGACCATCTATAAATGATGCTGGTACTTTTTATACTCAACTAGCATGTTTGAATTACATATCGGTATTCTTGAAACATACCACTATAAATGAAACGCATAATATTTTAACCAATTATTTATTTCCACATATGGGTGAAATGAATTATACATCTAAGGCATTATTTTTAGGATATATGACCTATGAAGTATTGAAAGTAATTCATGGTGACCGAACTCTTACCGATAGAGATAATTACAAATTTAAGCGAGTAGAAACCACGGGTGGATTGATGAAAGATTTATTTACCGAATATTCAAAAATTATGAAGCAAGAAATACATACAATCATTGAAAAAGAGATGTATTATAATAATTCTATTTATATTGATGAAAATTTAAAAGAATCCGACTTTAATCCCGAAAAATCCAACATTTTATCTTTAATCAAAGACCATATATTTTCTGAAAAATATATTGAAAATGGATTTAAAAAAGCGTTCAAGGGCGATTGGGGTGCGTATGGACACACCAAGCGTTTAGGGGTAATACAAGATTTAAATCGGTTATCCTATAATTCTTTTTTGACGCATCTCCGAAAAATAAATCTGGAAGTAGATAGTAGTTCTAAATTAATGGATCCTCACTTTTTACATGGTTCGCAATATGGTTATTTAGACCCAGTGGATACACCGGATGGAGCAAATGTTGGATTACATAAACATATGGCAATTATGTGTAAAATTACAAGATCTGTAAAAAATCAAGAAGTATATGATTTTATAGAAAATAACTTCAATATATTATCCTTAGAAATATCTAGTTACGAACAAATTCATAATCATTTTAGATTATTCATAAACGGAATATGGGTAGGTATAATTAATGAAGACCCCATAGAATTTAAGAATAAGTTCATAGACTATCGGCGTAGAGGAATTATTCCATATTCTATAAGTATATCCATTCAAATAAATGATAAGTATGTATTTATTTATAGCGACGAAGGAAGGCTTATAAGACCTTTAATGTATTATGAAAATGAGGAGTTAATCATAAATCAAAATGATAAATTAAAATGGTCAAGGTTGGTTAAAACCAAATCAGAATCCTTCGTACTAAATGAAAAGAAAGATAAAGTATATTTGGAATATATAGATTCATCAGAAGTCGATATGTGTTTTATAGGTATACAACATAAAAATAAAGGTTATACGCATTTAGAAATACATCCTTCGTTAATGTTTGGAATTATGGGAAATCAAACTATTTTCCCCGAAAATAATCAATTACCGCGTAACTTATTCAGTTGTGGACAAGCCAAACAAGCGGTTTCATTGTATCATTCTAATTTCATAAATCGTATAGATAAGATGGGAATTATTTTGAATTATGGGCAAAAACCTATTGTTCGAACACGATATTTTAATTATATACATGAAGAACAACATCCTTATGGTGAAAATGTAATTGTTGCGATAATGTGTCATACGTCTTATAATGTAGAAGATGCTATATTAATAAACGAATCTTCGGTTAAAAGAGGATTATTCAAAACAACTTATTTTAATATGTACGAAACTATGGACGAAATTACGATTGCTGGAAAAAATGAAAAGCGCATAGGTCGTGTATCGGGCTACGAATTAGCGCGTGATACGAAACCAGGTTATAATTATAATAAACTAGACAAAGATGGACTTGTATTTGAAAATACATTGATGGACGACAAAACCGTTGTAATTGGTAGATTGAATATAATTAATAATGAAGTCTTTGATAGTAGTATAGTTCCAAAAAAAGGACAATTAGGCTATGTAGATAAAACATTTATTTATGATAAAGATGGACGAAAACTCGCTAAAGTTAGAATTCGTGAAGACCGAAGTCCAGCCATTGGAGACAAATTTTGTAGTAGATGCGGTCAAAAGGGTACGATTGGTAATCTTATACCCGAAGAAAATATGCCGTTTACAAAATCGGGATTAAAGCCTGATATTATTGTTAACCCGCACGCATTACCTAGTAGAATGACCATAGGTCAATTAATTGAAACCATATTATCTAAGTTATGTTGCGCCAATGGAATGAGTGCGGATAGCACGGCTTTTATAAATAAAGGACCGAAACATGAAATCATTGGAAAGCATTTAAATCAATTGGGTTATCAATCGGAAGGAAATGAAATCCTTTATAATGGATTAACTGGTGAACAAATTACAAGCGAAATATTTATGGGACCTACTTACTATATGAGATTAAAACATATGGTAAAAGATAAAATCAATTATAGAGCAACCGGTCAACGAGACTTGTTGACTCGACAAACCAATCACGGTAGAGCAAATGACGGCGGTCTCAGAATAGGTGAAATGGAACGAGACGGGGTTATATCACACGGTATGACCGGATTTTTAAAAGATTCTATGATGAAACGCGGGGATGAGTATAAAATGGCGGTGTGTAATCAAACCGGAAGTATTGCTTTATATCATAAAGAGAAACAATACTTTTACAGCTTGTTATCCGACGGTCCTATAGAATATGATATGACGGATCAAAGTAGTAAGCCATATTTAATTACTAAATATGGAAAAGAATTTAGTGTAGTCAATATACCTTATAGCTTTAAATTATTAATACAAGAATTAACCACCATAAATGTTCATATGCGACTGATTACTAGTGAAAATATTTCAAAATTAATTCATACGTCCAATGTTTATTTGAAAGACAAATTAGCCGGAGAAGATTTCACAGATTCCGAATCCATTACCGATACCACAAATGATTCAAGTGAATTAGAAGATATTAGTTCTACGTTTAATAATGATTTAAGTGTTCTTAATAATTCAAACCAAACTAGGTCAAAACAGACTCCGTCAAACCAAACTAGGTCTAACCAGAATATATCAAATCAGAGCGTATCTAACCAAGATTTATTGAACACGAGCGTATCTAACCAGAATATATCAAATCAGAGCGTATCTAACGAATTTACTCCATCGAACCAGAGTATATTGAACCAACCCCCATCAAATGAATTTACTCCATCTAACCAAACTTCGAACCAATTTACTCCATCTAACCAAACTTCGAACCAATTTACTCCATCTAACCAAACTTCGAACCAATTTACTCCATCTAACCAAACTTCGAACCAAACCCCGTCCAACCAAACTTCGAACCAATTTACTCCATCTAACCAAACTTCGAACCAATTTACTTCGAACCAATTTACGACGTCCAACGAAACTCCGTCCAACGAAACTCTGTCCAACCAAACTTCGAACCAATTTACGACGTCCAACGAAACTCCGTCCAACCAAACTTCGAACCAAACCCCGAACCAATTTACTTCGAACCAATTTACGACGTCCAACGAAACTCTGTCCAACCAAAATTCGAATCAATTTACTCCATCTAACCAAACCCCGAACCAATTTACTCCATCTAACCAAACTTCGAACCAAACCCCGAACCAATTTACTTCTAACCAATTTACGACGTCCAACGAAACTCCGTCCAACGAAACTCTGTCCAACCAAACTTCGAACCAATTTACGACGTCCAACCAAACTCCAAGCGAAAATGCGGATAAAATATATGTAAATAAACTAAACTAAAATTGATTTAAAATACAATATATATATATAGTAGTAATGAATAAACCAGACGAAATGATTGAACGTTCGTTTCAACAAATAAAACATTATTTAGAGCAGAATAATTATAAAATAAACACTACAAAAGGGTTTAATCTTGTAAATGAGGTAAAACAAAAACAAGTACAAATAGATGTGGTATATAATATAGAAGAATTAAGGGGTAAAAATCCTAAAATATATTTATATTATTGTTATGATAATGTAACAAAGAATATTTTAGATAGTATAATACATAAAGCCGGTCGGTCTATAACCGAAGAAGATATATTATTAATTATAACCAAAGATTATGCTTCGACGATAAATTATTTGTTAAGAACAAAATATGCGAATCATTACATAAATATTTATAAAATTCAAGAATTACAATATAATATTTTAGAACATTCTTACGTTCAGAAACATATAAAACTAAATGAAATGGAAAAAAAAGAACTGTATGAAAAATATAATATTGAAAATGATAAACAAATGCCACAGATTAGTAGGTTTGACCCAGTGGCAAAAGCTATATTATTGAGACCAGGTGAAGTTTGTAAAATAATTCGTCATGATAAAATTTCATTACAAAATGATTATTATAGAATATGTGTAGGATAATATATTATTATTATAATGAGTTGTGATATAAATAAAACATCGAGCGAATATACAAAAGATTTAGAAACAAGTAATCTACAAATATTAAACATATGTATTCAAAAATCAATTGAACATAAATTAAATCAACTGATTCAACGCGATCAAGTAAATTATATAAACAATGAAAAAAAAGATAGTTTAACCTTTAACTCCATGAATAATAATACGTTGGCTATATACACCAATAATTTTTATTATGTCATATTGAAGTTATCCATATTTATATGGTTGATTGGTTCGTATTTTTTATTATCAAAATAGTATATATGGAAGTAAATTTATATTCAAATATAAAATATAAGGAAGAAATAAAAAGTAAGGATATTTTATATTTGTCATGGACCTTTATAATGATATTTATGTTAAGTGTAATTGTTATTCATAGCACTATACATAATTCATTAGTTGTATCTACACTAAGTATTTTATGTTTAGGTGTATTCATATATTATAATTATATCAATTTGAAAATATAAACAATATATAATGAGAAATTATCTATTGTTTATATTACTTATTATCATTTGTATTAAAATATTTACAAACAATTATGAATACATGTCTAATAATGATAAAATTGCGAATCTAATCGGTATTGGATTTACATCTGAAGTTGCCGAAAAAATATTGGACGATACTTCAACCATATGTGCGATTCCAACGGAAACCAGCACGGGTGGTATAGGATTGTTGAAAGAATTGAATACGGAAGAAAAAAATGAATTAATATTCAAAGACTATAAATTAAAAATTAAGTCGGGCGAACAGTTTCATAAAAAATTAAATGACCTTGAACAAGAAGTGTTTATTCGGTTTTATGGCCCAGACGAGAAAAAATGGAAACCTGAATATGAGAAATGGAAATTAAAACGTAATAAAACAATAGATGACAAGTTAGCTTCAAAGTGTAGTGATATACTAAATTCAAGAAGTTCAACTAGTTTGGCGGAATTGAAGGAAGAATTGAACGATAAAATAAAGACATTGTCTTATTTAGAAAAAATAAATAAGGATGGTTACTCTGCGGATTATTTATCTGGAAGCAAAAATATAGACGCTAGTTTATCCATTCGTAAAATGCAATATAGAACGATAGAAGAAGATACTATACAATTATATAATAATTATATAAACTGGATTTATTATTTGATGTTTATAACATTACTCTTGTTATTATACAGTCAATCTAAATTAAACATAATGAAAAACTTTCTTATATATATATTTTTATTATTATTACCAGTTATCCTATATCCGTACATGTTTAAAATAGGAAAGTATTTCATAGATTCTATATATAAAAATAGTAAAAATGTAGTTCCCCAAAACGCATTTATGAATGATTAAATATCTTCTTCTTTAATGTGAATATTAGACCACCCGGTTTTAGGATATTTTCCATATTTTTTCTCAAGATATTCGCGTAATTCTTTCGTATTAATTGTATTGGATTTGCCGTATTCATTCTTGAACCAGTCTGTAAATAAACCATTAATCACTCCGATTTTCAAGTTACCAAATTCACCTGGTTCGTCCACGATACATGAATTACAGAAATCCAATAGAATATCTTGAGATTTCCGGTAATTACTTGTAGGGTCTAATACACACGGTCTATCGGTGACTTTTCCTTGGGTTTCAAATGCTTTTTCAACTAACATACTGAAAAATACCGGAGCCCAATACTTAAACTTTTGATGTAAATTTTTATCTATTTTAAACTGATATGGATAATCTTTTTTAGGAAATTCTTTTTCTTCGTATGGATTTTCAGTAAACTTGGATTTAAACTCACATACCCGAATACGTCTCCAAGTACCATCATCATTACTTTTTACATCAAATAATACATTCGTACATACTACTAATTTGAATTGTGGAATAAATGTAATACTATCTTTAAACAATGCTCTACATTGGATGGGGTCTCCGCCCGTAATTTCTTTCATAATGCCTTCATTGATTACATCTCCTTTACTTAATTCTTGCATAACTGCGTATCTTTTTCCAATCAGTTGGTATACTTCCGATGACGTTGAACCAATACATGTTCTTTTTTGAGTAATCAGTGTGCTAGGAACGGTTCCCTTATAATCTCCTAATATTTTTCCCATTAAATCCACTAAAATACTTTTACCATTGGCACCAACCCCTAAATAAATATTGAATGTTTGATTATTATTGTTTCCAATCAAAGTAGAAGATAAGTGTTCCCACATATATTCACGTAATTCTTCTTCGGGAAACAGTTGATACATAAATGTATTCAGTTCCTCTATAACATTGGGCGAAACCTCGCGATAATGGTCTAATGGCATATAATCTATATTGGTTGTTTTATGAATATAATCATGATGAATGCCTTTACGATGTTGTTTATTCCGAATATCTACAATACAGTTTTTACATCCAATTAAATAGGGGTTTGTATCTAACCTATTATAAAAGTTACAATCATAAAATAAGTCGAGCGATTCTTTCATAATATTCTTTTTATCATTGGTTGTTTTGAGTATTTTGCTTATTTTAGAAAATTTAGAAGCAATTTCTTTTGCTTCTTCGGAATCTTTTCCTTGGGTCAATTGTTTAGCATATTTGTAATATAAATTATAAACATCGGTCGATAATTTAGAACGTAAAGATGTTCCGCTATCATTTTCAATCCATCTATTTTGGTCAAATTCATACCATATACCACTTTTAATGTTTACACATACATAGGATTCTTTATAAAGTTCATACAATAAAACAGCTATATCATTATCAAATATGTTATAAAACGTATAATGAATATATTTTTGTATACTTTGTTTATAGACTTCATTGAATTTGTCTAGGTTACATTCTTTACACCAGTAAATAATAGAACGATAACTTAATTCACCATCCTCAAACTTATTCCATTTATCATATAATTCCATTACATTGCTCCAATCAAAACTAGCACTTTGGCTGCTAAATTTCAACCAAGTAACGAATAATTTTTCACTCGTATTTTTTAATGCCATACCTACTTTAATCCATTTATTATAACTACCTTCACCATAATACGATTCATCTAAAGCCATTGTGTAATTATGAGTATCTTTAATATTTTGCTGGTCTAATGGACATTCTTCTAATAATTTATCCACGTAGGATTCCAACATATCTACACTATTTATCTCATAGTAAGGATTTTGATAGCTTGTAATCAGTTTAACTTTACATTTTCGTAATTTACCATTATCACGTTGTGTTTTAATTTTATCATATTCTTCTTTTATTTCTTTATTTTGTTTTAATACAATTAAATCTGAATTTCGTGCTGTAAATTTTACAAAATGCTCGTATATATATTTTTCATCAAAATTTATTTGTTCTATTGTCCATTGACTTTGGAACACTCCATGAAATACATATTTCAGTTCATACGCTTCATTACCAGGCTTACGCGACCCGTATAATTGCCAATTGACCGAACCTTTCATTACTCCTTCATCTACGACTTGGTCCCATGTATTGGTAATAGGTATATGTTGAAAGACTTCACAAATAGATTTTAATAATTTATTTCTAAAAATAATTTTTTCATTAAAATCCATTTTAACATCCATAATAATATGAATTCCATCCTTAGTTACTTCTTCTGATGCCGTATTTACATTTGGTTTTTCAAAAATGTAACACGATACTGTTTTATCATTTGGAACTTTTATTTCAGATAATAATATAAAAAGCGATTGAACCATATTGACAATATCGTTTAAAGTATGAATTCTTTCTTCAATATCTGGGTCGTATCTAAAATCAAGATCAATCAAAAGCGGTCCTTCTTCTAGTTGTTTTTCAGTAAAATAAGCCTCTTTATCTTTTATATGTTTTTTATACAATTTATAAAATTCATCCATTTGGTCAGAAGGAATACAATAGCTTCCACCAAAAATACCTAATTTTTCGCATCCAATCTTGGTATGGGTATGATTCGTTTTAGATGAATGTTTCTTTAAAAATGAATCCATACTATAATATATAATATATTTTTATATCAATTTTTATTAAAGAAAAACTATATATATGTATAATGAATCGTTCTACAAAACGCATTATGTTAGACGTAAAAGATATTATGAATGAACCAGTCGATAATATATTTTATATTCCAGATGAAGATGTTAATAATATAGGGTATGCTATGATTATTGGACCAAAGGATACTCCGTATGAGAATGGGTTTTATTTTTTTAAATTCATGTATCCCGATAATTATCCATTTTCGCCGCCAAAAGTTATATTTAAAACATCGGACGAAAAAACTAGATTTAATCCAAATTTGTACATAAACGGTTTTGTATGTTTATCTTTATTAAATACATGGCCCGGTGAAAAATGGAGTTCGTGTCAATCGTTGCGCTCTATATTGCTATCTTTATCTACATTATTCAATGAGTATCCATTATTAAATGAACCTGGTATAAGTATGAAAAATAATAATTTAGAACCTTATAATAATATTATTCATTATAGAAATATTGAAATAGCTATATTGAAATGTTTACATATAGAAGATATACATGATAAGTTCAAAGTATTTTATCCAATTATAAAAAAACATTTTATAAAAACATATTCCGCTTTAAATCTAAATAGACCAACTCAAATGTACCATACAAATATTTACAATTTATATTGTGAAACCGATTATACTAAATTATCAAAATTATTGGATTTATGTTATAATGAATTAATAAAAATTGATTAATAAAAAGTATTTATATAGTGTAATAATGAAGTTCTGTGATGTATGCGAAAACATTTATTATTTAAAAATATCGGATGAAGACAAAAGTTTACTCTATTATTGTAGAAAATGTGGAGATACAAAACACCAAGAAAACTCGGAATGTATTAAAGAAGTTACCTATACAAAAGAAAAAGATTCTGACCTAGATATAAATACATTATTAAAATATGACCCAACTATACCTTATTCTAGAACCATTCGGTGTCCGAATAGTTCATGTGAAACAAACCAATCCGATAAGGTTCCAAGTAAAGTTATTTATTATAGATATGATGAAGAACAATTGAAATATATGTATATGTGTACTGTATGCGATTCATCGTGGAAACCATAAATAAAAACAATGGACCTTGATTATTATTTATTTCAATCATAATTTCATATAAGTTGGTTCCATTTATGTAAATCCAAAAATTATATACAATAAACAATAAAATACTAAAATAAATATCTTTTTTTTTAATTTTAGTATGTATTATGCTATACAATGGAATTATCTTCATACATATTATAATGATAGCTAAAATAAAAGCATTATACATAGAATCAAAGAATAGTTTATATAGTAAACCCAAACTATTTTTTAATAATGCTATAAATAATACAAACTTTGGATTATAACGAACCATATTTAATATAAATAATATATACCATACAATTATCCAATATGAAAATATATAATCTATACGAACCATATATAAAATTGATTTAAAATTATAAATATAGGGTTTATATAAATGAGTGACGATGAAGATTCCAAATTAGATGAAGAAGAAGAACTCGATGAAGAAGAAGAAGTCGACGAAGAAGAAGAAGAAGAAGAAGAAGAAGAAGAAATGGTTGAAGATTTAGATATAGAACCTGAATTGAATAGTCAACTAGAAGAGAGCCATTCACAAAGCGAATATTTAGGAGATTATTACAACCAGTTTGAAGATAATAAAGAATATATAAAAACGTATCATCCCGAAGAATTACATTTATCATTTGAAGAAATATATAATTTGTCATTGGTCACGCGTAATGAAAAAGGTTATATTATAGATGATAAACATAAAACATATCCGGTTTTAAGTAAATATGAAAAAGCTAAAATTATTGGTATTCGGGTAAATCAATTGAATTATGGAGCGGACCCATTTGTTACAGTAAAACAATTAAATTTAGATAAAGTACTTATTGTAGAAGAAGAATTACGTCAAAAAAAACTTCCATTCATTATTAAACGACCAATACCCAATGGCAAATTTGAATATTGGAATGTTAAAGATTTAGAGTTGATTTAACATTTCCACCGATTACCACAATTAATACATGTAACAAATGTCGTCATAGGTTCATCTGCGGAACGGGTTTGTAATTGATAATAAGTACATTCTTTTGATTTACATTTACCGCATTTAAACTTATCGGTAGATGCTTTTATTTTTGGAAAATATTTATTATCTAAGTGTGTCTTTTTTTCTTCGGTTATACTTTTCCAATATTCCGGATATATTTCTTGTTCGCTTTTAAAGGCAATTTCTTTACAGAACTCTATATCGTTTATTAATTTGTCTAAAATCATTGGGTCTTTTAAACAATGACGAATGATTTTAAATTTATCTAAATAGATTACTACGAATAGTGAATTATCCCATCTTTTTTTTATATTATAGTGGTCAGATTGTTGGATGGAATAATTATAAATACTTTTTTCTATATTAGAGTGACTTCGTTTATCTTCTACAAAGTTGCCAATATAAGAACGGATTCTATTACGAAACTCTTCGGGATTTGTGATGTACATACTATATTTATATATACGTATTTATATCAATTTTTTATTAAAGTATACACATAAATAGTGTTATGAAGAAAATGTATTTTATAGTATTTATGGTTATATTATATAATCTATATAAACCAACTATAAACTTAATTCGTAATCCGGATATTATTTTATCTCCGGGCGGACTACTGGGTTTTTACGTATTAGGTATATGTCATTACATAAAAAATCATTATAATATAGATAATAAAAATATAGTAGGATTTTCAGCTGGTTCATTGAATACTATTTTTTTGTCTCTAGATAAACGTTATGATATTCGTTTTTTGAAAGAATTATTCAAATTAAACTTACACGGAACTATGCCGTTACCTTACATATTAAATAAAACTATAGATCTTATGAATGATATGTTCCATATAGAACATTTTAATATAACTAACAAATATATTGCCGTAACTAGTAATTATACTAAGTTAGATGGCTATAATAAGTTTTTGAATGTGACCGATATGACTAAATGTTGTATTTCAAGTTCATTTATTCCGTTGATAACGTATAGAGATATATTTTATTTTTATAATGGAAAATGTAGTCTAGATGGAGGTTTATTTTATTATAAATATAAAAAACAAATAAAATCCCGTAAAATATTATGGTTGAATTATAAATTGTTCAAACGATATAATAAATATAATATACCCGGTTATAGCTTATTGGGTAGGAATTATTCTATATATGAGTTGTATAGGTTAGGTTATAGTGATTCGGTAAAAAATAAATCTATATTAGATACGTATTTAATCGTATGAATCTTCTAATAATTCATCTATAACAAATCCATCTTTTAGATATCCTTCTTTGGTATATTCCGATTCAGAGTATTGTTCCGAATCTACACTGGCTTCTTCGCTATCTTCGATGTTTATACTACCCATTTTATTGTTATACCACGTTGACCATTCTTCCATAGTTAATTCACCTTCTTTTTTACGTACACATAATAATCCAAAAAATAATAAATTCTCAATGGGTGGTGGAAGCTCGCATTTATTTTCATTACCAGCTTTACCTTTTTGTTTACCCCATAGTTCATAGTTATCCCATTCATGTAATTTTACAAAATCTTTATCCGATTTATATTTACAACATTTATATAGGTCTTCTCTTTCACTTACACTTACAAAGGAACCATCTTTTTTGATAACCACCGACATTATTTATATAAAATAATAATATTTAAACCGTTTTTAATAATAATATGAATGAAAATATTTATACAAAATCTGATATTAAAATCTACAATTGAATATACAAATGTTCATAGTGAAGATATTGTATATACGCCGTCTGGATTATTATTCTTCAAACATAAAAAATGGAGAAAACAACACATAAAAAGTGAAAAATATTTTTCATTAGAGCATAATGGGTATGATATGTTAATAGAAGATAATGTATATGAATATAATGAAATTTATACTCATATACCTTACGAACATGTAGTTGTAACCGAAACCTATAAAAAATATAATATAGATTATAATTTAGATTTGATTGAACATACTTATTTAAACGAAACAAGTTATTACTTTGAGACAAAAACAGTGAACAACGAAGAAATCGACAAAATCATCTCGTTTTTATCAAGTAAATAATATAATTTTAGAATATATGTTTTATATTATATTGTATACATTATTGATTATATTTCTGATACATTTTATTTTATACTATATGAATATAGATATAATACAATTATATACGCATGAACGCGTTGAAGAAACTGACACCATTATAGATGAGTTAGAGTCTTCGTTAAACTTACTTAAAGAAATGAATAAGAATTATACATAATGTATACTACAACGGATTATGTGAATTCAAATACAAGTATATTTATACCAGCTGGCAAAAAATACTTAGCTACATTCAAAGAAGAAAAGAATAACCCATTATGTATTTTATATGATCTCGAACATAAAATACATAAGCCGATTTATGTAGCCTTTGACCCTATACTTACATTAGGAACTGTTATATATGGTACTTTAATTAACAATACATTCATATGTGAAAATATCACTCATTATAAAAATAAAAAAGTCAATAAAGGAATGAAACACGCTTATGAATTATTGGGTCATATATTAAATCATTATATAAAATATAGTTCTATTCGCGGAATATACAACTTTAAATTACCTTATATGACAAACGACGAACCTATATTTAAGGCAAGTGAAATGAACTATATGATTTATGGTATCGTTCAATTAAGACCTAAGCCATTTATATATAAATTATCTAACTTATTTGGTAATTTTATTATATATAAACGCCCCGAACTGAACGATGTTTATGGATTGTATGTAATGAATGATAATACCGAATATTTTTATTGTAACGCATTTGTGAATGATATAAAAACAAGTTATTTATTGCGAAAAGTATTTAAAAATAAAACAAATTACAAGAATATAGAATATAGCGACGAAGAAGAAGATACTTTAATCGAACGAGAATATATTACATGTTTATATTTACCGACTTATAAAAAATGGAAACCTTATAAATATAATAATCGTAAACTGGTGGATACCTATAAAAAAATTAAATCTTATACTTGAAACGCGCTTTCAATATGTTTCTTTTTATTAATTTGAGCCGATTTTTTCATTACCATTTTATTATTATACAACGGTTCAAATTTTGTATTATCTTCGTGTAATTCCGGATATATTTTGGTCAAAGGTTTATCTGTAAATAATAATAAACGGTCATATTTTAATAATTTACGATATTCTTGAATATTTAAATTACCGTAAAATTTATCTAATGTATAATAAGGTGACGGAGCCATTTTAATGATTTCTTTATAATCATAAATTTTTCCATATAAATAATTTAACATTTGATAACGTTCATATTTTATAGTTTCTACAATAGGTTCGTTGAACAAATAACTTGTAGCACATTCCGGACTACAAAAGCATCCATATACTTTATAAGTATCATTCATTTGAATCGTTGGCAAGTATATAGTAGGGGTATCAAACGCACACGTACACCAAAAACAATTGGATTTATTATTTATATTATCATTATGTAAATTCTTTTCTAACTCACTTAATTTATCATAAATTTTCTTTTTATCTTTATCTACTGAGTTGAACGTTTTTTCGTCTTTTATTTCTTCTAATGGATTATGCTTAATGATTTCATATTGTATATTATCATTTGTATAAGGTTCAATGTTATATATATTTGGGTCATAATCATTATTTATGATATCACTTTTTTTACATTTCAAATGAAGAATAATGGATGGGGTAATTTCATTTTGTTTAGAAATATTTTTTTTTTGTTCTACAATCTTACCACCCTTAGGTTTTCTACCCCTTTTTTTTGGTATTTTTATCTCTTCGGACATAGATAATTAATAATTATTGATTTAAATACTTTTCATAATTTAATAAATGAACCCATGGATAGAAAAATACAGACCAACTAAGTTATATGATATTGTATTAGACGACCATTATAAAATAATGTTTGATACTATGGTGGAAACATTATTTATACCACATATGCTTTTATATGGTCCCCCTGGAACTGGAAAAACAACTACTATTAATTGTTTGTTGAATAAAATTAAAGAAAAATATAATATGAAGCACAATGTTATACATTTGAATGCATCGGACGATAGAGGTGTTGATATTATACGAAATACCATATATAATTTTGCTCAAAGCGATGGTTTCTTTACAAACAGTAAACTAAAATTTGTTATATTAGACGAAGTAGACTCTATGACTAAACCGGCCCAACAATCTCTTTTGTTATTATTAAATAACAAACAAGTAAGATTTTTTCTTATTTGTAATTATATAAGTAAGTTAATCCCAGCTTTGAGACATAAATGTTTGACCATTCATTTCTATAATATTCCAAATTATAAGGACTATTTAAATGATATTATAGTTAAAGAAAATATATCGATTACACCAGAAAAGTTGAATGATATTGTATATAATCATTATCCCGATATTCGTTGTATGGTGAATTCATTACAATGTTATAAGTATATTCAATGTGATTTTATAAAAGAAAAACATATTGAATCGCTTTGTAATAATTATTCCTTTGTAAAATTAAAGAAATTTACGCAATGTTTTAGTTATAAAGAATTTAACATTAAGTTATTTATGTATATATTATTGAACTATAAAATAGACTCTTTACTTATGTCTCATATGAAACAAATATTATTCAACAATGATATACATTTTTTAAATAAAGTATTTTTTCCACATTTATTTAATATTCAAAATTGATTTATAGATAAATTATAGTATAGTGTATGTCTATCGATGATGCTTGGTTCAATTTTATGCGAAATGGTTCGGATTCTATAGAAATGGGCGAAATCGTACCAAAACGCATTCCAGAATGTGGTCCTATTGTTATTTCAACCAAAACTAAAATTTTATATTTCAATGTAGAGCTGGATTTAAATTATATTTTTTGGAAATTGCCTATGATTTCGTATGATACTATAGACGAAGGTATTATTAAAAAACAAATGAAGTTTAATTTTCCAGATAAAGAAAGTGTAGATGAATTTGAATACAATATAAAAGACATTTGCTTACCAGTGGATGTTAAAATATTAAACCAATTTGAAAATCCGAACGGTCGCATTAAATTCAAAGATATCCGAAAAGTAAGTATTGGTTTATCTAAAAATGATGTTATTAATTTTAAAAAGAAATCTAAAAGTGCCTTTTATAATTGTTTTGTAATTATTTATAGAATCATGTTTAAGGGTAAATATAAAGAATTACATTTGAAATTATTTAATTCGGGAAAAGTAGAAATACCCGGAATACAAGACGATTGTATATTAGATATTGCCGTTCAAAAAATAATAGAATTATTACAACCCTATTACAATGTAAAAGAAGATATTTCCAAACGTGAAACTATTTTAGTGAATTCGAATTTCAATTGTAATTATTATATTCATCGTGAAAATTTATTTAGAATATTAAAAAAAGAATATGGAATTAAATGTTTGTTTGACTCGTGTAGTTATCCGGGTATTCAATGTAAATATAAATTAGCAAATCAACAAGAAGTATCTTTTATGATTTTTAGAACAGGTAGTATTTTAATTGTAGGAAAATGTGAAAATGAAGATTTGTATAAAATTTATGAATATATTAAGAGTATTTTGAATAATCATTTTACAGAAATTTATCAAGAAAATACTATTGAAAAAATAATCAAACCCAAAAAAAAAATATTTAAAACTATTTATATTGCGTAAAATCTATATAAAGAAAAAAATATCACTAATTCATATGAGTGAAGAAATTCCTATTCCTAGTCAAAAGGTTTTAATTAATGCGTGTAAACTAGCGTGTAAAGAAGATAAACCTATTATGATGGATTATTGGCTAGATTCGCATAATTCTAAGGTTCTAATTGGTGTTAGAGACAACGAGGAAAAAATGTTAGTTCGTAGTGAAGAAGAATATACTAGCCCCATTTCTAAAATATTCAAAGTAGCCGAAGAATATATTATCATGACCGAGAACTCTATTTATTTAGTATCTTCTAAAATTCCTTCACGGAAAATTAACTAATGACTCATAAAACTTTATTACTTTAGGATTAGATTTAATCTTACTAAAATCTAATGCTTGAATAAATAGACCTTCTAATGATTTCACTCGGCTTAAAGCTACATAAGATTGACCGCATTCAAATATATTTGACCCAATATTAATATTAGCATATTCTAATGTAATTCCTTGCGATTTGTGAATTGTAATTGCCCATGACAAAATGAGTGGTATTTGTAAAATGCCATTTGTCTCATAAGTATCATTCATCCATTTGTGGTTGCCTATAGTACGAATTGTATCTTTGTAGAAGAACTTTACAACTGGGTCATTGAACTCGTTAAATCCAATCACTTTTCCTTGGCTTCCGTTTATAATACCTTGTTCTTGGTCTAAATTAATCGTACACATGACTTGTGATCCAATCTTCAATCGGATTTCTTCATCTACAATTAGATTCTTTTTTTGTTTTATAAGTTCGTCTTCTACTTTTTTATTAGGACTCTCTATATATTTCATTTTGTATACTTTTTCTTCACCTTCTAGTGACAGATTTTCAAATAAATTTACTTGTTCCGATAATCGTTTTACTGGATATAATAATGTAGGCGAGATGAATTCATCTGTTTTTTTATTCAAACAACCTCTTAAAATATCTTTACTTTCGGGTGTAAGGTTTCCTTCACGAATTTCATTTAATACTTTTTGGTATGTATGATCGCCTTTTTGTCTGAAGTTTTCCATGAATACAATTTGATGTTTAAAACAATCATTCCAAAAAGGCGATTCAAAGCAAAATTTACTATCTTTAGATACTGGGGGTAATTGATGAAAATCGCCTGAAAATATAATCTGCATATTACCAAATGGTTTTTTATTACGCCGAAAATCTTGAGCTATCCTATACAATAATTCAAATAATTCGCATGATAACATACTTACTTCATCCACAATGAGTAAATCTGTATTCAACCATGTATCGCGTTTACGATATTTCACAATTCGTTTGATAATCACTTCAATGGGATCGGTTCCTAATCCAATACTACCCCATGAATGAATGGTTTTGGCGTTACAATCTAATAATAATGCGGCGCACCCAGTCATCGCAGTAACGCTTACGTTTAAACCTCTTGATTTCGCGTTTTCATATACATTTTTAATGAAATGCGATTTACCAGTTCCGCCAGCACCAGTAATAAATACATTTTCGCCGTTCAAATACTTATCAAAGGCTTTTTGCTGGCTTACTGAAAACTCCATTTTACAATCATGTTTACAAAATATAAAATCAATTTTTATATAAATAAAAAATGTATAGTATATGAAATGGATTCATTGTTTAAATTTGATTTAGAATCGTGTTTTTTATCGTGTTATGTACCTTGTCATGTATTTTCATTATTAAATAAACCATTACATTCCTATGCTTATTCGTTTTTTACATATAATTTGTTAACTTTTTCGTTGGTCAATTCTATTTATTATTTTAAAAATATAAAAGCA
>Ga0129324_10000424_pt1 | contig 31164 bp, 28 predicted proteins | sample CPBDNA_7_FD_96879 | JGI IMG/M metagenome (GOLD analysis project Ga0129324, IMG submission 96879) | Freshwater to marine salinity gradient microbial communities from Chesapeake Bay, USA - CPBay_Spr_15_0.2_DNA | ecosystem: Environmental > Aquatic > Marine > Coastal | place: USA: Chesapeake Bay...
GCAAAGTAGGCAATAATTTACTACCCCCGTTGGTTACGCGATCAAGTTCGCGAGCTGTATCAAGAATATGCAATGTGTCGCTGTGACTGAGATCCTGAACAGAGATGAGGTGCTTCACGCTGTGCCCTGCGTTGGCTGTTCTATTGCTTGAATAATCACTTGATCAACCGAATCAATTTCACTCAGGTGGACCGACACGTTTTCACTCAGTGAAGTTGGCAAGTTCTTGCCGACATAATCTGCTCGGATCGGTAATTCTCGATGACCTCTGTCCACCAAAACCGCCAATTGCACCACTGCGGGTCGCCCATATTCATTGAGAGCGTCAAGTGCTGCCCGAATCGTGCGCCCAGAAAATAGGACGTCATCAACCAAAATCACTATTTTGTCGTCGATTCCCACACCGGGTATCAGTGTTTGCTCTAACGCTTTGGAAGGACGCAGGCGCAGGTCATCACGGAATAGAGTTACGTCTAAGGACCCAACCGGGACAGTAAATCCTTCGATTTCCCCGATATTTTTTGCCAAGCGCTGGGCCAGTGGCACGCCCCGAGTAGGAATTCCCAAAATCACTAGGTTGGTGACGTCTTTGACATTTTCAACTACCTGATGAGCGAGCCTGCGCAGTGCCCGGGAAATGTCATCGGGGTCAGCAACTATTCGACTGGCAGTTCGGGGATGCCCCGGCAAAGCGATGTCATGCGGTTGTGTCATGTGCGTGCCCTTCCCCGCCTCACTGGACGGGCATTAAAGGTGTGTGAAAGTGATTAATTTGTGTTGGGTGAAACTTACCCGATTGACTCCAACGGGTTAAACACCGCCACTGTCTGCCGTGCCTATTTTGTGTACCCGCATGCCATTGGTGGTTCCGGGAACTCCAGGTGGCACACCAGCAACAATCACTACCCGCTGACCCGATGTGGCCCGACCGATGTCCAGAAGGGCTCTGTCGACCTGGGTCACCATGTCGTCGGTGTGACTTACTTGGGAAACGAGGAAAGTTTCAACACCCCACGTCAACGATAACTGACTTCGAACTCGGGGGTTTGGCGTGAATGCAAGTAATGGCGTGTGAGCCCGCCAGCGAGAAATCAACCGAGCAGACCGACCGGTTTCTGTGAAGGCGATGAGATAGGAAGAACTCGTCCCCTGAGCTACGTCGACAGCTGCATGGGTGAGTGCTCGAGCCGTTGAACCCGTCGGTGAATCCATCAACGGTGGGATTCGATCGAGGGCCTCTGCTTCAAGGTGTTCCATAATTGTTGACATAGTTTCTACTACATGTGCAGGGCGTACCCCCACGCTGGTTTCACCTGACAACATCAAAGCATCAGCACCGTCAAGAACAGCATTTGCAACGTCACTGACTTCAGCCCGAGTTGGACGGTTCTCAGCGATCATCGAATCAAGCATTTGCGTGGCCACAATTACCGGCTTTCCGGCTTCACGACACATTTGAATAGCCCTCTTTTGTACTAGAGGAACCATCTCGAGGGGAAGTTCCACACCCAGATCGCCGCGCGCAACCATGACACCATCGAATGCGGCGATTATGTCCTCCAAGTTATCAACTGCTTGAGGTTTTTCCACCTTTGCCAGAACGGGGACTCGAACACCTTCTTCGTCCATGATCGAATGAACATCGTGGATGTCAGCGGATGATCGGACAAACGAGAGTGCGATGAGATCGGCACCAATGCGCAAGCCCCACCGCAAATCTTCACGATCCTTCTCCGAGAGTGCTGGAACACTCACTGCAACGCCGGGCAGATTGAAACCTTTGTTATTCGAGACGATCCCGCCATCAATGACAACCGTGTGGACTCGCGGCCCGACCACTTTGGTTACCTGTAATTCAATTCGTCCATCGTCGACCAACACTCGGTCGCCAGGGTTTACGTCACCGGGAAGTCCCGTAAAAGTTGTGGACACCATTTTGGCGTCACCCGGGCAATCCTCCGTGGTAACAATGAATTCTTCTCCAACTACAAGTTCAACCGGTCCGGATGCAAATCGCCCGAGTCTAATTTTCGGACCCTGAAGGTCAACGAGAATTGCCACACTGCGTCCTGAGGCATCGGATGCTTCCCGCACCCAGTGATAGGCGGCTTCATGATCCGCGTAATCGCCGTGGGAAAGGTTTAACCGAGCAACATCCATTCCCGCTTGAACCAGTTCAAGCACGGCTTGTGCACTCGCTGTTGCAGGGCCAAGTGTTGCAACTATTTTGGCTCTTCTCATGCTCGAACCCTACTGTAAACGGTTGCACACAACATTCTCATACGGTTAAGGGGCGATCAAAGGCACTCACGGGACTTGGCAGGTTGGTTGAGCCCATGAGAAATTTATCAACCGCGGCCGCGGCTGCACGCCCCTCTGCAATCGCCCACACGATTAATGACTGACCCCTTCCCGCGTCACCCGCAACAAAGACACCTTCGGTATCCGTTGCGAACTGGGAGTCCCGCTTAATATTGCCTCGCGCGTCGAGTTCAAGGCCCAATTGTTCAACGTAGGGCGCCGGTTCGGGGCCCGTAAATCCCATAGCAAGGAGCACAACATCAGCTTTAACAATCTGCTGTGTGCCAGGTACAACGGAGAAGTTGCCATTGACGAACTCAACTTCGGCGAGTTCAATTCCTGACAACTTTTTGCCATCTTCGCTAAGGAATCTTTGCGTGGACATTGAGAATACCCGCTCCCCACCCTCTTCGTGCGCGCTGCTAACCCGATAAATCGTTGGGTAAGTTGGCCACGGTGAATTTTCACTTCGTTCCAACCCCGGGTTGGGCATGATCTCCAGTTGGGTCACGCTCGCCGCACCTTGACGCAGCGATGTCCCCAAACAATCCGCACCAGTATCACCGCCACCAAGAATGACAACATGTTTGCCAGCAACGTCATACGGTGAAGATTCCAGGTCACCCTCTTGCACCCGGTTAGCGAGTGGAAGAAACTCCATTGCTTGGTAAATTCCTTCGAGATCGCGCCCCGGAACCTCAAGTTCACGGGCAACGGTTGCACCGATGCACACGACGATCGCGTCATATCGGTGGCGTAAATCTGAACCGGTAAGGTCCACGCCAATCTCAATTCCGGAACGGAATTTAACGCCTTCAGCTTCCATCTGCTCGAGTCGCTGATCAAGGTGGTGCTTTTCCATTTTGAACTCAGGAATTCCGTAACGAAGTAGTCCACCAATCCGATCGGCTCGTTCATAAACGGCCACCGTGTGTCCTGCTCGAGCGAGTTGCTGCGCCGTGGCTAGCCCTGCCGGTCCTGACCCAATCACCGCAACTGTTCGACCCGAGAGGCTTTCTGGCGGGGCAGGCTTGATCCAACCTGATTGCCAGGCGCGATCAACGATGGAAACCTCAATTTGTTTGATCGCCACCGGATCTTCATTGATTCCCAAAACACATGCGGATTCACAAGGTGCCGGGCATAGTCGACCCGTAAATTCCGGGAAATTATTTGTTGCATGTAAACGTTCAATTGCTTGACCCCAGTCACGGTCATAAATCAACTCATTCCATTCTGGAATCAAGTTGCCGAGGGGACATCCGTTATGGCAAAACGGGATACCACAATCCATGCAACGTCCAGCTTGCGATTCAACATTCTTGGGTTCAAAATCTTCATAGACCTCACGCCAGTCTCTAATCCTGATGTCAACCGGCCTGCGGCTAGGTAGTTCCCTATCAGTGGTCATAAACCCGCGCGGATCACCCATTATTGCTCCTTAACATAAATGACATGACTAAATCCTGTTCATAATGGCCAGCATGGGATCCTCACCACGGCTAATAGCGTCGGCTTCAATTTCTAATACCCGCTTGTAATCTCTTGGAATCACCTTTGTAAAGCGAGTGATCGACGAAGTCCAAGTTGCAAGCAATTCACTTCCACGATGAGAATTGGTCTGCTCAACATGGGCAGAGATCAGTGTGAAAAGTTCCTTGGCATCCTGCTCATCCAGTTGATTAAGTTCAACAAGTTCGTGATTAATTAATGCAGGGTCAAGATCGAGTAGATATGCGATCCCACCCGACATGCCTGCACCAAAGTTTCGACCCGTTGGTCCCAGCACAACGACTCTTCCACCGGTCATGTATTCACAACCATGATCACCAACACCCTCAGCCACAGCGATTGCCCCGGAGTTGCGCACACAAAAACGCTCACCTACTCGGCCACTCAGGAACAACTCACCTGAGGTTGCGCCGTAACCGATTACGTTGCCCGCAATCGTATTTTCGCTAGCCTTAAATGGCGCACTGGCATCGGGATGAACAACGATCCGACCACCAGAAAGACCCTTGCCGACATAATCGTTTGCATCCCCCACCAATCTGAGTGTTAGTCCCTGTGGAATAAATGCGCCAAAACTTTGCCCCGCTGAACCCGTGAAAGAAATGTCAATCGTTCCATCCGGCAATCCACCGCGCTTTGTGATCGCACTTCCCAGCATCGTGCCTACAGTCCGGTTTACGTTCCGAATCGGGACATCAATTTTGGTAGGAAGACCCGTTGTTAAGGCATCGGCACTCATCCGGATCAACTCTTGGTCGAGGGCCTGCTCAAGTCCATGATCTTGATTCTTCATGTGTCTGCGGTAACCAAGCTCCCCCAAATCAGGGATATGAAGAATTGGCTCTAAGTCGAGTCCGTCGGCTTTCCAATGGGTTATAGCTTTATTCATGTTGAGCACTTCAACGTGACCAATGGCCTCATCCAATGAAGTGAAGCCCAACTCAGCGAGCAACTCGCGAACTTCCTGGGCAATAAACTCAAAAAAAGTTTCCACGAACTCCGGTTTACCCGAGAATTTTTCGCGCAATACTGGATTTTGCGTGGCGACACCTACGGGACAGGTGTCGAGGTGACATACGCGCATCATGATGCAACCCATGACGACGAGTGGGGCTGTTGCAAAACCAAACTCCTCAGCGCCGAGTAGCGCCGCAATGATGACGTCTCGCCCCGTTTTTAGTTGACCATCAGCTTGAACAACAACACGATCGCGTAAACCATTGAGAAGAAGCGTCTGCTGGGTCTCAGCCAAACCAAGTTCCCACGGTGCACCAGCATGCTTAAGTGAGGTCAGAGGTGAAGCACCCGTTCCACCATCATGACCAGAGATCAAAATCACATCAGCATGCGCTTTAGCAACCCCGGCCGCAACCGTTCCAACTCCGACCTCCGCCACCAGTTTCACGTGAATACGCGCATCTGAGTTGGCATTCTTGAGGTCATGTATCAGCTGAGCCAAGTCTTCAATTGAATAAATATCATGATGCGGCGGCGGAGAAATTAATGTCACCCCTGGCGTGGAATGTCGTGTCTTTGCAATCCACGGATACACCTTGTTGCCTGGAAGTTGGCCACCTTCACCCGGTTTGGCTCCTTGAGCCATTTTAATTTGAATATCGTCACTGTTAACCAGGTACTCGCTTGTCACACCGAATCGACCCGACGCCACCTGCTTAATCGCTGAGCGCTTGGAATCCCCATTAGCCATGGGTAAGAAGCGTTCTGGATCCTCTCCACCTTCACCTGTATTCGATTTCGCACCAAGTCGGTTCATGGCGATCGCGAGTGTTTCGTGCGCCTCCGCCGAAATTGATCCATAGGACATGGCACCTGTTGAGAATCTTTTTACGATGTTCTCAATGGACTCAACTTCATCTATTGAAATTGCGGTTCGTGGTGAATCAAACTCGAATAGTCCGCGCAGAGTCATGAGTCGTTCAGATTGATCGTTTACGCGGCCAGTGTAATCCCGGAAAATGTCGTAACGCTTTGAACGAGTGGCGTGCTGCAGCCGGAAAACCGTTTCAGGGTCAAATAGGTGCGGTGATCCTTCACGCCGCCACTGGTATTCGCCACCATCACGCAAGGTGCGATGTGCTGGTGAGATCCCCGAAATTGGGTAAGCATCAGCATGTCGCGCTGCATTTTCTTCTGCAATTACATCAATGCCGATTCCACCGAGTTGAGAGATTGTTCCAGTGAAGTACGCGTCGATGAATTCGTGTGAGAGACCAATCGCCTCAAAGATTTGCGCTCCACGATAGGAGGCAACGGTTGATACTCCCATTTTGGACATAACTTTCAAGAGCCCCTTGCCCAATGATTTGATCACATTGCGCATAGCTTTCTCAGGAGAGATGTCAGAAATCACATTGCGTCGAACAAGATCCTCTACGCTTTCCAGCGCCAAATAAGGGTTGATAGCCGCGGCGCCATACCCGATCAACAGCGCCACATGGTGTACCTCGCGCACGTCTCCCGTTTCAATCAAGAGACTAATCATGGTGCGGTGCTTGGTGCGAACTAAATGGTGATGTACTGCAGCGCATAGCAATAGCGATGGGATGGGCGCAAGGCTTGCGTTGCTGTCACGATCTGAAAGAACAATGAATCTCTTTCCTTGACGAATGAGCGCATCCACTTCATTGAAGATTTCCAAAATGCGCTTTTCGAGTGCCGGTCCGCCGCCGTAAACGTTGTAAAGACCCTTGATTCGTGCCGCAGCGAACTCGGGCAATTTTCCATCCGCATTGATGTGAAGAATCTTCGCCAATTCATCATTGTCAATAACGGGAAATGGTAAAACGACTTGGCGACAATGAGCCGGAGAAGCCTCGAGCAAGTTACCTTCTGGACCGATGATGCTCCCTAAAGAAGTCACAATTTCTTCGCGGATCGCATCAAGTGGAGGATTTGTCACCTGGGCGAAAAGTTGGCTGAAGTAGTCAAAAAGCAAGCGCGGGCGGTCTGACAGCGCGGCAATGGGGGTATCCGTTCCCATTGATCCGATTGCTTCGGTGCCGTTTTTAGCCATTGGTTCAATGACGAGCCGCAACTCTTCCTGGGTATACCCGAAAGTCTGCTGGCGTCGTGCAACTGAATCTCGCGTGTGAATAACGTGTTCCCGTTCAGGCAATGCATCCAGATGGATGAGCTCTCTTGACAACCATTCCTGATACGGGTTTGCGGCAGCCAGTTCGTCCTTGATCTCTTCATCTTCGATAACTCGACCTGCAGCTGTGTCAACCAAAAACATTTTCCCTGGCTGTAGCCGACCCTTGCGAATGACAGTGCTTGGATCAATGTCGAGAACCCCTGCCTCAGAAGCCAATACGACGAGTCCGTCATCACAGACCCAAAAGCGCCCAGGCCTTAAACCATTGCGGTCCAGCACCGCTCCAATAACAGTTCCATCAGTGAAACATACGTTCGCGGGTCCATCCCATGGTTCCATGATCGTTGCGTGAAATTCATAAAAGGCTCTTCGGGCCGGGGACATATCCAAATTGTTTTCCCAGGCTTCGGGAATCATCATGAGAACTGAATGGGGTAATGATCGTCCGCCAAGGTGCAGAAGTTCCAGCGCTTCATCAAATGAAGCCGAGTCACTCGCATTGGGCGAACAAATGGGAAACAATCTGGTCAGATCCCCCGGCAAAATATCGGAGGTAAGCATTGCTTCGCGAGCGGTCATCCAGTTTCGATTTCCGCGAACCGTGTTGATCTCGCCGTTATGTGCGATCAGTCGATACGGGTGCGCAAGTGGCCACGAAGGAAATGTATTTGTAGAAAATCGAGAATGAACGAGTGCCAAAGCACTCCGCATAAGCGGATCAGTCAACTCGGGGAAAAATGGTGCCAACTGTCCGGTGGTCAACATGCCTTTGTACAACAGGGTCCGACTAGACAGTGACGAGAAATAAACGTTGAGGTCATTCTCAACGATTTTTCGAAATCCGTAGACCGCTCGGTCAAGTGCAATGCCAGAAGATTCATTGTCGGTTATGAAGAGTTGCCAGAACTCCGGCATACACGACTTAGCCATTGCTCCAATCATTGAATCATCGGTCGGCACCTGACGCCAACCAAGAATGCTTAAGCCTTCGGCTAAGGCAAGTTCATTCATTGCCTCCATAGCGATCTGGGCTTGCCCTTGATCAAAAAATGCGGTCCCAACTGCATATTTTCCGGCCACCGGCAGGTCAAAATCGACATTATTTCTCAGAAAGAGGTCCGGAACCTGAATCAAGATTCCCGCACCGTCGCCGCTGTCCGGCTCGCTACCTGAGGCGCCACGATGCTCGAGATTGGTAAGAGCCTTAATAGCTTTTTCCACTATTTCGTAACTTGGAATTCCAGTTAAGGTCGCAACAAATGCGACACCGCAGGCGTCATGCTCGTGCTCGGGGCTGTAAAGGCCCTGTGCTTTGGGCTGCAGGCTGATCGCCATTGTGGAACTCCTCAAACGTCGCATTCAACACGGATTAAATCTGATCAAAAAAATGAATCAGACACTTCCGGGACGACGTTGGCCCGAGGGTGAAACTATACCGCTTTTGATTCAGATGGCTCAGCTGGCTCATCGGGGGTGGCAATTACTTCCCGTCCGGGCCGCATGCGAGCAGAGATGACCAGGTATGCCAATGCGCCTAATCCAACGATGATTGAAGTCCACACGTTGAGGCGGAGTCCTAAAATCTCATTGGCACTGTCAATTCGAAGGGCCTCGATCCAGACTCTGCCCAATGTGTACAGCAGCACGTATAGGGCAAATGCCCGGCCGTGACCAAGGTTGAATCGCCGATCCGCCCAGATCACGATGAGCGCAACTCCCACCAGCCATAAAGATTCATAGAGAAATGTCGGGTGAAAAGTCGAGTATTCAACGTAATCTGCCGGTCGATTCCCGGGTGATATTTCTAGACCCCAAGGCAATGTCGTTGGTGAACCGAATAGTTCTTGATTGAAGTAGTTGCCAAGTCGACCGATAGCTTGAGCGAGTGCAATTCCCGGAGCGATGGCATCGGCTACCGGTGGCAGAGCGACGCCATTACGGCGAGCACCTATCCATGTTCCGAGCCCACCCAGAGCAACGGCCCCCCAAATACCCAGGCCCCCATCCCAGATGCGAAGTGCTGCAATAAATCCTTTGCCGTCGTCACCAAAATAAATCTGCCAGTCACTGAGTACGTGATAAAGGCGTCCGCCAATAATTCCAAAGGGCACAGCCCAAATGGCGATATCAGTGATGACTCCTGGGCGTCCGCCACGTGCTTCATAACGCTTATTCCCCAAAACGATGGCAACAATAATTCCCAGAACAATGAACAACGCGTATGCCCGAATCGGGATTGGACCTAAATCCCACACGCCGGTCTCTGGACTGGGTATGAATGTTTTCACGTGGGCCCCTGCACCTATGACTTGGAAGCTACAAGTTCAGCCAAGGCAATTGGATCTGCCAACGTTGCGGTTTCAACGGGCTCACCATTGAGAAAGCCCGATGGTGTTCCGCCAATCTGCGAGGTTGCAAATTCTTGATTGGTGTTGGCCGCCCAAGCAAGGTAGGTGCCGTCGGTGACACATTGTGAGAAAGTCGTGAAGTCTGCATCAGTGATGCCCGACTGTGAGCCAAATGAGAGAAGTTGCTCTTCGGTGTACCCCAAGCCCTCTTCCACTGGTTGGTTGGCAAAGACAGTGTTTCGGTATTCCTTGATCTTGCCAGCATCGATCGCGCAACCCCACGCGGCGACCGCGCGATGTGAAGAATCATTTCCTAGATTTGCATCGAGAAAAGCCGTCGGTCGGTAGATGAGTTGAACTTTGCCTTCTTCAGCAAGTTGTTCTATCCCAACACCATTGGCTATTTCGAGTGCACCACAAGCTGGGCATTGGAAGTCTTCCCACACTTCAAGCACGGGAACATCCGTGCTGCCGATTCCATAAGGAACTCCGAATGGCGTCGGTGAGTCTGCCGGCAAAACGCCAACCGGCGTTGCTGCTGAGGGATCTGGGTCGACGATTGCCCCGGTTTGCCCACTGGCATCGGTGGATGGACTGTTGCTACTGGCATAGACGGCGACTCCAATAATGGCCGCCATGACAGCGACCACTGTTGCACCCCCAACGATACGAACTATTCGTTCACGGCGTTTCTCAGAGGCTTGAGCTTCTCCCCGTGCTTGTGCAGCTCGTTCGCGGCGACCCTTTTCACCCATTGCATCTGCTCCTTTTCACATACTGACCGCTCAAACATCGCGTGTCGAATCGTAAGACTAAGCGAGGTACGTTACCCACCTTGACGTACCCCTTGCGCAAGTTCCCTGGCAAGTTCGAGAACCGCTGCCACGCCACCAGCAGTAGCCGCCTTCACAAAGGCCGATCCGACGATTACACCATCAGCATATTGCGCTATTTCGGCTGCTTGAACGCCATTTGAGACACCCAAACCCACCGCGATCGGCAGGTCTGTGCACTGACGAACCCGGTCGACCAATTCCGGTGCCATATTGCTCACTTGATCACGAGCACCCGTAACCCCCATTGTGGACGCTGCATAAACGAATCCCCGAGTATCGTGACAAATCTTGCTAATTCTTTCGTTGGTGGATGACGGCGCGACGAGAAAAATGGGATCAATTTCATGAGCCTCTGCGGCCGCAATCCAGGGTTGTCCCTCTTCGATCGTCAGGTCTGGGGTGATTACCCCGACTCCACCTGCCTGCTGGAGTTCTCTGGCAAAGTTTTCAACACCGAATTGCTCAATCGGATTCCAGTAGCTCATGACTACCGGCACAATTCCACGATCAGCGACCGCTTTGACAACCCTTAACACGGACTCGGGGGTCGCTCCATTGGTCAAGGCTTGATCAACGGCTTGTTGGATGACGGGGCCGTCCATTAAGGGATCCGAATAGGGAAGACCAACTTCAATGAGGTCAACTCCTCCGTCACACATTGCTTGAACAAGTTCAATCGATTGATCCAAGGTGGGAAAACCTGCAGGAAGATAACCGATGAGTAGCGCCCGGCCCTCGCTTTTCGCGTCGGAAAATGCCCTGCGGATCGTTCCCGTTTTTGTGGGATTCACAAATCAGCGCCCTTCAGCAAGTTCAATGCTGATACCGGACTCAGAATGTTCAAGTTCAATTCCAAACCAACGTGCGGCGGTCGCCACGTCCTTATCTCCACGTCCGCTGAGATTAAGAACAATCACGGAATCGGGACCGAGTTCTTTGCCCAAGCGAATCACACCCGCCAACCCGTGCGCTGTTTCAATAGCCGGGATAATTCCTTCGGTGCGTGAACACAGTGCAAATGCTTCCATAGCCTCGGCGTCATTGACAGGTTCGTAGATGGCTCGCCCGGTGTCATGCAACCAGGCGTGCTCGGGACCTACGCCCGGGTAGTCAAGCCCGGCGCTGATGGAGTGCGAGGGGATGGTCTGCCCCCATTTGTCCTGCATGACGTATGTCCGAGCACCATGGAGTACCCCGGGTGAACCCGCAGAGAATCTTGCTGCGTGGCGCCCGGTTTCCACTCCGTCACCACCGGCTTCATAACCGCGCAATTGCACGTTTGGATCGTCTATGAAGCCGCTAAACAATCCCATGGCATTGGATCCGCCACCCACGCACGCCGCGACGGCATCGGGCAACCGACCTTCAATGGCTAAAATCTGTTCCCTTGATTCGCGCCCAATCACGGAATGGAAATGGCGCACCATGTCGGGAAACGGTGACGGCCCGGTAACCGTTCCCAACACATAGTGGGTTGAGTCAACAGATGCAACCCAGTCACGCATTGCTTCATTGATTGCATCTTTCAGAGTCCTACTGCCATTGGTGACAGCAATAACTTCAGCGCCGAGAAGTTTCATTCGAGCCACGTTAAGGGCCTGACGGCGAGTATCTTCCTCACCCATATAGACCGCGCACTCGAGTCCTAAGAGCGCAGCCGCCGTTGCCGTTGCAACTCCGTGTTGACCGGCACCAGTTTCGGCAATAACCCGAGTTTTTCCCATTCGCTGAGCAAGAAGTACTTGACCCAGAGCGTTATTTATTTTGTGTGATCCAGTGTGGTTTAAGTCTTCGCGCTTGAAGTAAATATGTGCATCATTGCAATATTTACCGAACCTCCATGCTCGCGTTAGCGGGGAAGGCCTGCCGGTGTAATCCCGCTCCAAACCTGCGAGTTGGATGCCGAAATCCGGGTCCGCAATGGCCACTTGAAAAGCTGCATCGAGTTGATCTAGCGCGCTCGTAAGCGCCTCGGGAACAAACCTTCCCCCGTAAGGACCAAAGTGCCCAGCAATGACTTCTGCGTGTTCAACTTCTGAAGTGGTCATGCCCTACCTCGGGATCGACACGAAGGGTGCGCCCCCGCAGTAACCAATTCTTGAACTGCTTCCCTGGGATTCCCACCAACTACTAGAGATTCCCCCACCAACACAGCGTCGGCTCCTGCATCGGCGTAATTCATAAGATCATGATGGTCTCGAACCCCGGACTCTGCAATTCGAATGCATGAGGTAGGAATTCGCTCAACCACACGACTGAAAGTTGAGCGATCCACTTCCAGAGTCTTTAGGTTTCGTGCATTCACGCCAATGACCGTGGCGCCCGCATCAAGTGCTCGATCGATTTCTTCTTCATCATGTACTTCCACGAGGGCTGTAAGCCCCAAACTTTGGGATCGTTCAATAAGCGAAATGAGTACCTTTTGCTCGAGAGCTGCCACGATTAAAAGCACCATGTCTGCCCCGTAAGCTTTGGCTTCCCATAACTGGTAACTGCCAATGACGAAGTCTTTGCGCAGCACAGGAATGTCAACAGCAGCCCGAACTTCTGTGAGGTCAGCCAAACTCCCGCCAAATCGGCGTTCTTCGGTGAGAACACTTATGCAATGCGCCCCACCCGCTTCGTACTCAGCGGCGAGTAGTCCTGGGTTAGGAATTTGCGCGAGCACACCTTTACTCGGACTGGATCTCTTAACTTCTGCGATCACACTGACGTCGGGACCACTGAGAATTGCTTTAACGTCTTGAGCTTCACGGACCCGCAGTGCCCGTTCTTTCAACGCTTCAAGGGAGGTATGTTCCATCCGGACAGCGACATCTTCACGAACACCGCCGATTATGTCGTCTAAGACCGTCACTCCCTTAGAGTAGCCGTATCGAATTGATCGGCTTAATTTAGGCGCCGGATCCCCATTCCAACCCAGGAATCACATTTCGCAAGACAGTGAAACCCATCAGGATGAGAAAGCCCGCCCCCACAATTATTCGCGAGTATGGACGGAAAATGGCATAAACGTCCCATTGTTTCCACGTTCGCAATACCCATAAAACCCAAAAGACGATAAGCGTCGGATATAAACCCAGTAGCAATGCATTGTGATTGATGGCCGATGAAACGTCGCCCCGTAGAAGCGAATATGTGCCCCGTATACCCCCGCAGGCCGGACAATCAACACCAAAGAGCACTCGACTAGGGCAATCAGGAAAAACCCCACTGGTGGCAGGGTTGATATAGAACAACGCACCTAAACTGCAAACAAAACCCAGACCAAATACAACCGGTAATTTGGATTGATTCATCTCAACAATCACGCCTGACCCCGCTGGGGGATTTCAATGGTGAATCGAGCCCCTCCTTCTGGTGCTGGTCCAACTTTGGCGCTTCCTCCCATTCCGGTCGCCAACCGGCTCACGAGCGCCAAACCAATTCCTGTTCCCACCGGCCGCACTCCCCGATAGCGCTCATAGAGCGCCCCGGGCTCAAAGGCCACCATTTGGTCGTCGGGGCTAAGCCCTGGGCCCGAATCGCGCACCTCAATGACCAAGGAATCCGCTAACTGCTGTATTCGTATAGCGAGGGTGCTGTGGCTAGGACTCAACCGCAGAGCATTTTCTGCCAGGTTGTCCACAATTTGTCGAATCCTGATGGGATCTCCGATGAATCCTCCATTCACAAAAACTTCACATTCAAGATTCACCTGCTGCTCTTGACAGCGGTAGCCCCACACTTGCCGCACTTCATTAGCAAACTCCTCCAAGTCAATTCTTATCTCCGAGATCGCAAAATCAACTGAACCGAGTCTGGCTAAATCCAGTAGGTCACTGACTAGTCGATTGAGGCGAGTCGACTCAGATGAAATAAGGCGTGCTGCATCTACCGCTTCATCTCCTGAAATAATTCCGTCTGAGATGGCTTCGCTGTACCCCCTCACCGCGGTCAGTGGGGTTCGGAATTCATGGGAAACGGATAAGAGGAATTCACGTTGGCGTGCTTCAGAAGCGGTGAGTGCTGAGTCAAGTGCATTGAGTGAGGCTGAAATTTCGTCAACCTCCTTGGGCCCCGTGGATAACAACTCGACGCCTCGAGATCCACTTGCCATAGACATAGCTGCAGTACTCGCTCGGCGTAGTGGCCTTGCCAAACGTTGCGCAGCAAAAAAGCCTAACGCGACTGCAATGACCAGTCCGAGCGCCAATGCGAGTACGAGCCGCCAAATAATTGCACCAGCACTTGCACCAGCAATTGAGATGGGTTGAATCAAAACAACCGAACCATCAACGTTTAATGGCCGACCCTCAAGTAGGTACTCACCTTGCACTGATGACACTCTGCCCGAGATATTTTGGCCAGCGTTGAGTTGTTCGACAAAGGTCTGAGGGAAATCAAAGGGTAGATCGTCAAGATTCGGTGATCCAAACGGAATCAGGTATGCCGAAATTGATTCCCTTTGCAGAGTTTTTATCAGTCCTTGCCCTACACCAGAACCTGAACCTTGCTGTTCAATCGCGTTTGCAGTCACATTGGCCAGTTGCGAAAGATTCCTCGCACCGACGTCCTGAGAACTAGACACAATGAGTGGATAGGACACAAGCCCTGCAACGACAATGGCAAAAGCAGCGACGGCGCTAGTCAGAAGTACGAGCAGTGCGACGATGCTCCATTTACGTAATTTCACGTGAGGCTTTCGTGTGTCGGCGCTTCCCATGCATACCCCACTCCACGAACCGTACGAATAGGTGCATCTATTCCCAATTTCGTGCGGATTTGGGCAATATGTACATCGACGGTCCGAGTTCCAAGGCCTTCGGAATAGCCCCAAACATTCTCGAGCAACTCGGAACGCTCGATCACCTGTCCAGGACGAGCCATGAGGTAGGCCACCAAATCAAACTCGGTTGCTGTCAGAACTACGGGAATGCCATGATGCGAAGCGCGCCTTGTTTTGAGGTTTAATTGAACACCTTCTTCATCAAGAGTTTCACTTGTGATCTGGGCGGACCGACGAACGACCGCTTTTACTCTTGCAACCAATTCACGAGGACTAAATGGCTTGGTCACGTAGTCGTCCGCACCAAGTTCAAGACCCAGAATGCGATCAACTTCGTCATCTCGAGCCGTACAAAAAATAATTGGTGTCCAATTATTCGATGCTCGAAGTTGGCGACATATCTGTGTTCCATCTAACTTTGGTAGCCCAACGTCAAGGATGATCAAATCGAAGGTTTCACTCTGAGCACATTCCAAACCTGATTCACCATCAAAACTTGTGTGTACGTCGTAGCCCTCACGTTCGAGATAAACTGCGATCAGATCTGAAATGGGTCGTTCGTCTTCGACCACGAGGACTTTCATGTGGTCACCATTTAATGACTTGAACTTACGCGGTTACGGTTTTCTTGCCCAGACCCATCATGGCCATGACCTTGCCCACAACACCCCCGAGGACGACCATTCCAACGCCGACCCAAAATAGCGGCCAATTCCCCAGAATCAGCGCCAATGCGGACACGATAAATCCTAAGACGACAATAATAACTGTGGTCCAAGCGGCTGGAGTGGAACCATGGTCCTCGTGTTGATCAGTCATAGGTGTATTTAATCACGTGGTCGTGACTTATCTGGTTCTGACTCGAGCGTTGGGTCCACACCAGCGTCAAGCAACGCCCACGCGTCCTGCTCCGGTGGTGCCGAACGCGAATACTTTCCGCTCAAAGTCGGCCAATTCTTGGAAGAGAAAGTAATGATTAGGTTTGTGATCACCAATCCTGCACTAAGGACTATCGCGACTACCCACAATGCGTTAAGACCTTCCTTATCGAGAACAATCAAAGAGTAAATCCCTGCCGCAGCAACAACTGTTCCCATGGTCCCTAAAATCCTCCGGCCCCATGTTCGGGTAGCCAAGACGCCAAGTACAACGGCCAGAGAAACGGCCCAGACTGCAAAAATGAATGAGTCCAGATCCGATCCAACAAGATCGAGCGAGACCAGCTCGCCTTGAACGGTTCCCCAGCTGAGCCCTCCAACCCATAAGAGAATTACGGCCAGGATCGACTGGGGAATAATTGTCAGTAGATATTTCCTGGCTGGCGACACTTCACACACACTTCCCGTCGATGTTTAACCTAGCTCAATGTTCACATTATTGGGGTTCAAGTTGTTGGGCCAGCGTCACGGCACGAATAATGGCCAAAGCTTTGTTGACGCACTCATCATTTTCACTTGAGGGCACCGAATCTGCCACGATTCCTCCCCCAGCCTGGATGTGAGCGATTCCATTTTTTAGGAGTGCGGTGCGAATGGCGATTGCCATATCCATGTTGCCGGCAAAATCGAAGTAGCCGATGCAACCGCCGTACAGCCCACGCCGATCCGACTCAAGTTCCTCGATTATCTGCATTGCGCGCGGCTTCGGCGCACCTGAGAGCGTCCCTGCGGGGAAGGTTGCCCGCAGTGTGGTGAATGCGTCCTCACCCGCGTTGAGTTCACCTGTCACCGTTGACACTAAGTGCATGACGTGCGAGTAACGCTCAACGTGCATGAAGTCAATTACGTTAACACTTCCTGGAGCGCAGACCCGACCCAAATCATTTCGTGCCAGATCAACCAACATTAGGTGCTCCGCGCGTTCCTTCTTGTCGTCCAACAGATCTTGCGCCAGGAGTCGATCCCGCTCAGGGTCTGTGCTCCGCCAGCGAGTTCCCGCGATCGGGTGCACAACCGCATTGCGCTCACGCACCGTAACCAATGCTTCAGGTGATGATCCAATAATTTCGAAAGCCACACGATGGAAGTCGTGTGGGTCAGGAACTCTGACGAGATACATGTACGGACTTGGATTCGTTGATCTCAGGATCCGATAAATACTGAATGCACTTGCCTGTGTTGGAACGCTGAACCGCTGTGAAAGGACAACTTGAAATGCATCACCTGCGCGGATGTGTTCCTTAATCGTGTCAATGTTTTTTAGGTATGTTTCTTCATTCGTCGCTCGAGGAGGTAAAACCAGTTCAGTCTTGAGTATGGGTGTGGTTTGAGCCCCAGTTGGCAGTATGTGCGTAATTGATTCCTGCATTTGGTCAAGGCGGGCAATAGAAGCTTCATAGGCCTGCTCGACCCGCTCAGGAGAATTATCAAAATTTATTGCGTTTGCAATTAAAGTCACCGTGCTCTCTAGGTGATCCACGACTGCGATATCGGAGGCTAACAAAAAGCTAAGGTCTGGGATTTTCAACGAATCGGTTGTCGAATCACCTATATCCTCCCAGTTCCGCACGATGTCGTAGGCCATGTACCCAACCAGACCACCTGTGAAGGGAAAGTCTCCCGTGTCTTGAAGTTTGGATTTTTGCGTGTGTAATTGGGCAAGGGTTGCTTCAAGGACGTCAAGGGCTAAACCACTCTCCGGTAAACCTTCGGGAACCCGGCCGCTCCACACTGCCTTCCCCTGCGATTCTGAGAGCATCGCGGCACTATTCACCCCGATAAACGAATATCGAGACCATTGCACACCTGCTTCAGCTGACTCCAGTAAAAATGTTCCGGCACGATCACCGCATAATGCGTGAAATAATCCAATTGCACTCACGTGGTCAACGAGGAGCGTGCGAGAGACCGCCACGACTCTTTGAACACGGGCCAACTCTTGGAAGTTGGCGAGATTTGGCGTGTCCGAATTTTTCTTGTTCACTTATCAATTCCTTGATTAAAAAAACAGGTGGGATTTCCCGTGTGGCAAGCGGGTCCATTCTGATCAACAACCATGAGAAGTGTGTCCCCGTCACAATCAGCTCGCAAGCTCCGCACCGACTGGCTGTTTCCTGACTCTTCGCCCTTAATCCAGATTTTGTTTCGACTACGAGAAAAATAAGTTCCCAAACCTGTGTCAATGGTCAGCCGCACGGCGTCAGCATTCATCCAAGCCAACATCAGAACTTCTTTGCTGATTGAATCTTGCGTGATCACCGGCACGAGTCCATCTTCATTGAATCGAATTCGAGAAATGAACTCGCTGACTTCGTTCATGAGACCAACCTAGTTGGTTCACGAACAGGAATGGAATCAGCCTTAAGTGCGTTTTTCACCTGAGTAATGGATACCTCACCAAAGTGGAAAATACTTGCGGCAAGGACCGCTTGTGCGCCTGCATTTATTGCTGCGGCGAAATCTTCGGGAAGGCCCGCACCTCCACTAGCGATGATCGGGATGTTTACTTCACCACGAACCGCCCTGATGAGTTCCAGGTCGAATCCAGCCTTCGTGCCGTCAGCATCCATTGAGTTAAGCAGAATTTCACCCACACCGAACTCCGCTGCTCTCTGAGCCCACTGAACGGCATCCAGACCTGCAGATTCTCTACCTCCATGCGTGGTGACTCCGAAACCACTTGGCTGACCAGGCTCTCGGCGTGCATCCAATGACAGGACGATGCACTGGGAACCGAACCGCTGCGCCGCTTCGCGGAGAAGTTCTGGCCGAGCAATGGCTGCAGTGTTAATTGACACTTTGTCAGCACCAGCGCGCAAAAGAGCATCAATATCTTCGATGCTGCGGATCCCTCCACCTACCGTTACGGGAATAAACACCTGGTCGGCACTACGTCGAACTAATTCAAGTGTCGTTTCTCGATCCGAACTCGACGCGGTGATGTCAAGAAAAACCAGTTCATCAATTCCGGCCGCCCCGTACAAGGATGCCAATTCAATTGGATCCCCCGCATCAACGAGATCAACAAAATTCACGCCCTTAACGACTCTGCCGGCATCAACATCAAGACATGCAATTACTCGGGCAGCTAGTGTCACGGCTGTGGCGGTCCCCACTGGTAGGGGTCGTAGCGACCTTCGACCGCGACAAGTGCTTCGGGGAGACTGAAGGCCTGCTCATAAAGCGCCTTACCCACAATCGCACCTTCAATACCTTTCATCTCAGCAAGTTTGTGGAGGTCCTCTAACCTATGGATTCCTCCCGATGCGATTACCCGAGATCGAGTTACCTCGGTTACCTGCTTTAAAAGGTGAAAATTGGGTCCGTGCATCATTCCGTCTTTCTCAACATCGGTGACGACGTACCGGGTACAGCCCGCGGCATCGAGCCGGCCAATTGTCTCCCACAAGTCTCCACCTTCAGTCGTCCAACCACGGGCCGCCAATGTGTGTCCTTTCACATCAAGCCCAACAGCAATACGATCCCCGTATTCGGCTATCACCGTTTCGGTCCAGTCAGGATCTTCCAATGCCGCAGTTCCCAGATTCACGCGCGCGCAACCCGTGGCAAGTGCAACTTTCAAACTCTCATCAGTTCTGATTCCGCCCGAGAGTTCAACTTTGACTTCTCGACCAATTCTTTCAACAACATGGGCAATGAGGGCTGAGTTATTTCCGGTGCCAAATGCGGCATCGAGATCCACCAGATGGATCCACTCTGCGCCCTGATTGACCCAAGTTTGGGCGGCATCTAGAGGCGATCCGTAGACAGTTTCACTTCCCGCTTTTCCTTGGACTAGTCGGACAGCTTTGCCATCTTTGACGTCGACAGCGGGGAGGAGTGTGAATTTCATGGGTGCAGTCTAGGTGAGGGTGCTGATCCAGTTGTTGATCAGCGTGAGTCCCGCGTCACCACTCTTCTCCGGGTGAAATTGGACAGCCGAAAGTGGACCATTTTCAACGGCTGCGATGAACGAGCCCCCGTAATCACTCCAAGTCACCATGGGTGGATGTTGATATGGATCGGTATCAGTCATGACCCATTCTTGGACTGCATAGGAGTGGACGAAATAAAACAATTCGGTCTCCACTCCAGCAAACAACGTCGATGAAGGTGGCGGCACAACGTTGTTCCACCCCATGTGCGGGACGATCGGGGCTACCAGTTGATCAACCGTACCCGGCCATTGACCCAGCCCTTGAGTGGTAATTCCGTGCTCTATCCCCTGTTCAAACAGGATCTGCATCCCTACGCAAATGCCCAAAACTGGACGCCCAGCCACCATTCGTGCATCAATGAGTGCGCCACCTCTCACCTTGTCGATTCCCTGCATGCAGGCTGCGAAGGCTCCCACCCCCGGGATGATCAAACCATCCGCGTTGAGGCATGTATCAAAATCGGAACTCAGAATCGCAGTTGCTCCAACATGCTCAGCCGCACGGACGGCCGATCGAACATTTCCAAAGCCGTAGTCGAGAACCGCAACAGTAGGTGACATAAATTATTTTGCCTTACTGCGATGCAGTGAGTGTGCCTTTGGTTGAAGGTATCCCCACTACGCGTGGATCTCGGGCGACCGCAGTTCGCAGCGATCGTGCAACACTTTTAAATTGCGCTTCAACGACATGGTGGGCGTTGCGCCCCGAAAGCACATTGACATGAAGAGTGATCTGCGATGTGGCAACAATCGATTCCCAGATATGGCGGGTCAACGTCGTGTCATAGGTTCCAATGAGCTCAACTAATTCAGGCTCAGTGTGCACCAAATACGGGCGACCAGAAAGGTCAACCGCACTCTGTACCAAACATTCATCCAGTGGAACTAAAGCATCTCCGTAGCGAGTCAATCCAGCACGATCCCCCAATGCCTGATTCATCGCTTGACCAAGTGCCAAACTCGTATCTTCAACTGTGTGGTGTGCGTCAACATGCAGATCACCCTGAGTATTCACCACTAAATCAAAGCCGCCGTGCTTTGCTAATTGTGCGAGCATGTGGTCAAAAAAAGGAACACCCGTTTCAATGGTGCTTTGCCCTGTGCCATCGAGTGAGAGCTCAACGAGCACGCTGCTTTCCTTGGTCTCGCGTTCAATTCGTGCCATTCTGGTCATGTATTTCCTCCTGTCCGCAGACTAGTGCTTTCAAACAATTGACGAATAACTCGTTCTCACTAGCGGTTCCGATGCTCACCCGAAGCCAACCCGATGGACCAGTTTCTCGGATGAGGATTCCTTGTTCAAAGAGTCCGTTCCAAATTGCGTGTCGATCAGCAAACTCACCGAAGAACAGGAAGTTTGCATCACTTTGGGCAACAACAAGACCCATGTTGACAAGTTCAGAAGCCATTTCATTTCGCGCATTCGTTATTTCAGCTACTCGCTCAAGTGACTCACTCGCGAAACCCAATGCCGCGATAGCAGCTGCCTGCGAGATGGCGGAAAGGTGATACGGCAAACGTACTAATTTAAGTGCTTGAACTATGTCACTGCTACTGGCTGCGCAATAGCCAAGGCGCCCACCTGCGTATCCGAATGCCTTGCTCATTGTCCGCGATACCACAATATTCGGATAGGAATCAAGCAAAGTTAGCGCAGTAGCACCCCGGTCACCGCGGAATTCTGCATAAGCTTCGTCAACCACAACTAAGGCGCCAATTGCTTGAGCCGCTTGTGAAATCTCTTTGATTTCAGCCAATGTGATCGAGGTTCCTGTCGGATTATTTGGCGAAGTGAGAATCACCAGAGTGGGCTTGTGCTCAGCCACCGCCTCAATCGCAGCAGCGAGGTCGATTGTGAAGTCCCTTCTTCGTGGAATCGACACCATTTCGGTAAAAGAATCGCGACCGTATTCCGGGTACATGGAATAGGTGGGATCAAATGTTAGGGCTTTTGTCCCCGGGCCACCAAATGCGCTAAATAATTGCGCCATAATTTCATTTGAGCCATTGGCTGCCCAGATACGCTCAATATTTACGTTTATCCCGGACTCCATAAGCAGATAAGAGGCCAGCGCTGCACGCAGATCAACTACCTCACGGTCGGGATATCTGTTTATTCCACGCGCCGCCACAGCGACCGCCTGTGAAATTGCTGCGATTACTTTTTCACTGGGTGGGTATGGATTCTCATTAACGTTGAGTCGAACCGGAACGCTGTCATCGGGTGCGCCATATGGCGTTTGACCTAAGAGATCCTTACGTAACGGTAAATCAAATCCGCTCACTGTTGTATCCGAACAGAGATCGCCTGCCCGTGAGCTGGTAAGTCCTCGGCACCGGAGAGCGCTAGAACATGGGGAGCAACCTCAACCAAAGCCTGTTGGGAATATTCAATAATGTGAATCCCCCGCAGAAAGGTCTGAACTGACAGACCAGAGGAATGTTTCGCCGATCCCGCAGTTGGCAAAACATGGTTGGATCCAGCGCAATAGTCGCCGAGCGAAACGGGAGCGTAGGTTCCCACAAAAATTGCACCCGCATGTTTGACCCGACGGGCAACCTCCCGGGCATTTTCAACGTGTATTTCCAAATGCTCAGCCGCGTAGGCGTCAACAACGGCCAAACCCTGTTCAATATTGGTGACTAAAACAATTGCACTTTGAACCCCACGAAGTGCGCTCTCAATGCGCTCCGAGTGTTTTGTTATCGGTACCTGCAGGGCCAAGGAATCCTCAACCGCGTTGGCCAACTCCTCGCTGTCGGTTACTAAGACGGCTGCGGCGAGTTCGTCATGTTCAGCTTGACTAATCAAGTCTGCGGCGACGTGAGTGGGGTTAGCGGTGTGATCGGCCAAAATGAGGATCTCGGTAGGCCCTGCTTCAGAGTCAATACCAATGATTCCCTGCAAAGCGCGCTTGGCCGCTGTCACGTAGATATTTCCAGGTCCCGTCACCAGATCAACCGGTGGGCAATCACCCTCGGGTAGTTGTACGCCGTAAGCCAACATGGCAATCGCTTGCGCTCCGCCCACGGCATAAACTTCTTCGACACCCAAAAGGTGTGCAGCGGCCATAATGACCGGGTGGGGCCAGCCACCCCAATCTTTCTGCGGTGGCGAGACTATGGCTATCGATTGAACTCCCGCAATTTGGGCTGGTACGACATTCATAACGACACTACTGGGATAAACAGCCTGCCCACCCGGAACGTAAAGCCCTACTCGGTCAACAGGAATCCAGCGTTCTGTCACCGTTCCACCCTTAACGACTTCAGTAAGAGTTTCACCGCGAACTTGGTCGGAGTGCACAATTCGTGCCCGACGAATGGATTCCAGTAATGCTTCCCTCACAACCGGATCAAGGTTTGCTGCAGCCTTTTCCAATTCTGCGGCCGGAACTCGAAGAGAAGGCGGCACGGTGCCGTCGAGAGTTTGTGACCATGACGCAACAGCCTTCGCACCATTTTCGCGGACATCTCTCAAGATCGGAGTGATTATCTCGGTAGCGTCATCAACATTCGTGGCGGCTCGAGGCACCATGTTCTTCACAGAATCGCCAGTAAAAGGATTCCCGCGGAGATCGATGAGCCGGATCATGTCAGCCAGTTTAGTCTGTGTCGGTGAGTTCCAATATCCCGCTCTTTCCACTTAACGCCATTCTCGTGCCGGGCTTGGTCCTTCCACTCCATATTTTCGAACCCCGCTACCGGTTGATGATTCAGGAACTCATGGAAATTCCCGAAGAAGAGAAGCGCGAATTTGGAATAGTTGCCGTCCGAGACGGGCACGATATTTCATTATCCGGCATTAATGCACTCCATCCGGTAGGCACTTCAACTATTCTCCGAGAGGTTAATGCCCACGAAGATGGTCGCTACGACATTGTCTCCACCGGTTCCCGTCGATTTCGAATCACATCACTGGATAGCAGTTCCCCTCTTTTGCGTGCCGACGTGGAATGGCTACCCGAACCCGAAATTATTCCCACGGAAAAACTCACCCTTTTAACCCAGGAAACGCTCCAAGAATTTTCAGCGTATCGTTCGGCTCTTTCAGGGGAATTTAGTAGCGATGTTTCTATGTTTGAGGAATTACCCACCGATCCCACTATTGTTTCCTACTTGCTAACGGCCGCCATTCTCCTTCCCACGGCTGAGCGCCAAAAACTGCTTGCAGCAGAAGACACGGAAAGTCGGCTGGCACTCATTCGAACAGTTCTCAAGCGTGAGACTGGGCTGATAACCCATTTCGGCGCGTTACCCGCAGTCGACTTGCTAGCGAATAATGTCTCACTCAATTAATTTGCAATTAAAATGCGGCCTATGGCAATGACTCCTGCAACACTCGCCCTGGATTCACTCGGCATTTCGTACACGCTACATAAATTTGACAGCGAAGCCGCAGCTGGGTTTGGCAAAGAGGCTGCCAGCATTATGGATCTCAATGAAAACCAAGTATTCAAAACCATAATTTTCGGGGATAAAAACATGGCGGCGGTTGGCATTGCTCCAGTTTCACGAAAAATAAGTGCGAAAAAACTCGCCACTGCAGTGGGTGTGCGTTCACTGGAACCGATGGATGCGCTCCTTGCCCAACGCCTCACCGGTTACGTCATTGGCGGTATTAGTCCATTCGGTCAAAAAAAAGTTCTCACAACAGTTATTGACTCTAGCGCGCATGCACATTCAAGCATCTACGTCAGTGGAGGTCGCCGCGGGCTCGAAATTTGTATTTCTCCCGTTGACCTCGTCAGCGCCCTGGGTGCAATTACCGCAGAGATTCAGTCCGAGTAATTCCTCAGGCGTTTGCGCTGGGCCAAGTAGTCGCCGATAGCCATAACCAAAATTACTAAGCTGGATCCGAAGGGCCACATCAAAAGCATGGCCGGCAGCGTAACTTCTAAGGAAGCTTCAAGCACGGTTGAATCCAAGAAGTCGGTACTTGCTAAGTCAACAAAACCCAGATGTGAGCCCACCCAGAACATTGCAAAGGTACCCACGACCGATGATGCCAATGCTGCAGCCATTGAGGCCAGTAAGTGTTCGCGACGCATTGACACCAAACCGATGGCCATCAAGACACCCGCAATTGCGCCCAGTGCTCCGAAAGCAATATTCGCAGCGAAATATTCTTGGGGTTGAAAGTTCTCGGGAAAAACCCGATCAGGAGTTACCACTACCGAGACGCGCGGGGCCAACCCCCACCACAACACCCCTAGGGCTGCGCCCGACAACGTTCCTGCAATTACTCCAGTAATAAAAACTGTGACGGCCTTACGTCTTCGCCCTGGCGCCACATCTAGGTTGGTGTCCACTAAATCAGACATGATGAACCCAACAGTGCCTTTAAATCACCAAAGAGCGAGGGTGAAGGTGTCACACGGTAGACATCATCGAGCTTCATAACCGTCGTTGAAGTTCCACCCGTGAGATGCAATTGAACTTCAGTGGTACCTGGATGTTGCGCCAGAATATTTTTCAGACGTGCAACAAGAGGCGGAACGCATCGCGTCGCAGACATGGTTAATCGAACCGGACCTGTAGGAGCCCCGGAGAGGTCAGGGGAAGTGACTTCCAGAGCAATAGCCCTGACTCCCTCATCATCACTTCGATCAATCTTGGTACGAATAACCAAAATAGAATCATCAACTAAAAGTGTTCCAAAGGACGCGTACGAGGCTGGGAAAACCATGACATCCAGGCTTCCTTCCAGATCCTCCAAAGTCACGATGGCCCAGGCCGAGCCTTTCTTGGTGGTTTTTCGAACAACACTGGTGACCAATCCACCGAGTGAGACCACCTGTCCGTCAAGGTGTTCGTCAATCAAAACAGAGGCAATGCTTCGATCTGATAACTGCGCCAAAGCACTCTCCATGCCAAATAGCGGATGGTCTGAGACATAAAGACCCAACATGTCACGTTCGTGGGCGAGTAAAAGCGACTTCTCCCATTCCGTGATTCCAATCACGGGTCGTTCGATGAGGGAGAGGTCTGCACTAACTTCTAGTCCGCCAAACAAATCAAACTGCCCTATCGCCTCCGATCGCTTGATGTCAACGGCTGCATCAATTATTTGTTCATGTACCGATGCCAATCCTTTTCGTGTGTGGCCGAGGCTGTCAAAAGCACCCGCTTTCACCAATGATTCGACAACTCGCCTGTTGCACACGGCGATATCTACTTTGGCAATGAAGTCATGAAAATCGGCGAAGCGACCAACTTTGTTTCGAGTGGCGATAATCGAATCCACGACGTTTGTTCCCACATTACGAATGGCTGTCAATCCGAAACGAATATCGCTTCCACGTGGGGTGTAGTTGGCATCGGAGTCGTTCACATCAGGCGGCAAAACCTTGATCCCCATTCGGCGGCATTCATTGAGATAAATTGCCGAACGTTCCTTGTCGTCAGCCATTGAAGTAAGCAGTGCAGCCATGTACTCAGCCGGGTAATTCGCCTTTAAGTAGGCTGTCCAGTAGGAAACAAGTCCATAGCCTGCAGTGTGAGCCTTATTAAACGCATAATCGGAGAAGGGAACAAGAACTTCCCACAACTTATTAATTGCAGGACCAGAAAATCCACGCTCGCGCATTCCCTCGCTAAACGGCACAAACTCTTGTTCGAGAACTTCCTTCTTCTTCTTACCCATTGCACGTCGCAGAAGATCTGCTTTCCCAAGCGAATATCCAGCTAGTTGTTGCGCAATAGCCATGACCTGTTCTTGGTAGACGATCAAACCATACGTGTCGCCAAGTATCTCACTCAATGGCTCTTCAAGTTCAGGGTGAATTGGAACAACCGGCTTACGTCCATTTTTTCTATCGGCATAGTCGTTGTGTGCATTAGCACCCATCGGACCCGGACGGTAAAGCGCCAGCACCGCTGAAATATCTTCGAAATTGTCGGGGGCCATGGACCGCAATAGCGAGCGCATCGGGCCACCATCAAGCTGGAAAACCCCCAAAGTGTCTCCGCGCGAGAGCAGTTCGTATGCCAGTTTGTCATCGAGGGTCAAGGTCTCCAAAACAACTTCGTCACCCGTATTGCGTCTGATATTTTCTAGACAGTCGTCGAGAACACTTAGATTCCTTAAGCCAAGGAAGTCCATTTTCAAAAGACCGAGGGATTCGCACGCACCCATGTCAAATTGAGTAATAATCGCGCCGTCTTGTTCTCGCTTCCACACTGGTATGACGTCCATGAGTGGTTCACTACAAAGAATCACACCTGCGGCATGCACACCCGGCTGGCGTTTTAGTCCTTCTAGGCCCTTGGCAGTATCAACGACAGTTTGAACCTCAGGATCACTGGCGTAAAGCGCCCGAAACTCCGCTGCTTCAGAATATCGAGAATCCCCGGGGTCAAATGCACCTCTGAGAGTGATGTCCTTGCCCATAACGGACGGTGGCATCGCTTTTGTAATTCGATCGCCCACCGAATACGCCAGGCCCAAGACGCGGGCACTGTCTTTGATTGCAGCTTTTGCCTTAATCGATCCGTAAGTAACGATCTGAGCAACTCTTTCTTCCCCGTACTTTTCTGTGGCGTAACGGATCATGTCCGAACGACGCCGTTCATCAAAGTCAATGTCGATATCAGGCATCGAGATTCGTTCAGGGTTCAAGAAGCGCTCGAAGAGCAAACCGTGCTCTATGGGATCGAGGTCGGTAATACCGAGCGCGTAGGCAATCATGGCGCCAGCGGCAGAACCACGACCAGGTCCCACTCGAATCCCACTGTTCTTCGCATGCTGGACGAGGTCAGCAACGACCAAGAAATAACCCGGGAAACCCATTTGAGCAATGACTCCCAATTCGTACTCTGCTTGCGCGCGGACCTTGTCCGAGACACCGGTCGGGTACCTGCGTGTTAAACCAATCTCCACTTCCTTGACCAGCCAAGACTCTTCGCTCTCTCCTGCAGGAATGTCAGCGCGAGGCATGAGGTTCGCGCCTTCATTGAATTCAACATTGCACCGTTCTGCAATCAATAGAGTGTTGTCACAAGATTCCGGAAATTCATGCCACAGATCTCGCATTTGAGCGGCCGACTTCAAATAGAAATCACGGGCATCAAATCTGAATCGTTTAGGGTCATCAAGTGTTGTTCGGGTTCCAATACACAACAAGACATCATGTGTGTCCGCATCACTTTCATGAACGTAGTGCATGTCATTGGTTGCAATCAATGGCAAATTGAGTGCCTTGGAAATTTTGATCAAATCCGGCATAAAGTTGCGTTCAATGGCAAGACCGTGATCCATTATCTCGGCAAAGAAATTACCTGCACCGAAAATATCTCGATAATCTGCTGCCGTTGCCAATGCTTTCTTGTACTGCCCAGCTTGAAGCCAACGATTTACCTCACCACTGGCACACCCCGTTGTACCAATAAGACCTTTGCCGAACCGATCCAAAAGCTCACGGTCAAATCGAGGCTTGTGGTAGTAACCCTCAATACTGGCCAAGGATGACAGTCGGAAAAGATTGTGCATGCCTTGAGTGTTTTCTGCCCAAAGAGTCATGTGAGTGTAGCTGTGCTTGCCGCGACCTGCCCCTGGATCTTCCGGCGCCCCCTCATCGAAGCCGCCACCAAAATCAAATGGGGAGCGCTCAAAACGACCTTGTGGGGCGTAATAGCCTTCCAGTCCGATGATCGGTTTTACCCCATACGCCTTGCCCTTTTTCCAAAAGTCGTAGGCCCCATAAAGATTGCCGTGGTCCGTCATGGCAATTGCCGGCATGCCTTGTTCTTTGGCTGCCAAAAAGAGGTCGTCAAGTTTTGAGGCACCGTCTAGCATCGAGTACTCAGTGTGCACATGAAGGTGAACGAAATCACCTTTGCCCACTAAATCACTCACGCAATCACCCTTACACCGTTATCAAATCACAACACTTCTGCTGAAAACTATTAGCATAAATCACTCCACCGACTCCACTCCACGCCTGAATCTGCACAAGGGGAAGGTGCAGAAATGAACCATCAAGCGTCGCGCAAAATTTCAAGTGCGCGGGTGAGATCTTCGCTATATTCACTTGTCAATTCGACTCGTTCCCCGGTTCGTGGGTGATCAAAGCCAAGTTCGACCGCATGTAGCCATTGACGATCCAGACCTAATCGAACCCCTAAAACCGGATCTCCACCGTACATGGTGTCACCTGCAATTGGGTGACGCATCGCGGACATGTGAACCCGAATTTGATGGGTCCGACCCGTTTCAAGGAGTACCTGAACCAAGGAGGCATGACGGAAGGCTTCCAGAGTCTCGTAGTGGGTGATACTTGGCTTCCCGTCTCTGGTGACCGCGTACTTGTACTCATGCCCTGGGTGACGTCCAATGGCTGCGTCAACTGTTCCCACAAGTGGGTCAAGTAATCCTTGGACAACAGCGTGATACACCTTATTTACCTCTCGGTTCCGAAAGAGATTTTTCATTCGAGAGTACGACAATTCATTCTTCGCCACGGCCATAAGGCCGGAGGTTCCAGCATCAAGTCGATGTACGATTCCTTCGCGCTCAGGGGCTCCTGAGGTACTAATGGTGTATCCCGCTGCGGCCAACCCACCGATTACCGTCGGCCCTTGCCAACCGCGACTCGGGTGAGCGGCAACCCCCGCAGGTTTATCGACGACCACTAAGTCTGAATCGTCATAGATAATCGCCATGCCTGGGACGGGTTCGGCAATGATTTCAATAGTCTCTTTTGTGGGTGATACATCTAAATCAACATCAATGCGCTGGCCTTCAACGACGCGGTCACTTTTTACTAATGGGCGTTCAGATACGCAAATTGCCCCAGCCTCAATGAGCGCGACAGAAGCCGAGCGACTCAACCCGAGAAGTCTGGTGAGCGCGATGTCCAGACGCTCCCCTGCCAACCCCTCAGGAATGGTGAACTCACGGATCACGAGTCCAACCTGTCGGAGGTATCGACCGAGGTATCGACGAGTTTAGGTTTTCCGTCAATGGGTGTTCCGCGAAACAACAAAATCGCAATCCCTATTCCCGATATCACAATCGACATATCTGCAATATTGAAAATTGCCCAGTACGGCAACTGGATGAAGTCGACAACGAATCCCTGGAATGGGCCTGGCGCCCGAAACATACGGTCAATTAAGTTGCCTAGCGAACCACCAAGGAGTCCACCAAGGGCCAATGCCCACGGAAGACTCGCAAGCCTGCGGGCATATCGAAAAATGACGAGCACAACGACACATGCAATCAAAGTGAAAACCCAGGTGATCCCTGACCCGATCGAGAAAGCGGCGCCAGTATTTTCAGCGTAGGTAAATTTCACAAAGCCACCCAAAAGTTCAATCGGTCCTTCACCCGAAGTTTGGCGTGGGAATAGGTATTCCTGAGCCAAGAACTTGGTCAATTGGTCGAAACCGATAATTAGGAGGGCCGTGACTCCGAAAATAGTCAGGTCACGTCGATTGCCTCGATTATTATGACGACTCGAGGCAACTCTGGGTTCAGACACTCAATTAGTCTACGCGAACAAAGGAAATCACTTGATCATGCACTGAATCACAACAGATCACAAGCGCTCTTCAGCGACCTTGCATGACATGCACAGGGTCGCTCGCGGGAAAGCCTGCAGACGCAGCTTGCCAATACCCTTCCCGCAGGTGACACATACGCCGTAGCTGCGATCATCGATGCGACCCAGCGCCTGACGAACTTGTTCAAGCATGTCTCGAGCATTATTTGCCAGTGACATTTCATGCTCGCGCTCGAAGGTCTTGCTCCCTGCATCTGCTTGGTCATCACCCGCACCGTCACCGGAATCGCGAATTAGGTCGGCTAGCCCCTGCTCGGTCATGGCTATTTCCTCCAGTAACCGAGCCTCGTCCTCATTGAGAGCCTTACGGACCCTGTTCAACTCAACTTTGGTCCACGGGCTTTCATCTTCACGCACAACGATCACCGGAGTCTTGACGACCGGTCGGGGCGAAATCACTTTCACGATCCCAGCCGCTTTTTTGCCTTTGGCGGGCGGAGTGGTTACCGGAACCAACTTTTCAAAAACAGTTTTTATTACGGGTTCGGGTTCAGTCATCGGTGCCTCCACCGCAGGCGAAGTTTCCTTTTTTGCCGGTGCTTTCTTTGCTGACACCTTTTGATCAGCCTTGACCGTAGCTACTTTGTCCACAGCTGATTTCTTGGCGAGTGGTTTCTTGGCGGTCGGGCTGGGTATGGATTTCTTGGTTGCCTTAACGGGTACTACTTTCTTGACGGGTTTGGCCGCAACGACCTTTTTGCTCACGATTTTTTTAGCAGGAGCCTTCTTGGCCACGATTTTTTTGGCAGGAGCCTTCTTGGCAGGAGCCTTTGCTACAACCGCCTTTTTGGCAGGTACCTTTTTCGCGGGAACCTTTTTGGCAGGAGCCTTCTTGGCAGGAGCC
>Ga0129324_10000425_pt1 | contig 31130 bp, 31 predicted proteins | sample CPBDNA_7_FD_96879 | JGI IMG/M metagenome (GOLD analysis project Ga0129324, IMG submission 96879) | Freshwater to marine salinity gradient microbial communities from Chesapeake Bay, USA - CPBay_Spr_15_0.2_DNA | ecosystem: Environmental > Aquatic > Marine > Coastal | place: USA: Chesapeake Bay...
AAATGAAATAATAGTATAAATGAAATAATAGTATAAATGAAATAATAGTATAAATGAAATAATAGTATAAATGAAATAATAGTATAAATGAAATAATAGTATAAATGAAATAATAGTATAAATAATGATATTACAAACTACTAAAATATCATTCTTTTTTCTAGTAATTTCTTATTAATTTTCATATCTAATACATTTCCTAAATAATTAAGTCTTTTAAATATATAAGATCTCATTAATGGATAATCCCTTAGATTAAGAGTTATACTATCATCTTTTAAAAATTGAATTAGAATATTATCATTACAAACTTCTTTTAAATCACGATGAATATTATTTTGATGAATACATATCATAGATTTACTAAGATAATTATTATATTTATATGTATATTTCTTACTGTTTCTTATCTTGGTCAGAGTTCTATGAGGACATATAACATTGTAAAGTATTAATAAATCATAATAGATAGAATCATTCATCATGGTGGACTCAACTAACCCTCCTTTTAAAATGTTTTCATATATTTTAGGAAGTATATTCATCTTATCTCTTTTAACATATTTCTCTAACTCAGTTAAAAAATTAAGACCAACTGTATTATATTCGTGTATAGAGAAATAATCATTATAATTCTTATTATTCATTAGGTCTTGAGTTACATTTTCAGTTTTTTCTTTATGATCGGTATTATTTTTAAGTACAACTAAATGAAGAAGTATTGTATTTAGATTATAATGACACTCTTTTATGAACTGAATTAATTCTTTATTGGATAAGCTTGTTTGAATATTTTTCTTTATTATCTTTATTAGCTCATTATTAGTATATTTTAGTTCAAAAAATAATGAGTTCTTTTTAATAAGATCTATACTCCTTGAAAGCTTACTCAGAACAATTACTATGGGTATTTTACATTTTTTTATGATATTAATTAATTTTGTTTGTATATTGTTCTTAAAAAGATGAAAATCTTCTATATAAAGAGCTTTACCTTTAGATTTATCGAACATTTGTAAGACATCTTTGCGACCAATTGAAGAAAGAATATATTCTTCAATATTTATATTCTCAATATTTTCAGGGACAACTTTTACAAGATTATATCCTTTAAGTATATCCAATGCGATGGTTGTTTTACCTGACCCCTCTTGTCCATAGATAATTAAAGGAATAGATTTTTCCCAGTTATTTAATTTTTGATTTATCTTATCATCTAACTTATTTGAAGTATTCATGAATAAGATTCTTAAGATATGTTTAAATGATAAGAATTATAAATAGATATATTTTACAAAAGATTAGAAATATCATATGTGTAATTAAACTCTCTTGTGCTACTAGGGAAATTAATAGGAGTTGGTAAACGTTCTAATTCACTAACATATTGCATATGTTGAATAGCCTGTGAAGAAATATATTCATTACAATATTCTACAACTCTTTTATTAAGATTAATTATTTCATTCTTAAGACCATCATATCCACTTCTAAAATTACCGAATTGAAGAAGAATAGAACGCATAATAATAAAGAGTTCATTTTCAGATTGTCTTGAAACAACATTTCCTGTATTTTTATAAACATTATATCTTATTGTATCATGAATGATATCAGTATTCATTTTTGAGAAAAAATAGTTACTTAAAGATGTTTCTTCAACGATACCTTTAACGGAGTATTCTTGATTATTTCTTTCGATAACAACATCATTAAAGATATCTTGAGAAACAGCATTTTCAACAACCTGCATAGCATCTTTAACTCGCCCATTATTTACAGATGTTACAACATCGTCTAGATCAAATTGTTTAAAAACGTCATTTGGATTAGCTATGTATCCTGAAACTAAATTAGGATCTCTGGATATTACATCCGAAGATATAGAACCCATCATATCCGCGTTTCTCATACTACCCGGTTGTCGATTGATAACTGAACCATCAAGAATATTTCCTTCCGGAACCAAAGCTGAATATGTTGTATTACTCATTACTAATTATATTCTATATTAGATATTTTTTACATTCTGGAAACATTATCTTTCTTTGTTAGAGTATTTTCCCCTATTTTCTCTAAATAATCGCTATCAATAACATTATACGAAACAAACTCAGTCATGTAAGCACTGGTCATCTTATCATAATGGACTGAGTTTTTGGCAACAGTATATGAATTATACAATTTCATACCTACAAGTAATGAAAAACTAAAAAAGCATGATAATGTTGTAGAACTATAATATTTATCTTTTAATAATCTTATTGATAAAAGATTATTTACAACATAAAAAAATATGGTAACTCTTACAACATTGTAATAGTATTTATTAATACGATCCATTTTTTCATCCAAATCTTTGTATTTAATGATTACCTCTTTCAAAGAATTATCGGGTTTATCATTATCTATATCCAAATATTTTATAGACCATTCTTCTCTTCTTAATTCCAATAGAAAATATCCTATAAATAATACTGATGTAAGAATATTCCAACTTAAAACCATTTCATGAAAATGATCACTATCATCAATATTTTCTTGAATAGTACATATATGATCTCCACATTTTTGAGGAACAAAAAGAGCTAAGAGCGTCCCTGTCATAACTTTATACATCTGTAAAAAGAACAATCCCCCAACTTTAAATCTATGAACAATATCAACATCTAACATATTTTCTATACTTATATATATAATGGATAAAGCTTTAGGTAATGCTTTAAGATTGATAACAATATATGTCATAATTTCAAATGTAGTCACGGTGAAATATCTCTATGATGTTAAGAAAGTGGATGAGTGTAATAAAACACCAATGTTAACATTAGTTTATGATTATTACATATTAGAATTAGGTTTAGCGATTACATTTCTTTCTCTAAGTTTTATGATAGGTAAAGTATTCAATCTACCAAAGACCATAACACATAAAGTAATTCCGAAGGTAGCTAAATATAATAACTTAATATTCTTAATATCATTTGTGATTAATTGTATTTATTTTTATGTCTTGTATGAGATAAGCAGTAAAAAAATATGTATTGATGTTCATCCATATCTAACATATTATTTGTTGTATAATACTTCATCAACTATTTTATCATTTATATATATTGTATTTATGATGGGATTTCAAAGGTTTGAGGTATAATTTATATAAGATAATATTAATTGTCTGTTAATATGATGAGTTAATCTATCTATGTAATCTTCATAAAGTTCTTGTGGATATTGTGGAATCTCAAAAATGAATTCAGTGCTTTCCACATTATTTTCTTCTCTAAATAGTTCATTTAATCCTTCATATTCATTGTATTCATTGTATTCATCATATTCATCATATTCATTATATTCATTATATTCATTATATATTTCAAGGACTTCTATTTCTGTATCAATATCATCGTCATAAACGACATTTTCTTCAATTTCATCAACTATTTCACTACCTGTAAGATGAGTAGTGACATATTTATTCTTTTCTCTAATTGAGATTCTTGGAACTTCAATATCTTTATAACATTCAAAGATATCTTGAGATTGTTGTAAACCAACTCTATCCATTTGTTCAAAAAGATATTGATATCTAAGAGCGGCTGATTTCCATCCTTCAGCATCTTTTTCAGTCCTTTCATTAAGAAGTCCTAAACGGAGATTTGCCTCACTAAGTCTATCTCTATCTACATCTACACTATGAAATAATTCATCGTATCTTTCAAGATCTCTAAGACAATCAATCCTCCTTAGATCTATTTCTTTAACTTTCTTTTTATATGCTTCGTGAACAGCTTTCAACTCTTCGCGAAGACTCTGTGCGTGATTATTCATAAACATATCTTTATAATAAATTGTTTGATAAAAAAGTTTATTATAATTTATCAAATTCTAACTAAATATATTTTATATCTTTCCAGCTGAGAAGTTAGTAATAATTTCGGGTGTTGCGCCATCAAAACCAACAACATCCAACATTCCTGGATCTGTAGGATCTGCGATTGTGAAACCATTACTCTGCATCCCGACACACACAAGTTTAGAATGTGGGAGATTCATTTCCCTTCTGTATTTCTTAAGAGCTTCAAACGGATGTATCTTTCCATAGTAAGTTTCTGAATCAGTATAAACTATAAAAGTATCGATTTCCATCTTCTTTTCAAGAGCGTATATCATAGGCATAGCACAATCGGTCATACCAAAGTTACTCTTTTGAGTCATTTTGAATGCTTCTTCCAAAGTAGTTTCTTTTCTTAGAGGTAGTTCAGTTAGATCGGGTTTTCCACTATAATTGTAATATCCATTTTCACTACGATTAACCGTAAAACTTACACTATGACAGAATGGTTCAACACGTGCCATCATTAGAGCCATGACTGCTGCTCCTTGATGACAAGTTATTGGCATTCCCGATCCACCATTACACTGAGCAGTCATAGAACCAGATACGTCTATTGCGTTCAAGATGCGCTTATTTGAGGGAACGACATTCTTGAATGATAGTTCAAAAGCTAGATCCAAAGCCTTTACAATCTTATCATTTGGACTCCAAGAAAGAGATCCCTTTTCACCATATCCTCTTGAATAAATTGTGTGGGCAGAAAGAAGTTGGATTGGATGAATCTTTGAACGTTCAATGATTTCTTTATCACAAATCTTATCTACGATCTTAAGACATTGTTCTTCATCATCTGTGATACCAAGTGATCCAATTTTTGAGAGTGAACGGACTAGAGCCGTCAACGGCATATTCTTTAGAAGTTGGATCCATACCTCTTTAGAGTTCAAGAGATCGGATGGAACAAGCTCTCTCACTAAATGATGTTTTATAATGAGTTCACACATCTTTGAATGTTCAGTCGGTTTCAAACTCTTAGCTTCTTCAACCGCAATAATATGATCAAGGACCTCAGCAATCTTCATGAGAGAATCATTTGACATACTCTTTTCAGTAATCTTCTTTGAAACCTTTTGAGATTCTTCAAAACCCTTTGCTAAATATGAATAGATAATCTTTCGGGCTGCAGAGTTAGGTTCAGAATGACACAATCTTAGAGCATCTTTGTGTGTATATCCGTGTCTATTAGCATACTTTGTACAACTCTTGATGAGTTCAAGTTCGTTGGAACCCCTGTGTTCATTATACCATCGTCCAACAATTTTCCTGTGAGCTTTTCCCCATCCGGTAGTCTTGTTCATCTTCAAAGATATTTTTTCTCTAAGATCAATGTATTCAAAGAGATGTGTAGGAATACGACAGATTTTTAGAACAGCTTCATTCGCCGAAGTTTTCAGAAAAAGATTATCATTTAGTGAACAAAGAGCCAGTGCGATAAAAGTGTAAGTTTGCTTTGGAGCTCTAGCATTAACACTCACATTAATCATAGTTTTCACCATATTCAATCCCATACCTTCTTCAATCATCATAAGAATATTGGTGAGGTGTTCAAGATTACTCTGTTTTTCATTTCCTCCGGTGGCATAGTATTGAGGTTTGTCAGAACCTAGAATGAGAAATCTCAAGAACATTTGTTCTCTTGATACTTGGAATGATTGACCACCGGCATTGTTCTCTACAGTATTGGTGACCTCCCCTGTCTTCATATCAGATGAATAAGCTTTTTCCATCTGTGTGTGCGTGGGTTCCATTGGAGATTTACATACTGTAGAACTCATGATAAAGAGTATAGATTTCTCTTTATAGTCTTCCCTTTATATTTTACGGTTTATATGTATTATATGAATCAAATTTATCTTTAAACTATTTAAGATGATGTCTATATATATATCTTTAATAAATGGTTAATGCGTTACCTTATTTTATGAGGTGTTTTTCTCAAGATATAGATTGTGATAATATTCGCTCAAAAAATAAAGATCTTTTAAAAAGGGTTAAAGAATTAGAAGGAATTAATGAAAAGCTACTGAAAGATAATAATGATATTAAATATAAGTTAGATGGAATTATGAGTTCACAGGATGAGATTTATAAGAAATATACTGATTTAATCATAAAAATAGCAAATTGCAAGTGTTAAATATATAATCTATTATAATAAATGAATAAGAATAAAGAATTATTAAATAAATCTTTAAACATTTTCTAAGAAATAGTATAATGAAAAAGAGTGAGTGTACGAAGTTAGCAGAGTTTTGTCACAATACAAGAAATCGCGTTACATTAAAGATGTGTGATTACACTGGAGAAGAGTGTGAAGCTTTAAGAGAATATCATCAGGTGTTACTTGTCACCGAGTGCTTATGTAATTATGTTGCTTGTTGTTATTGTGAGCGTGAAGATATAACTGAACACATAAAAAAAGAATTAAATCAGAGATGCGGTGAGTTGAAAAGTGCGTGTAAAAAGATTCATAAATTAGTTCCAGGAGAAAAAGACTATTTGAATTGTAATAAAATAAAAGGATTATGTGGTAGAAAGAAAAAAACTATGAAAAAGTAAATATATTTTATATATATATATATATGGGTTCAACTAGAAAGAAAAGGATATATAGGAGAAAAAGTATTTCTAGAACTAAAAAGAGTTATAGAACTAAAAAGAGTTATAGAACTAAAAAGATTTCTATAACTAAAAAGAGTTATAGAACTAAAAGAAGGAATAAAATGGATATTAGAAGAACTAATAAAAAAAAGACAATTAAGAGAAAGATTTTAAAAAGCCAAATGAGAAAAAATAACTCTAAAAGAAATAGATCTAGATTGTATAATAAGAAAAGTTTAAGAAAAAATAAATATGGAGGGGCGCAGGACACAGCTAGCTCGGTAGAGTTTAACCTTGGTGATGCTGAAGAAGAAGACGATACAGGACCACCAGCAGCACCACCACGTGTAGCAGCACCAGCAACCGCGGCATCAGCACCAGCAACCTCAGCAGCAGCACCAGCGCCAGCAGGACAAGCAGCAGCAGCACAAGAAACAGCAACAGGGGCAGAAGCGGCACCAGAGAAAACAATAGTAAGCAGATCTGGTTTAGATAAACTTGCTACGGGAAAAAAAGAACTTCTTTATAAAGGGTTGAAAGACACTAAAAAAGCCTCGTCGAATGTATTAAAAGCTGGTCTGGTTGTGTCTACCCTTGGTTTAGCAGCAGCAGCAGCAGGGGTGGCTAAAAGTTATCAAACAAATAGAAGATTTGATGTTAACAGTCATTTCGGCGAAACAAAAATAATTTTTCAAGTTGTGAATAATAGTCAATCAATAGTAGAGTTCTACTTTGATTTAGAAAAAAATGAGTCTGTGGATGAAAAATTACGTCAATTAATGGAGCTTGATTTTGACAAACTCGATGCTGATAAATTAAAGGAAGATTACTATGGGTATAAAGCTCCTGGGGAATACAAGTTACTAGAAGACATACAAACCGCGAGAAGAGAAAAGCAGGAAGCAGAAAGAAGAAGAGATATTGCTAAAAAAATTAGTGAAGAACGTAAGGTTAATCTTGAAAAAGCTCATATTAAAGCTACAGAAAGTATATGTCAGTTTTTAAGACATCTTCTCTCAAATGGACATATTGATGCTGACGGATTAGAAAAGAAACTTACAAGTATTGGTATTGAACCTTATGTGTGGATGTTCTTTAAATCCGATGAGAGTAGTTCTACAGAGGCAAAGTCTAAATCGGACGGTTCTACAACGCAAGGTTCTACAACGCAAGGTTCTACAGAGGGAGGTTCTACAACTATACACTTTATACTTAATAGTGGGTCCGAGCAGAAAATTACATACAAAAATGCACAAGAACCAGCTATTGTAGAAAAACTAAAAAAATATAAAGAAGGTTTAAAGAATCCTTTAGGAAATGATATTCCAGGTTTACTTCATAATCTGGTGCTTAAAGGAGAAGGTCCAGTAGAAAAATTACAAGGGATAGCAGCAGCAGAAGCAGCAGCAGCAGAAGCAGCAGAAGCAACAGCAAGAGAAGCAGCAGAAGCAACAGCAAGAGAAGCAGCAGAAGCAGCAGAACTACAGGCATCAGCAGCATCACCACATGTAACCTCAGCAACTCCTGCTAATAAAGTCACGGGAAGTATAGAGATTGCAAAATTTAAACTTAAAGGAACAATTATGGCCCGCGCAAAAACCTATGTGAATCTTACATTACATCATAGCGATCAAACTTTATATACAATGTGGTTTCGAATAAAAGAACTACGAAAATGGGCATATACAGAAAAAAATAAAACACAAAATAGAATCCCCAATATAACTATTTTTTTTCAATTACTAGATCTTGTAATTAAAAAATTCGATTTAGAGTCAGATACTACAAGAGAAAAACAAATATTTATATATTTTATATCTTATTTAAACTATGTATTTGAAAATGTAGAGGCAAATATTATCAATATCTTTTCTAATTTCGATCGTTCTTTAGGAGATAGAGCATCATATATACCTATAGATAAAGATATGCGAGGAGAAGGTGAAATGGGTGAAGATATAAATGTCGAAGGAACTGATTTAGTCACACTTCAAAAATTACAAGATCAAGTAGAAGAGTTACGAGGGGATGTGCTTCTCCTCGACTCGCCTTCTGTTCCATCTGTATCTAACACGGGAATCATTTCCGGTGCTGACGAAGTCGAAAAATACAGGAGAAGGCAACTCCGGCCGGAGGACGACTGGCAACGCTCAAGAATTAATGTCACGGATGTGTCAGGTTTCTCAACAGAACCTCGCCAAGTAGTGCAGCCAACACCAGCACAAGTAGCAGTAAATGTGGCGATATCAAAATCAGCAGCAATAGGGTGGTCAAAAAAAGTAATATTACGCGTAAAAAGTGAATTATTGAAGGATTCTCCTATAGTATATCATATAGAAGATCCTAGTAACTATAGAATAGTATTATCAACATATAAAGAAGCCTTATCTGAAAAACGCAAGGGTGATATTTCTCCTGATTTTATAAAAAATCATACAGGTTTTTCATATATTTCTAATGCAAATGGTGAATATGCTAGATTAGCACAGGATTCCGCTTTTAAAATTTTTGAACGTGTCGCAAGTGTTTCTGAAGATACTGAAACACAAAAAATATATGATATATGGCTCTCACCAGTAACAGATTTTTTTTATATAACTGGTGATAATTTAGCTGTCGAGGAATCAATGCGAAATATAAGAATCAGTGGTGATAAAATTAATATATCAGAAATAAGAAACCAAATATCAACTATGGGCAAAAAAAAATACGTTCTCAGAAATATTGAATATTACAATAGGGATAATCAATCATGGACATTATTAGATACGGATTATGATTTAAGTGCTTTTAGAAGAATTGCTTTCACGTGGATGTACCAAGGTAAAAACTACTATAAAAACTACTACGAGATAAAAGTCTCGTTCACCCAATCCGAGCCGGAGTGAATTGATTACGATAATTTCACAATGCGATAATATTCAAATATTTAAAGAACTATCAATAATATATATAAAGGAATAATGGAATCTACAGATTTAAGAAATGTTTTATCGGGACCTGAAACGAAGATTGAAGAGAATGAAGATAAATCTAAAATTAAAAACTCAGATAAACATATATTAAATAAGAGTTCACCAGATGAATGTGATATAAATGTGAATGATTTTTTAGAAATGGAAGAGAAGAAAGAAGTAGAGAGTTCTGTATATGATAGAGAGTGGACAAAATTGGAAAAAGGTATGAAATTAAATCGTCTACAAAACTTTGTCTTAGAAGAAAAAGAAAAGAATAGTTTAGATGATAAGAGTTCAGAGAGTTTAAGAACACTACTATTCAAGATGTGTAATGAAGGTCAATTCAATAAAGCAAATATAGTTGAATATGATAATGAAAAGATAATTAGTATCAAGATTATTGAATATGATGAAGATAGTAAAACATATAAAGGGAAAAAAGTAAAAAAGAAAGTAAGAACAACTCCTAAGTCAAAATCAAATCTGGATAGATTATTGAAAAAAAATAAGTCATAGTTTATAAATCTATTATATGGAAGAAAAAATAATAGAAGAGAATATTTTAGAAGAAATAAAAGTAGAAGATAATTCTTGTCCTATATGTTTAGATGAGTTAGAGAATCCGTGTAAAACAGAATGTAATCATATAATTTGTAAGAGTTGTATTGAAGAATGGTTTAAAAAGAAAAAGGATACTTGTCCTCTTTGTAGAAATATTATAGAAAGTTATCGCGAAAATGATGAAAGAGTAAAAGTTATAAAAATAGAAGAAGTTCCATCATTATCTAATGAAGAAACCGAAAGATATATGTTTTTTTTAAGAAGTATTGTAGGGAGATTAAGATTCTTTAAATACTCTTGTTATGGATTGCTTGTAACAAATCTCTATCTTTATTTTAGATACAGCAATACATATTATACTATGCAAGAATACAAAGATTTATTTGAAATATGTAATAGTAGTTTAGCTCAAGATACTATAAGAATGGATGAAATGAATGATGAAATAAAAAATGGTCATTTGTCAAGTGTTTTAATTGTTATGGGAGATCATATGAGAAGATGTTTAATGCCCAATGATTTCATATCTAAATGTTTTAGATGAAACCACTAAAAATCCTCATCTATTTCAAATCCCCCAGTATTATCTATGTTAGGATTGGCAGCATTCGCATACTCACCCACGCGTTTTTCAAAGAAATTAGTCTTACCTTGAACCGAAATAAGTTCCATCCATTCAAATGGATTAACCGTATTATAAATCTTTGGAATACCCATCATAAGGAGGAGTCTATCAGAAATGTATTCAATATATTGTTTCATGAGATCTTGATTCATACCTATAAGAGAACAAGGTAGAGATTCTGTAATAAACTCTTTTTCAATTTCAACTGCTTCTGAAATAATCTGTATAACAGTTTCATTAGAGGGTTTATTTTCAAGCATAGAATACATTAGGATAGCAAATTCGGTATGCATACCTTCATCTCTACTTATAAGTTCATTACTGAAGCAAAGACCAGGCATCAATCCTCTTTTCTTTAACCAGTAGATAGAGCAAAAAGCACCTGAGAAAAAAATACCTTCAACGGCGGCGAAAGCGATAACACGCTTACCAAAATCAGAATCTTTATCTTCAATCCATTTTTGTGCCCACTGAGCCTTCTTCTTAACAGAAGGGATTGTTTCAATGGCATTTAACAATTTATTTTTTTTTACAATGTCCTTAATGTATGTATCAATAAGGAGAGAGTATGTAATTCCGTGAATATCTTCCATAGCTATTTGAAACCCATAGAACATTTTAGCTTCTTTAATTTGTACTTCATTGAGGAATCTTTCACCAAGATTTTCATTTACAATACCATCACTTGCTGCAAAAAAGGCGAGAACATTCTCAATAAAATGTCTTTCATCATCATTTAGTTTATTAAAATCAGTCAAATCCTTTTCTAGATCAATTTCTTCAGGAGTCCAGAAACTGGCAACAGCTTTTTTATACATTTCATATACTTTATCATTTTTGATTGGGAAAACAACATAGCGCTTATTTTCTTCAGTAAGTAGATATTCGGTCATTTTATAGATATACATATATATACTTCAAATAACCTTTAAATTGAATGGTTTTTAAAATGAACACTTAAAGGAAAATATATTGTTATTATTATTCACTATGAAAATAATGGTATATGATTTGGATGATACACTTTATGATACAAGATTATTAAAGGACAAGAATAGGATAGTATATGATGAAGAGCTTTATGAATTATTAAATAATGGTCATCCGAGTTATATTTATACAAATGCTGTATTATCACACACGTTAGATATATTAGATAGACAAAATATTATAGATATAATGAAAGGTATTTATCATAGAACAAATATTATAGAGAACACGAAACCATATATACAAGGATTTAGAACAGTAGAAGAAGATATTCTTTACAAACAGAATATATCAATATTTGATCCAGTAGAGATATATTTCTTTGATGATTTACCTGAAAATCTTAAAACAGCAAAAAGTATAGGATGGAAAACTATTCTTATTAATTCATTTTATTATGAAAAAGATTATATAGATTTTCAATATTCTTCTATAAAAGAAGCTCTAAGAGATATGAAAAAAAAGAATATAATATAGTTTATAAGATATTATGTGGTCATTTTTTGGTTGGAAAGAAGAAAAGAAAGACGATGGTGATAAAGAAGACTATGAGGAACAAACAATAAAACCCTATACACATCATTCAAGTCATCATCTAGATAATTTTTCTCCCAATAAAAATTATAGAAGTGAAATTGATCAGTATACACAGGGAACTCATCCTACGCATATGCTACCTATTGTTCCCAAAAAGTGTAGAAGTCCAAAATTTAGAAACAACAGAAACATTGAAAGATAATGAAATGGTTTTCAATGTTAGTTATTATAAGACGACAAATGGTGAAAACTACATACATCTACCTAGACGTTTTGATACTGATGTAGATGTATTATCTACTGGCACATATACAACTCCCTAATTGCCTTAGAGATTTGGTTTGCGAATATTACAATAAGCTCAGTCAAGAGGAGGATGAAGATTACATTGTTGATGATATCTATCATAATGACGAATACTTGTGTGTTACTATGAAATAGATCGTTACTATATTGTTGAGTTAAAATGTGTTTTATAATATTTTAGATTAGATTAGATTTTTTTTATGAATCATTTAACTCAACATTTTGGGAACATATTAAACTAAATTATCATTTGGGATTAATTGTATATTTGGTTGTTCTTCTTCCTTTGGTTTTGTTTCTTTTGGTTCTTCTTCCTTTGGTTTTGTTTCTTTTGGTTTTGTTTCCTTTGGTTTTGTTGGGTCTTCATTATCATCTGCATCATCTATATTATCTGGTGGTGGTTTTCTTTCACACATACACAAATTATATTTATCACTTATACCAATACGAAACTTACAATAGCACCGACTTTTAAATATAATAGCAAGTATACCTCCTAATGCTCCTAATATCAAACCAGTAGCACCAGCAAGTTCATTAATATTGAATTGTTCCATAGTAGATTGACTTTCACTCATTATATATTATTGATTAGATTTTTAATTCATATATGTTTCTTTTAAATGTATATAATTTTCATATATATCAGGATAGCGTGTATATAAATCTTCTAATCTGCCTCGAAGAACAATATAATATATTTAAAAATGAATATTTATCAAAATTAAAATATTTGGAACGTAGAAAAAAGAAGTTTAAGAAATTATTTTGTTTCTCAAATACATCATTACAATTGGGATCGGTGATATTACCCACTTTAATAACAATTAAAGATAATATAAATGTTCAAGATGTTCCCCAATTAAAAAAAATGATGGATTATTCGGCGATAATATTATCAGTTATAATGGGTATTATTACAAATCTTACTGTATTTTTCAAGGTAAATCAGAGATACAGTTTATATACACAATATGATAATAAATTAAAGCAAGAGATGAGAAGATTTATAACATATTCAGAAAAATATAATGATAATGAAGTGAAAGATACGCATCGTTTATTTCCTCAATTTTCAGTTGCTATTGAGAATTATATAGAGGAACTTAGTAATCAAGAGTATGATTATATTGTTGGTAATAAGGAGAAAGATATTAATACATTCGCGAAGAAAGATGAGATATATAATCGTGGGAATATAAATCGTGAGATATTCATAAGTGAAAAACCTAAAAGAAAAAAAGAACCAAAAGAAAAGATCACCTGATGAAAAATCTACAGATGAAGAAGATAAGAACTCTGAAGAGGATAAAGTTTTTGAAGACGATAAAGAAATAATAGAAGATGGCAAAAATAAAGAAGATGAAATAAAATAATGATTAATATATGAATGGATTAATCCTTTTAATCATAATACTCGTAATATACAGAGTTATTATAGAGTATATTGAATTAGAAACTAAAACGAAGTATTATTTTTATGGTATTACAGGAATCTATAGTATATATTTATTTTTGTATTATTTCTATCCTGAGTATGTTTACAAAATGTTTAAAGAAATATACGAAACAAACAAAAAACCATTATATGATATACAACCATTAATGCCTATAAGAAAACAAATATCTCATAAAGAGCTCCTACATTCTAAACAAGGAGGTAGATGTTATAATTGTATCAATTTCATAATGGGGGATGAAATAGATAGATGTTCAATAGATATAGATGAAGATAATAAAATGAAATTATTATGTCCTAAATGTTATAATAAAGTAAGATTTTATTAAATAAAGAATAATTTACGTCTTTCATTTATATTGCTCCTACAAATAGGACATCTGTTACCGTTAATACTGCTATTGTCAAACTTATCACAAGATTCACATATAGTATGTCCACATGGATTGTAATAATTTGATACAATATGTGTTAAACAAATACTACATTTATTCCCAATATTTATAGAGTTAATATATAATAGTTCATTCAGATATTTCATATAATTGGCTTTTGCAATTGTATATTTATTTTTAATTTCATTTAATTTTTTACTTTCATTAGTGTCTTCAATGATAATATCAATTGATTCTTTTAGTAGTTTGTAATGATTACTAGGTATATTATTAAGTTTATTTACAAACTCCAAAAAAACATTTATTTTATCAAGATTATTATTTACATTAACTCTATAATCTTCATAAATCTTTTCATTTACCTTTAATTCATCTCTTAAAGAGTTTCCCCTCTTAATGAAATCTTGAACATTATTAAATATATCAGTTTTCATATTATCTTGTATAACAAAATTATCATTATCATTATCATTATCTAAATACTCTATAAGATCATTTTTAACATTTAATAAACAATCCATATTATTAACGTGAAGACAAATGGGTAGTTTACTATCAAACGTAATAACATTATTATCTATAAAAGAATAATTACCACTATCACAAAAAGCTCCTGTCAGATTATCCATTTATAATACTTACATAAATATCTTTAATTATATTTTTCAAGAATATCTAAGATTTTAAACTTAATCTTAGGTTTAGAAGATTCTTTAAGAATAACTAATTTATTAATATAAGATTTATTTAAAATACAATTATTTTCATTACTCATGTGCTCTAAACAAGAAAGAACACGATATATAGTATTATCATCCCCAGTATTATCTAATACAGAGAATAGTTCTTCCAAGTTATCATAAATGTAATTATCCAAAACACCTAATTTTTCCAATTTGACAAGGAGAATATTTAATCCATATAATTTATCTGTAAATAGATTGATATTACAAATATTATCATAAGATTTAGTTTCATTATTATACACAACTTTGTGATTAATATTTATTTCTTTTTGAATGTTTTGTATGCTGTTAAGGAGTATATCTTTATTTGAATTATTTATGAGTGCTTTTATGATAAGTGCATAACAATCAATATAATTTGAATGTGTTATGGTTTTTTGTAGTATCGTATCAAAATAGTATTTGTATAAATGTTTTTTAGAAATACATTCTTTAACCATTTCAGAAATAATAATATCCACATTACTATTTGATACTTTATTAAGATTATTGAAGAATAATTGAATCGTATATGTATCAGTATCTTTATTGATTACATTCTTGTTAGTTTTTAGTCCTGTTCTGAAATAATTTTTATTTAATTCAATCCCATCAAAAAACTCTTTAAGTTTAGTTATATCAGACGTGTTCTTTGTAGAATATATATCATAAAAGTTTTTAAAATATACATAATTATTTAAATATTTTTCACTTAAGGTGCTCATAATAATATAAGTAATATTATTTACTTAAATAATATTTGACAATCCGGGTAAAGAAGAAAAATATAAGAAACTAATCCCCGTAAAAATAAGATAACCTTTATTGAATGTATAATTATTATCCATTTTTAAAATACTTACAAAATAATACAAACCTATTAGCATGAAAAAAGATATAATTAAATATTCGTATATTTCAATAACATTTGAGTTTTTATACATATAACTAATCATAAAAATAAGTATCAAGCACAATACAATAATGTGTATTAACTTAGTTATGAACTTTCTGAAATATAGATCAAATGAATATGATAATATAAACGAAATTACCAATAAAATATAAGGAATATTTTGAGATAATTTATAAATTAAAAATAAAGGCAATGAATATAAACCATTAATGAATAAAATCTCAGATATTGAAAATTCTACCATTATCTATATACTATATAATACATTAATATAAGAAAATTAATCAAACATTCGGTAGTGTGAAACATCATCTTTCATTTCATAAGCAAGTTTCTTAGTTTTATAAAATAAATTATGACGTATTTTTTTATTACTGTACATATAGATAAAAAATAAAGGAATAAACATAAACAGAATTATCCATATAATTGCACTAATTTTTTTTTTATTTTTATCACTTTCAGACAGATCTTCTATATTAATTAAATCATCTCTAATAAAGCCATAAATCTTCCACATAAGTGTTATTATAAATGCGATAAAAAAAGATATAGGACCTATAGTTGGTATAGCTATTAAAAATATAATTATTGCTACAATATAAATAAGATAATTTCTGTAATATCCGTAATCAACACTAACTCCTTCATTGGTTTTTTCACCTGTTTCACAAGTAAGGTCTGTTACATGTCCACCAACGTAATTTAAAGAGCTTGCAACGACACTATCTTCAAGAGAATTAACATAGTTATCTACATATGATATTAAATTGCCAAAAAATCCACTATCAGCACGGGCTAAATCACTACAAAGATGTGAATTAGGTGGATCTACACCTGGAATTGCCGACAATATTGTTTTCACCTCTTCTCCTAAACATTTACCGTATGAAATAGGATTTAATGCTTGCCATATTCTCGTGCTTAAGACACTGTTATCATTTTCCTCGACGATAGCTGCTCGTGCGTCAATATTACCATATTGATTTAGAGTTTTCCCATAATTACATATAGTATCGCTCAAGAGTTTAGTAGCTGTTTTTGAACCAGCGCCGATTGACTCCATTAAAGGTTTTGTACTCAATTCTGTACTTTGATTATTAGTATTGAAAGTGGATGATAAAGCGTTAAATATAGAATATGGGACCGATTTTCCTGTATATGAGGGTGTTAATGGATAAAATATGTCTCTAATATAACTCATATTACTATTATGTGGTTCAGATGAACCATATGAATTATCTGCTCCTCCATTTTCACAAGTATAACCCAAACATCTTAAAGATCCTTCACATATATTTCTATTGATTATATTTTCTTTAGCTAGTTCTAATTCTTTAGCTGTCATAGTAAAATATAAATCTTTGTTTTTATTACTATCGCCGAAAATATATTCGTGTACATTAGAACACGTTTCTTTTTCGGTATTTATATCGCCGGTTGGATTACCAAAGCACGAATCCCAAGTATTGCATTTCTCAGATTCTTTCTGATGACAATAACAATAATTTTTTGTAGCATATTGGAAAATGCTATTCGTTTTAATATGTTCTCTTTCATTGATAAAACTTTGTGTCGTCCCTGGGTTTGTCGTCCCTGGTCCTGCCGCTGGGTTTGTCGTCCCTGGTCCTGCCGTCCCTGTTCCTGCCACCGGGGTTGTCGATGTGGAAGGTGTCGAAGAGGGGGGTCTTTCAGTTAAAATACTATATGATAAACACTTAATATCATCTGTTGAACTTTCCGAACACATATCCACATTACCATTTTTATAATCAAAATTGAATAAGTAACTTTCGTAATTTTTACTGTCCATAATAGTGTTATTATCGGGGCAATATGTAGGTTTAGTAACTGAACTTTCTTTACATTCGGATTTTATATTTTTTAGTTTTTTCAAAGTTTCATTCGCAAATGAATCATCACTACATATGTGAAAGTTTTCTCCACTCGAGTTTAAAGTTTCACAAGTTCCTCTATCCATCCATATTTTTTCTTTTTGTTCAATTACTTCACCTGTAATAGGATTTATAGCTTGACAATAACAATGATCTATATCAGTCGGATTTAAATTAGCATTAATATTATCTTTAATTATGTCGAGAATATTAAAATCATTCGTAATACAATTTTTTATATCAGCATTAGGGACATCTATATCTACATTTTTACAGAATATTTTCTCGCTGTTATCACAATTAGGATTAGCAGCATTTCTAGTATTTGATTCTTGTGAACATTCATCTTGAACTTCTTTACTTAAGGGGTCCCGACATTTTTGTATAAAATCTTTTATAACCTTAACCTTTAATCTTATATCATCTTTAACATCATATTCATTCTCAAAATCGTCCGAATATATATAATAAGCTGTTCTAGGATTACTATCATTTGTGACAGCATATATTCTCTTAAAATTATCTAATAAAATTTGTAACATATCAGGTATTATATCTTTTTGAAAACATTTTATTTTACCGTCTTGTTGAACATATTCAAAGCAAGGGATACACGCACAGGATTCGTATAATGTTGACATAAATTTTTTAATATCATCTGAAACATTTGTTATAGTGGGTGTATAAAAACATTTATCTCCACAATCGGGACCACACAATCTATAGCAATTTTCATATTCTTTGTTTTTAACACGTAGATTCCCTGTTAAACGGGGTAATTCGGTTAAACCTAACAATTGTTTAGGATTACAAGGGAATTTCTGAAAGGTTGGATCACACACATCTTTAAAATCATTTGAGACCCATTGTCCTGGATTACTATCATTACCTAAATAATTACTATTATAATCATCTATAAGATCATTTAATTTAGATATTACTATGTCGCGTGTGTTATTATCCTGAAGCTTCTGATATACTTCTTGACTATAAACACTATTTATAATATAATAAATAAAGTTCAATCCGTTATATGAAGCCTTGAAATCACTATTAATCGTTCCATCGGATTTAAAGTTTTTGCTTTTAATATTTTCTGTAAAGGAAGGAATATTTCCTTTATGTATATCAGCATATTGGGTCATCTATAATATATATATATAATATTTTTATACTATATGATTAATCATATTTTTAATGATCACAAACATCTTTTAAATCTTGATTGACCCATTGACCGACATTATTATCACTTCCTAAATATGTATTATTGTATTCATCTATTAGTTCATTAATCTTAGATAATAATTTATTTTATTAGTAGAATCCTGGATTTATTATAAACTTCATGACCATATACAGTTTTCATTATCATAAAAATATAATTTAATCCGTGATATTCAATATTTTCATCGGGTTTTATATTTTCATCGGGATTTATATTTCGACTACTATTATAATTTATGTTATTTATCTTTTCTTTAAAAGGAAAAGGTGGTTTTAACATTGTTTTTACATCATTGTAACTTGTCATCTATATTATACATACAAATATTTCTTAGAAGTATTTTATAATTTTATAATTCTATGATTTTATGATATAGTTAATACAATCGTATCAATATTTTTCCCATCAGATGTGTAATGTATTTTATCTGGTGAAGGTGTATCCGGTGAAGATGTGTATTGTAAATTACTTATATCAATACCATAATTAGATATAAAAGAATTAATAGTTGTTATTTCATCGCGAGTTAAAAGGGAATTAATAGTTCTTATTTCTTCGGGGGTAAAAACACTACCATCTACAAGGGTAGAACTACCACTACATCCTATAGGTTCTTTGTTAAAATTATCTCCCGTGTTACTGGTATATAATGTATAAATGTCTATACCAGTGAGTATTAATTCTTTTAACCTAATAATTAAACTAGGAATATCTGATAATGTAAAAGATTGTGGGTTACAAACCGAAAAATGTGTATTAAAGAATAATCCATTATCATATTTTACAAAGTTATCTATCCCCGGTGTTGATGGATGCCGCGGTGAGGTGCTTTCTGTTAAATCAGCAAAATCATAAGTTTTAAGATAACCGTTAATAGCGATGGAATCAACACTCCAAGAATCTGTTTTATCAATATCTAAATCTAAATTACAAATCTTATTTTCTAATGAACTTCCATTCGGACTGTTTTCATTCGTTATAGTTGTTGTTCCGGATCCAAACCACGTGTCAGTGTCTAAAATAATAGTTGCACTTGTATTACCAAAGAACATATCGTGTATATCATCAGTTCTTAACGCTAATAACTTTAATAATATTTCCTCAAATGATTTAGATGATCCCCCGGGATTAGTTAAATTACTCCCTATACTATTTAGGATCCTATTGATATCAAAAATTATCTTATTACCATCTATAGTTCCTATATCATAATGGACACCTGTAGGAGATGTAGAAGATTCTATAAATGAACTAATATCTTGTCCTTGTTCACTTGATGTATATAATTTCAAATTATTATTCTCTTTATAGAGAAGGAACTTATAAATATTAATTTCAGTAGATTGAAAATTACTATCACCACAATTAAAAATAATATCTCCAACATAATTAATATGTTTTGAAGCTGATGATTTAAAATGTAAATTATTCAATTCTACTATAAATGTCAATATATCTCTATTTCCATCTCCAGTAATATCTTGTAGTCTTATAAGATGACTTATATCAGGAGATTCATAACTCCCTTTCACATAAAATTTAATGGAATTAGAATCTGGATCAGTATTTGGATCTGTAATAGAACTTGCTGGAGATATATTATCAGTAGGAGTGTATTTCAAAGTAAAAAATTTACTTGTATCATCTAGGTTCCATGTATCATAACTAGTAAAGTATACTTTACTAGGATAAGGATCAGGGACAATAATCATTTTATTCAAATATGTTTGTAAAATTGTATTAAAACTTGAAGATTGACCTGAAGCAGTCCCTGTGGATGGGTCATCACCAATTTGTAATGATAAATTGATTGTGTTTGAAGGTAAACAACAATCTTCGGGTGTGCATACACCAACACATTGGCCATCGGTTTTATTACCCGCAGGGCAGGTATTAGAATGATAGTAATTTGCACACGAGTTTTCATCTTCACAACATTCATTTACTGTACAGGTTTCACTACTACATATTGGACGTGGATTACTTCTAAGGACTTTTCCAGTTGTACAAATATCAGAAGAACAAATCGGTTGAGAAGGGTTATTAACTTGAGGTGGTATTATGGCATCACCATGACCACTTAGGACTGAAGGAGATTCTACACGACACGCTTGATAAATATTACCTATATATGGATATGAACTTAAATCTATGGAACTTAAAGCATTAGAGCACGATTCCCATATAAAATTAGTGAGAATGTCGCTTAAACAAGATGGAGGTTCTTGAGGAATAGTATCTGATGAAGGCGGATCACGAGCATTTTGATAAATAACATTCTTGGTATTACCTTGTTCATCATTAAAATCTTGACCCTTACAGAAATATGTTTCAGTTTTACAACAATGATCTGCATCACAACTATCACCCGTGCACGGCATGTATGTATCTAAAATCGGTTTATCAGCTGGACAATGAAATGATTCTGCTTCAGCACCACAATTGCTACTAGGAAGAGTCAATCCAGTTTCATGATATAAAAAACCTAAACTTTCAGCATTCAATGTATCAATCTGTATTGATGAAGCTTGTGTAAGGACGCCCATGTTTGCCGCAGTAATACCACACTCTATGCCGATACGCTGACTATCAAATGATTGAGGACTAACATCTATAATACTATTATCACTTTCTTTATAACAAAATAACTTATCATCTATACAACAAGCATCCGTATGATCTACATCATATATTCTATTACCATTGAGTGTCTTACCAGTTCCACACTCTATACTCTCTGACATATCTGAACAAGTTGGTTCAGGCTCACAGCATACACTATGATTACAGCTACTCTCAACCGTAGGACAAGATGTTCTTCCATTATTCTTTAATCTATAGCCATCATTACACTGAAAATTGTAGCAAGCAGCTTTTATTTTACAACAATCACCAACACTACAATCTTGTGTTGTACAACTAGCATTAGTGTCAAAATAATACCCCCCTGGACAATCTTCATCAGATGAATAATGAGTAGTACACAATGGAGGTTCTTCGCAACAGTTTGATTGACTACAACCATCATTAGAACAATTATCGGGATTATCTTTTATAAATGTATCACCTTGACACGAGAAAATTTCGTGATCACTATCTACACCGTGAATATTATCACACGTAAAAGCCGGAGAACAACAATCATCAGGATTACATCCCTCTTCAGAACAAGTATCATGATTTGAACTTAATCTAAAATCTTGAGGACATGAGAATTGTGTTACGTGTTCATGAATGGAATCTACACCATTAATATTGGAGCATGTTTTTTCATTAAGACAGCACGCTTCTTTAATTTTTTCTATGGTATCAGTAGTTTCAGATATAATAATATCCGGATTAAGTCTTGTTTTACCGTTGTTGTTTTGTAAGCAATTTTTTGTTGGATTTTCTTCTGACCATCTTTGACAAGTATAATTTGACCAATCAGTTTGAGTTAATTTATTGTAATCAACGTTCGTATTAAAACAATTTGCCCAGCTTTCAGGATCATCCGCCCTTTGAGACCATTTACAATTACTATCCTGATATTTAAATTCTAATAAGTCTTGGGGTGTATTATATGCGTTATTAGTTTTATAAAGAACGTTGGTTTCAACAAACTGATCATTATCTATATTTACTAAATCATACGGGGAATTTTTTGAAATTAATTCTGGATAACATGATGAATTAAAATAGGAATCTGTATTTTTAGGACCCACAATAGAACTTAGTACACTATAATCATTATTTGAATTAGGAATAAAAGAACAACTATCTGAATCATTTTTATTATTTGTTCTATCAGTTGTGAGTTGTGTAATAAAACTATTAAGTTTACTTTTATTAAAAGTAGTTGATATATTGTTACTAATTATATCATTATTAGCAAACCGAAGTAAATCGGTTCTAAATATTCCCCCATGTAACACACATTCTTTAGGTGTATAAACTTTATCAAAATCGGCACTAGGCCTATGTGGTTGTTCACATAAAGCGTCCCAAACACATTTGGGAGATTCGTTACAAGAATGCATATCTGTATGCGAGTGACAATTATTTTTGGTAGCATCTTCATCTTCAATTATTTCTGAACAACCAGATAAATATACGAGATCTACACCTACACCTGAAGTTATATCATTATTATCTTGATTTTTTAAAGTTATTTCGGGGGTATTTTCTTGTGTTTCAAAATCATACTTCCAAAAACTTTCATACAAATTAATATCTGTAAGTTTTTTATCGTTTATTTTAGAATTTGTGGTGTTTACATTATTGGATAAAAATTGCAAATATTTTATATCAATAGGATCTTTAGGTAATACAATATTATATTTTGGTGTTTGAAGTATATTATTAAGATTTCGAATACTATCATCATGAGAACATAATTCAACAAATGCCGTATTTTTAGCATTTTCACTGGACGAATGTGTAGGGTGACATTCTATATTATCAGTTTCATCGTTTGTTTCCCCCCCTCCTATTAAATCCTTTAAATTTGTAAATAATTCGTTAGGTGAAAATCCTTCATTTATTTTTGTGAAATAAATTAATGATATAATAACAGATAATAATAATATTATCTTCACATTTTTCATTTATGTGTATATATATAAATATTATAAAATAAAATACATAATAAATAATGGGATTCGCATCAATAATACCTGAACATGAAGAGGATGGATATAAGAGATATTTATTATTGTTTGAAAGTTTAAAAGAGTTTGAAGATGAAGAATATATAAGATTTAAAAATGATTTTAATGGGTTATTTTCTTTAGAAGATACTGAAGAAATAATAATGAAAATAGATACAAGAAATATAGAGACTATACCATTTTCTACATTATATGATTTTTCGCACAATTTATTGGAAATAAAACCGAAAGCTCAAGGTGTTTTAAAGAGAACTATAATAATAGTAAATAGACAGATTGTAATACACGCTTTTAAAGTTCTTTTTATGATCTGTTCACCTATTTCAGAAATCGAATATGTTTTAGAGTAATTGACTATAATTTATTGTAGACTATAGCATTTTCTGGACCCCATTCATTGACCATATGTAAGAATATATCCGGATTTTCAATAGTGTTATTAGTTATGAGTCTTGGTTGAACACTCATAGTTTGAAGTTCTTGAATTAGTAATTTCATAGCATATGGTAATTCAACATTAACTTTTTTATCTTCATTATCATTATGATCAATTAATCCAGTATTTTCATTAATTTGTATAATATATTTATCTGATCTCTCCATTACACTTTCTTTCATAAACTTCGAAATACCGTGAGAAATAATACTATCTCTTTCCATTTCTCCAATACGAAAACCTCCACCACTGGCTCTACCTGAAACAGGTTGTCGTATTAAACCATTCATTTTACCGGTAGCTCTGGAATGAATTTTATCAGCAACTTGAATCTTTAATCTTTGATAATAAATAGGTCCCATAAATATAGATGTATGAATCTGCTCACCAGTAATACCACTGTAAAGGACTTCATTACCCTTTCCTTCATAACCATAACCTTCTAAAATCTTGGTGTAATCATTAATATCATTATTTTGAAAAGGAGTAGCGTCGCCCAAGAATCCACCTAAAGAAGCACTTTTCCCCAATATCATTTCTAATAATTGGTTTACTGTCATACGACTAGGAATTGCGTGAGGATTAACAATAAGGTCGGGAACGATACCATCTTTAGAATAAGGCATATCTTCTTGTGCTAAAAGCATTCCACAAACACCTTTTTGTCCGGGACGACTTGAGAACTTATCACCAATCTCGGGGATTCTATTTTTTCTAACCCGAACTTTACAAGTTCTTAAACCGTGTTTATTTTCATAAACGATTACTTTATCAACAATACCATATGTATTCTTTTTAATAGTTCCACCTGATAATTTAGTCATTTCACCTTTTTCTGTATTAATTTTAGTACATTTACAAGAGAAAACATCATCTTCGGTTATATGTATATTTTCTTTAATGAAACCATTATCATCAAGTTTATCATAATTTTTAGTTCCAGTATTCATAATATTTTTTTGATATTTAGGGTTACAGAACTTAGTTGTGATTCCATTATTAGATTCTTCCGAATCTTCATAACTTCTAAAATAAATATTTTGAAACATACCTCTTTCAACTGAAGATTTATTAAGGATAACTGCGTCTTCTTGATTGTATCCACTATAACAACATATGGCTACAATAGTGTTGACTCCATATGGTAATTTATCAACATGAGTATATTTTTTGAATCTTGTAGTAGTAAGTGCTTTTTGAGGATAATTAAGAATATATCCAAAAGTATCAAATCGTGTATTATATGCAGTTGAATATGTTCCAACGGCTTGTTTAGTTTGTTGACAAGAGAAAACATTTCTTGGAGCTTGACTGTGTTCAGGGAAAGGAATATTAAGTGTTACTGCACTGAGAATTAAAGAAGAGTGTATTTCACAATGTGTATAATCTTTATCAATAGAACGATAATCTCGTGCGATTAATGATGTGTTAGCTTCATTAGGATCAATATATTCTATAACAGCCTGCTTATCCTCTAAAAGTTTTAAATAATCTTTGTGAGAACTTTTAAGATTATCTACAATATCTTTATGATATACATCATCATAGATAGATACATCTTTATCTAATAATCCATATAAATATCCGTGAATAGCACGATTCCATTCTTTAATGGTGGATAAATCACCACCGATTAAACTATTAGTTCTATCTTTCCTTAAGACAAATAAAGGTCTTACAATTCTTCCTGAAGTTGTTGAAATATATATTTCATTCAAAACAGTATCCCATACGATTGATGTATTAATATTAATGATACTATTTAATTTATATAATCTTAAAACTTTATAGATTATTTCAGGATTGTAATGAATACCTACCCATTTACCATTCACAAATATTTTACATTTATGATTGAAATCGTTGATATTTATCGCATATAGAGGTAGATAATTCAAATCATTAAGAACTTCAAGAATAGAATCACTATTTATATTAGATGTTACTTTCGCCATAATAGAAAGATGATTGATAATACCCACATTACCTCCATCGGGGGATTCAGATGGACAAACAAATCCCCATTGAGAATTATGCAATTTTCTAGGACCAATTGTTTTAGATCCTGATGGTAATGGAAATGATAATCTTCTTATATGAGATAATGTTCCCAATGCTGAAAGACGATTTAGATCTTGAACAATACCTTGACGACCTGACAATCCTGTTCCAAATACTGAACCAAATGATTTAGATACTCGATCCATAATACTTGAATTAAATACTCTTTTATAATTTGAATCATTAATAACATTAGTTATTTCATCTCCTAATTTGAAATTGAATTTATATTCGTGATCAATTGTTAAAGAAGTATTCTTAAGATAATTTCCCCATAATTCTCTGTAAAGTTCTAATAGTAAAGAACCACTTAAATCAATATGTTTATTTGCATAAGAATCTCTATCTGTGGTTGATAAGACACCTAAATGAGTCAGTAATATTTTCCTTGTAGAATATGCTAAGAAATAAGCTTTTTGTTTATGATCTTTATAATGTGGTAAAAGGTTATTATTCAATAAATCTATAACATTTATTATCTCTTTACCCTTAGTATTAACACTCATATACATAAGAGCTGCTGTCTGTGTGTAAACAGGTTCAGCATCTTTCACAGAATATCTTAGAATATTCATCATATTACTTTTTATATCTTGACTATCTTCAATGTATATAATATGTGATATTATTTCTTTATCATTTCTCATACCCAAAGCTTTTAAAAGAATAAATAATGGAATCTTAATCTCTAATCCTAATATTCTTACAAGTAATCTATTAACTGTATAAGATTTTTTATGATCAATTTTAGTTTCAGTTAAATAAATATGATTTGTTCGTGATGATTGGTATCCTTCGTTGGACACAGATTTAATTGCTCCCTGTAAGATGATCCCATCATCAGAAGAAGGATTAATATATAGAATATTATCAACTTTATCTTCTTGAGATATAATTATTTTTTCTTTACCTTTAATAATAAAATAACCACCTTGATCATAAGGGCATTCACCTAAGTTTTTTAACTGACCAGAATCAAGACCGTTTAATATACACATTTTTGAATGAACCATAATAGGAATCATTCCGAGATTAATTTTAGGATGATTGATTACTGTCATTTTATTTTTTTCATTATCAACAAATATAATTCCTACATTACAAAATATATTGGAACCATAAGTATATCCCTTTAATCTGGCAACATTTGGATACATATATTTTTTTTCATCATTAATTACCTCACACGGAGAAGATACAAATATATTTTCATCAACAAGTTTTATTTTACCATAATTTTCAGATTCACTATCATCTTCAATAGTTTCTCCAAAATATATCTTAATTTCATATAAGAATGAACCATCTTTTTCTTCTTTATAGATTAATAGTGGATTTTGTCTTTTAATAATATGTCTAATACCATTTTTATCAGAAAAGATAAACTCATTAAAAGAGTCTATATGATGTTGTGTTTTATAGTAAACATTATCTCTAAAATATGTATCAATTATATTCCAAACATTTAAAGGTTCATTCATTTGTATAAATATAAATTATAATATATTTTTATATTTAGTATTATACTATGACAAAAAATCAGTTATTTAGTTTTGTCCCTGAATTAAATGTAGTCGATAAATTACTGAGTTATTTTGGTTTAGAAGATGGAATAAAAGATAAAAACTCGTTTAATAAATTAAATATGAAAGAATTAGAAACTGTTAAAAAGATAGAAGGGTTCAAAGGAGAGTTAAGGAAATATTATATCCCTTGTAAAGCAAGAGTGTATTTAGATGTTATAGATGAAAAAAAATGTATAACTATTCTTAGACAATTTATAAAGACTCATGGTTATACACTTGTTTCCAGTGATAAATCTATCAATGGTAATAAAATAAAACTTTACAGATTGATTGAAACAGATAATTCTAAACAATTAAAGAAATCTCCATCACAGGGAGAGATCCTAGTGAGTTTTGATTAATAATCTATGCTATATTAATAATATAATGAACTTTTTAGATTTTTTGAAAGATAAAAAGAAAAGAAAGAATACTAAGAAAAGATCTAAAATAAATAGAGGCAAAGCGATAGATCCTACAAAAAGACAATATATTACAACTGGAAAAGAAGCAAAAAGAGAATTAATGTTTAGGAATAGAACCGGAAGAAAATTGAGAAAAACTAAGAATGTGAAAGTTTCAGGAAATCGTAAAGATAAAACTAGACCAAGTGCTTCTTATTATTATAATATACTCAAAAACCTATAGGAACAAAAGTGAAATACGCCCCACCATCTAAGGTGGAAGGATTAGGTGGTTCAGGTAAGATGTATACGTATACATTACAAGTTAGAAAGAATGGCTCACCTTTTTGGAAAAAGATGGATTAATAAGATTTATATTTTAAAACTTTTACGATGATATTCAGTTAATCCATAATCTCTAATTGCTTCTCTATGAATTTTTGTTCCATACCCTTTATTAGTCAATAAACCATATTTCTCTAATTCAGGATCTTTTTTCACAAGATCTTTGATATATTCATCGCGATATGTTTTTGCTAAAATACTCGCCGCACCTATACATTTATATTTATCATCACCTCCAACTATACAATGATGTTCAATACACTCAAAATTATGATCCATGTATGGGTCAAATCTGTCACCATCTATTAATAAACTATCTATTTCTATATTCTTTCTAATATCATCAATACATTCGTGCATACCTTTCATAGTTGCTTTTAAGATATTAATCTTATCAATGACATCATTATGAATAAACTTAACCGAGTATGCTATCGCATTCTCTTCAATATATTCTCTCAGAATATTTCTCTTTTTTTCTGTGAGTTTCTTTGAATCTTTAATTTCCATAGTTGAATCGGGCTCTTCATTTGGCCATATGACAGCGGCAACACATACAGGACCAAAGAAACAACCTCTACCTGCCTCATCAATCCCTATCTCTAATTTATCTTTAGTGTGATATTGCTCCATAAATTATCTATGATATGTATATATTCATAGTAATTATGAGCAATGTTTTAAATGCCTTAGGATATTCAAGATTTTTAAAAAAGAGAGATGAGTTTACTATGAAGTATACTGAAGTGAAGAGCACATTTGATACAGATATTTATTCTGTATTAAAATCAAGACAGAAGTTTAAAGTGGTTGAAGATGCAATTTTAGATGTTAGTTCTGAGATAGTGAAAGATGAAAAACCTTTAGAGGTGAAAGATATAGTTATTAAAGATATGAAATTAATGAACAAAGAACAAAGATTAGAAGAAAAATTAGGAAAGAATAAAGAAAATGATAATAAGAAGAAAGAAGATAGTGATAAGAAAGAAGATAATAAGAAGAAAGAAGATAATAAGAAGAAAGAAGATAATAAGAAGAAAGAAGATAATAAGAAGAAAGAAGATAAACCTGTAGAGAAAGAAGAATTAACTGAACCTAAAAAGAATCTAATAGATGCTAAGGAAAAAGATTTCTTATTTGGGTCTAAACCTAAAAAAGAAGATCCAGAAGAAAAGAAGATAGAGAATGAAGCAACATTTCAGAATGAAACTAAAGAGATATTACAAGAAGATAAATATAAGAAAAAGATTGTTATAACACAAGACGCACTAGAACCTCCTAAAGAAAAGAGTCCACGTAAAAAGAAATAATGAATTATTTATGAACCACGTAAAAAGAAATAATGATTTTTCTTTAGTATAGTATAAATAAGTATAACTATGGATATTATAGAACAATATGGTGAACAAAAAAAGAATATGGTTTATATGGCGAAACCAGTTTATGGTGGATGGGTGACATTTACAGCTCATATGGCATTAAAATATGATTATGATCTGTATAAAATAGGAAAAAGAACAGAAAAAAATATGAGAGATTATGGTTATGGTGTTCAGTATCAGAATCTATGTATTACTGATATAGTAAAACTTCCAAATCTTTTCATTACAGCAATCGATAAACATTATTATGAATACTTAGAGCATTTTCCAGAAGGAACAACAATTGTTATTCACGATCCAACAGAGTTGAAAGCTAAAGATAGTCCTATTTTGAAATACAAAGATAAACTTAGATTCATAACGATTAGAGAAACTGTTCAAGAGTTCTTAAGAAAAGGATATAATATTAAATCTACATTTAAGATACATCCTTTTTACAGTTATGAAAGAGGCGATGCTTGTGAAGATATAAAATGTGTATCTATTTCTAGGATAGACTTTGATAAAAATACAGATATATTGTTAAAAGCTAATATGAAACTTCCTAAAGAATTACAAATCGCATTATTTGGAGCAGAAAATAGATTGTATGTTCATCATAAATTACAACAATTAAATATAGGAGAACATTGGAAAGGTAAGTTTAAGAAATCTTATCCATTAGTTCACGAAGATAAAGATATATTAAGAGGGGCTAAATATATGATTGATATGTCAACAATTAAGAATGATGGAGGGGGGACGCAATATACATTTTTAGAAGCAATATATAATGGTTGTGTTCTTATACTGAATGAAGATTGGGTAAAGAAGGGAACAACATTTATAGATGGGATAAATTGTATTAGTGTGAAGGGTGAAGATGATATTGTAAAGATTCTAACAGAAGATAAAGATCATAGTAAGATAATTATTGAGAGTCAAAAACTATTAAAAAGACATATAGATGTTTTATGGTAGAAATATGTTATATCAACTTTGATTAATATCTATGATTAAATATAATGCAGGCGAAAAAAAGAACTTGTTTAACGTGTAGTTCAAAAAAGAACAAGCATAATGTTTCAAAATGGATGAAAGAAGAGGGTATATACACTATGCTTCCAAGAGCATTAACGTGTGAAGATAAATATAATGCTCATAAGAATACTTTAAAAGAAGAAACACCTACAATAAAAGATACACAATTGGATGT
>Ga0129324_10000427_pt1 | contig 30912 bp, 29 predicted proteins | sample CPBDNA_7_FD_96879 | JGI IMG/M metagenome (GOLD analysis project Ga0129324, IMG submission 96879) | Freshwater to marine salinity gradient microbial communities from Chesapeake Bay, USA - CPBay_Spr_15_0.2_DNA | ecosystem: Environmental > Aquatic > Marine > Coastal | place: USA: Chesapeake Bay...
GCCCCGCCGCAACACTTTGCATAAAAACAACTGTGTCGCTCTCTCGTAGGTGCCCGATTGGCTCAATTCGGCGAGCATCGCATTGTGCACGGGCTGTTCTTGATTGAAGAACATTGTCAATGTGCGGTTCGCAATGTTCATGTTCACTGGGGTTTCGGTCATCACAAAATCCTCAAAAGCGACAAGGGTTAGATTTTGCCGTCAATTCATTAGGATTAAGTTTAACAGGCGACGGGCTCATGCACGTCCCCAGTAAACCGACATTGCCTGAGAGAAATCTTTGAAGCAGGCACCACATGCCATAGGCTGTTGGGATATGTATCAGCTTAGAGGCGTTGATGGCCAAGCTTATTAAGTCGCCTTCGGAAAAAGCACGTGAAGATCGCTCGGCCCAAGCGCTGCGAGAGAATCTGAAGCGTAGAAAGGCGCAGTTCAAGGCGCGCGCTGAGAGCAAAGGGGCGGCTTTGTCTGAAAATACAGACGGAAACGCGCCGAAAACCCCGAAATAGCCATGCCGATGTCATATTTTAGACGTCAGTGCGGGTAACTCTGCGCCCTCGCTTGCAGCGAGCGCGGCGGTCGCCTAAAAGCCTGTAAAGCCTGCAACGAATCATTTTCGACCGGGAGACTCCCTAATGGATCGTATTATCATCACCGGCGGCACACCGCTCCATGGCGAGATTCCCATCGGCGGCGCGAAAAACGCGGCTCTGCCTTTGATGGCTGCAGCATTGCTGAGCGATAAGCCGTTGGTGTTGGATAATTTGCCCGGTGTCGCCGACATCCATGCGATGGGCAATCTGCTGGCGGAATTGGGCGCAAAGGTTGATTTTGACGCCGTCGCCCGCCGGGTGACGATTGACGCGGGCGCTGCCGACGAGACCACGGCACCTTACGATATTGTGCGTAAAATGCGCGCCTCGGTGCTGGTGTTGGGGCCGTTGCTGGCGAGATTCGGAAAAGCGCGGGTCAGTTTGCCGGGTGGCTGCGCGATCGGGACGCGACCGGTTGATTTGCACTTGAGCGCACTCGAAAAAATGGGCGCCGTGATCGAGCTTGAAGGCGGTTATATCAATGCGCATGTCGACGGTCCTTTGAAGGGGGCGCACATTATTTTCCCAAGCGTCACCGTCGGCGGCACAGAAAACTTGATGATGGCCGCAGCCTTGGCGGATGGTGAAACCGTACTCGCCAATGCCGCGCGCGAGCCCGAGGTCACCGACCTTGCACACTGCCTCAACGCCATGGGTGCGGACGTTGCCGGCATCGGCACAGATACACTTCGCATTCAAGGCGTGCGCATGCTCAGCGCCGCAGCACACAGCATCGTACCGGATCGAATTGAGACCGGGACCTATGCCATTGCCGCCGCCATCACGGGTGGCGACGTGCTGCTGACCGGCGCACAATTGGCGACCAACGAAGCCGTGTTCGGCGTACTGTCCCGTGCTGGTGTCGAGGTCAGCGAAGACCAAGGTGGTGTCCGCGTGGCCCGCAAGAACGGCCGGATCCGCGGCGTCGATTTGATGACCGAGCCGTACCCAGGGTTTCCGACCGATATGCAGGCGCAGTTCATGGCGTTGATGAGTTTGGCCGAAGGGGCGTCGATGATCACCGAGTCGATTTTTGAGAACCGTTTTATGCACGTGCCGGAATTGGTGCGGATGGGCGCTGACATCAACGTGCATGGCGCGTCTGCAATTGTGCGCGGTGTTCATGGCTTGTCAGGCGCGCCGGTGATGGCAACGGATTTGCGGGCTTCGGTGTCCTTGGTGCTGGCGGCACTCGCCGCGAAGGGCGAGACCGAGATCAACCGGGTTTATCATTTGGATCGCGGCTACGAACGGATCGAAGAAAAGCTTGCGGCATGCGGCGCAAATATTCGTCGTGCGTCAGGGTCTGCTTAATTAACCCATGCGCGTCGCGTAAAAAACCGAATCTCGCCGCCTTATCAGCCAGCGTTAAACAGCGACCTCACGACGTTTAGTGCGCGCAGGTCTGCGCCTGATCCAGCGATCACTTGCACGCCCAGCGGCATATTTTCCTCCAGGCCAAACGGCAGGGTCATCGCCGGCAAGCCGGCTAATGTCCAGAGTCGTTGCGGGGCCCGTGATCCCGTGCCGTCTTCGAGTTTCGGGGCGATGCCGGTGGCAGCGGGCATCAGAAGCACGCCTTCACCGGTAAGGTCGTTGAGGGCATTGGCAATATGATGGCGCAGGTTCAACGCTTCAATATATGCAGCTTCACTGATGCGCTTGCCACGCTGAGTATAATCGATGATGCGATCTGACATCTGATCCGGTGCGCGCGCGAAGTCACCGCCATGATGGCGTGCCATGCCGTAGGCGAGGATCGTGTCCAGTGTATGGCCTTCGTTTTCTGCAACGTTAGCCGGCAGTTGAATATGCGCGACGGTGTGCCCGGCGCTGCGAAGCGTATCTGCAGCGCGCGCAACCGCCGCCATCATGGCATCGGCATGGGGTTCATCATACCATGGGCTCAACACTTTGATCGGCACGGGGCTGGTATCATTGACGGGCATGATGTTCGGCGCGAGAACGGCGAGTAGAGCATCTGCGATATCCGGGTCCGCGGCTAAGATGCCGGCGTGGTCAATTGCCTCTGAAAGCGCCATTGAGCCGGAAACGTCGATCAGTCCCCAGCTCGGCTTGATGCCGATGCAGCCGCAATAAGCTGCAGGCCGGATCACCGAGCCGATGGTCTGCGATCCCAATGCCGCCGGTACCAATCCGGCACCGACCGCGGCCGCAGAGCCTTGCGAGGACGCACCCGGGGTGCGTGTCGCGTCGAACGGGTTAACGGTGGGGCCGGTGCGGGACATCGCGTATTCTGTCGATACCGTGATCCCGGCAATCAGGGCGCCCGCGCTCCGCAGTTTGCTGACGGCGCTGCAATCGTCTTTCGGAATGCGTCCGGCGTGGATCGGCGTGCCCCATCCGCATTCATAACCTGCCACGTCATAGACTTCCTTGACGGCAACCAGCACCCCGTGCAGCGGCCCACGAGCCGAGGCGGGCAGGGAATCAAGGGTGGCGGCCTCACGCCGAAGACGGTTTGCATCAATACTGGTGAACGCGTGTAGCGTCGGCTCGATGTCTGCGGCCTTGTCTAAAAAAGCTTCGACTGCATCGATGCAGGGGGTGGACGCCCCATCGGCGCGCGCCTGTGCCTCAGTCACCGGAATATCCCTGGCCGCCTTCAAGGCTGAAGGTTTTCGCGAGTTCTTCATCCAGTTGATCGTAGACCAGCTTTTCCAGCGTGCGGAACTCTGAGCTGGCGAAATCGCGAGGATAATCGAGCTCAATCCGGTGGTCGAGTTTGATCCGCCCAGGCCGAGCCGTCATGACGATAACGCGGTTGGCGAGATACACGGCCTCTTGTACCGAGTGAGTGACGAACACCACGGTCTTTCGGTTCTTTTGCCAGATTTCTAAAAGTTGGTGCTGTAAAAAGCGTCGGGTGAGCGCATCCAAAGCGCCGAACGGTTCGTCCATCAAAATGATTGATGGGTCGGTCGCGAACACTCGGGCGATGGCGACGCGTTGCTTCATGCCCCCCGAAAGCTCGGTGACTTTTTTGTAGGCGGAGTCTTTCAGCCCGACCATGTCCAGGTTGTCCAGCGCGCGTGCATAGCGTTCTTGCTTGCCGATGCCTTGACGCTCAAGTCCGAACGCGACGTTGTCGATCACGTTCAGCCAGGGGAATAGCGCGTAGTCCTGAAACACCACACCGTGGTCGATGTCGGGCTTGGTGATCGGCTCGTCGCCAACAAGTGCAGACCCCGATGTTGGTTTGATGAAGCCGGCCAGCACGTTCAGCAACGTCGATTTGCCACAGCCGGACGGGCCGACCAAGGCGATAAAGTCGCCAGGTGCGATATCCAGATCAATCGGACGCAGCGCTTCCACAGGAGAATCAGTGTCGGTGTTAAACGTGACCGCGGTCCGTTTGATGGTAATGCCCTTGGTGTTGAGGGTCGTATCAGTGGTGTCGGTCATATCAGCTCCCCCACGCGAAACGGTTGTTGAGGATGCGGAACACGGCATCGATGAGCACACCCAGAATGCCGATTGTGATCATGCCCACCAGCACCAGATCAGAGCGCAGGATTTCCATGCCGTCGGCGATCAGGTAGCCGAGGCCGACCTGGGCGGCGACAAGTTCTGCGGCGATAATCGCGGCCCAGCCGGTGCCGAACGAAATCCGCAAGCCGACGACGATGGTCGGCATGGCGGCGGGTAAAATCACTTTGGTGAACAGCGCGCGGTCGGTGTCGCAGCCAAGCACTTGGCCGGCACGGATCAGCACTGGATCAACGCCCTTCACACCGGAAACCGTGTTCAGAAGGATCGGGAAAAACGTTGCGATAAAAATGATGAAAATCTTGCCGGTCTCGCCGATGCCGAACCATAAAATCGCAAGCGGGATCCATGCCAGCGGCGAAATCGGGCGGAACAATTCGATCAGTGGGTCCATCACGCGTTCGAATCGCATAAAGCGGCCCATGGCGAGGCCAAGCGGGATCGCGACAACCGCCGACAGAACCCACGCGGCGACGACGCGGCCTAAGCTGGCGCCGGTATGAACGAACAATTCGCCGGAAATGATGAGTTCGAAAAAGGTTTCAGCGGTTAAGAGCGGTGGCGGTAAAAGGGCGACGTGCGCATTGGTAAAGGTGACCACCAACTGCCACACCGTGACAATAAATAAACTGGCATAAATAAACGGTACGATTGATGACCCAAACGGCTTTGCGGCGGATTTCATGGGAACTCTCTGCTGCTTGAAAAGACGGGGCAGGGCGATGGGCGCCCGGGTGGCATCTGCCACGCCGGGCGCCGACCGATCTTGGTCAGTGCGACGTTATTTAATCATCTTCAGCGCATTTTGCGCGAAGCTGGCGTCGAACTGCGGATTGTCTTCAGGCTTCAAGATGTCTGCGTCTTTCAGGAACTTGGTGTAAGCCTCGATGGTCGATGCCTCCGGTGCTACGTCCAAGTTATAGACGGAAATCTTTTCTTTGATCGCAAAGCGGATCACGTCTTCTGGGAAGCCGATTTCGGCGGCCCACATTTTGATCGCTTCGTCTTCATTTTTGATAATGAAGTCGACGGCTTTGACGATCGCGGTGATCAGGTCCTGCACCAGCTCTGGGCGCGCGGCGATAAAGTCGTTACGCGCATAGACGCCGTTTCCGATGTAGTGACCGGCTTTGATCGGCAGGATTTTCTCGGCCTTGATCAGGACTTTTGCATTCCCCGATGCGAGTGCGCTGGAGACGTGCGGGTCCCACGTGATGCCGGCGTCGACGCTTTTGTTAGCCAACAACGTCGGTACGTCTGAACCTTTTGTCTTGAACAACTCGACTTCGTCGATGGCAATACCCGCATCTGCCAAGGCTTTGACCAACAGCGGATACTGCTGCGAGCCTTTACCTGGGTAAGCGATTTTTTTGCCCTTCAACTCGGCAACAGATGTTAGCGGCGAGTCTGCGGGAATGATGATCGCGGTCTGCTCGAGGATCGAAATTGCCAGTAGCTTGGCAGGCAAGCGGGCGGCAGCAACGATGGCCGGGCCCATGCCGGCGGATGCAATTTGCAGCTCGCCTGCGGCAAGTGCTTGGTTTTCCGGTGCGCCGTACGAGAATACTTTGAACTCGATTTTTACGTCGTGTTTTTTCTCGACTTCATCTAGTGCACCCATGGCACGTGCGATGTAGATAGGCATGGTTGCCGGCTGGGTCCCGAAGTTGATGGTATCGGTCGCCATGGCCGGCGCGATGTTGGCGCTCAGCGCTGCGACGGCAAGTGCGCCGGCGAACACTGTCTTTAAGGCGGTCTTCTTGAGGAACGTATGCAGCATTTTCGCTCTCCCTGCATGTTATTGGGTGAACAGCCGCTGCCGGATATTGTTGTTTTTGGTCATGGCCGGCACGACCGGGTCTATAAAACCGTCGATAAACTTGAATGACCTTAACCGATAGGATTCCGAGTCTAGGTCACGCTGTCAACAAAAACCGTGACGTAGCGTCACACTTTTTGTTTATTCAGTTGACATCTCGAACATGGATTGCCCGATCCGATCCGCCGCCTCCTGGAAAAGCCCCAAGTGTTCGATGGCTTTGGCGATGGGGAAGCGTGGCTCCGGCGCATGAACGCCAAGCCCGGCGACGACATCGCCTTGGGGGTCGTGCACCGGCACGGCCATAGCGATCAGGCCGATGGCGTCTTCTTGTTTGTTGATCGAATAGCCTTGCGCCGCGATCTGTTCCAACTGCGCTTCCAAGTGGGCCGGGTCGGTGATCGTGTATTTGGTATATTTGCGGAGCGGTGTACCGTGTAAAAGCCGACGTCGACCGTCTTCATCCAAGTGCGCCAGCATCAGTTTACCGATGGCCGTGCAATGTACAGGTACGTGGCTGCCCGCTTTCAATTGCACACGCAACGGCCAGTCGCATTCGACGCGGTCGATGTAGATGATTTCGTGGCCGTCCAGCATGCCGACGTTGCAGGTCTCATTCACTTCGTCGACCAAACTTTTCAGAATAGCATGCGTACCCCGCGTGCTTTGCGACGATGAAATGGTGCGCAGGGCCAAGGTGCGGAGCCGGTCGCCTGCGGTGTAGCGTTCGCGGCTCGGGTCTTTGGTCAACAAGTTAAGGTCTTCGAGCTGGCGGATCACCCGATGCACGGTCTGGCGCGGCAGGCCGAGTTCTTCGGAAATATCGACGATGCTCATCGGGCGAATATCACCTGTTACGATCTCCAGGACCGCAAGTGCTTTTTGGATCGCCGAATTGGTTTCCGGTTTTTCTGCCATTCGTCCCTCAGGATTAATTTCTGGAGTGAAGCAAAAAACGGGACGTAATGTCACTATAAATATTCTTCTACTGATGGTATTATCCGAATATCCGTTGAAAACCGACCATCATCCCCAATATCGAGCGCATGCGGAAAACATCTTTTGACGACACTGAGCCGCTTCATAGCGCCTATGCCATCCTCAGCGGCGATGACGCCACCGAGCGCGCGTGCAGCGCTATCCCTGAAGAGCAATGTACGGCGGTGCCGAAGAACTTCGTGCTCAATGTCTTCAATGGCGCCTGCACAAAACTCGCCGAGCAATTGGTCAGCCCAACCTTGGTGCTGCCGTGGTTGGTGTCGGCGCTCGGCGCACCTGTTGCCGTGGCGGGTTGGTTCGTGCCGATCAAACAGGCAGGCTCGCTGATTCCACAAATGTTGGTGGCGGCGCGTATTCGCGCCTTGGCGCAGCGTAAATGGGCTTGGGCCGGTGCAGGCGCGTCGCAAGCGGCGTGTCTGGCATTGATGGCGATGGCGGTGCTGGCGCTGCCGCCGGTCCCTGCGGCGTGGTCGCTGTTGGCGCTGTTCACGGTGTTCAGTATCGCCAGCGGTATCGGCTCAGTCGCTTTCCAAGACGTGACCGGCAAAACCATCCCAAAAGGTGTCCGGGGGCGGATGCTGGCGAACCGCGCCGCGATTGGCGGCGCGTTGACGTTGCTCGCCGCAGCAGGTTTGAAATTCGGGCTCGGCGGTGGCGGGGATGTCGCTGTCTATGCAGCCCTGATCGGCGGGGCTGCGCTGTTATGGTTGATGGCCGCAGGTGCCTTTGCGGTGGTCGAAGAAACCCCCGGTGTGTCCGAAGGTGGTCGGAACATGGCCGCAGAGCTAAAAGCAGGTTTGCGGCTTTTCCAAGATGACCCAAGCTTCAAACGTTATCTGACGATGCGGATCGCATTGGTGATCGGGGTCGAATTAGCGCCGCCCTATTTCGCACTGCTGGCGCAACAAAGCCAGGGCGCTGGCCTCGGCGAGCTCGGTATTTTGATCTTTGCTGTCGGCACCGCAAATATGCTCGCCAGTTGGATGTGGGGCGGGCTTGCGGATCGTTCGTCGAGACGCGTATGTGCGTATGCGGCAAGCGTTGGTGCGCTGTCTGCTGTCGCTGCGCTGATCAGTGCTTATGTGGTGCCTGGGACCTCTATGATTTGGGCGTTTGCCGGGGTTTTCGTTTTAGCCGGTATCGCCGAGGCGGGCGTGCGACTGGGACGTAAGACCTATTTGGTGGACGCCGCACCGAAAGATGAGCGACCGCTGTATACGGCCCTTTCCAATACCTTAGCCGGCGTCAGCGCCCTGATTGCAGGCGGGCTTGGCTTTGTCGCCATGGCGCTGGGGGCGGCGTGGGTGGTGGCGTTTCTGGCTGCGATTTCGGTATTCGGGATCTTCGCCGCATGGCGTATGCCCGAAGCTGACGCTTAAACGCCGTCGAAACACGGATAGTTTCTGGAAAAACCGGGCGAAACCCTCTACATAGGGCGCGATTCAGCATTTGGTGATGAGGCTTGAACCGTGACCGCCAACGAAAAGATCGTACTCGCGCTCCCCAAGGGGCGGATATTGCAAGAAGTTATGCCGCTCGTGCGCGCCGCCGGGATCGAACCCGAAGCCGCGTTCGACGACAAGGACGCACGTCAGCTTCGCTTCACCACCAATCACCCGAACGTCGACATCATTCGTGTGCGCTCGTTTGACGTTGCGACGTTCGTTGCTTTTGGTGCTGCGCATCTGGGTGTTGCCGGCAATGACGTGTTGATGGAATTCGACTATCCGGAAATCTATGCGCCGTTGGATCTAGATGTCGGTCACTGCCGCTTGTCGGTGGCAGAGCCCGTTGATCTTGCCGGTGAAGACGATCCACGCACGTGGTCGTCGGTGCGCGTCGCAACCAAATATCCGACGCTGACCCGCAAACACTTTGCCGCCCGTGGTGTGCAGGCGGAATGCATTAAGCTTAACGGTGCCATGGAATTGGCGCCAAGCCTGGGGCTGTGCCGCCGCATTGTCGACCTGGTGTCGACCGGCGCCACTCTCGAAGCGAATGGTTTGGTCGAGATCGAAACCATTTGTCAGATTTCGTCGCGCCTTTGTGTCAATCGTGCGGCCTGGAAAACCCGCGCCGACGAGATCGGCGACTGGGTGCAGCGCTTCAAGGAGGCCACCGATGCCGTTGCGGCTTGATCGACGCGATCCAGATTTTGAGGCGCGGTTCACGGCCTTCCTGACGGAAAAGCGTGAGACTGAGGCCGATGTCATTGATGTGGTTAAAGCGATTTTGGCCGACGTGCGCGCGCGCGGCGATGACGCATTGATCGAGTACACGACAAAGTTCGATCGCTATCCCTTGACCCAAGACACGATCCGCATCAGTGACACAGAAATCGCCGCCAGCCGCGCCAAGTGCGACCCGGCGACGCTGGACGCGTTGGCGATGGCACACGACCGCATCGTGTCGTTTCACGCTAAACAAAAGCCGGAAGACCTAAGCTACGTCGACGACCAAGGCATCGGCCTTGGCTATCGCTGGACACCGGTTGGGGCTGCCGGCCTATATGTGCCGGGCGGTACGGCGGCATACCCGTCGTCGGTCCTGATGAACGCCGTGCCGGCTAAAGTCGCAGGCGTCGAACGCTTGGTGATGGTCGTGCCGACCCCGGACGGGATCATCAACCCGCTGGTGATGGCGGCGGCTGAACTTGCGGGGGTCGACGAGGTTTACCGCGTCGGTGGCGCGCAGGCCGTGGGAGCGCTCGCTTACGGTACCGACACCATAGCACCCGTGGATACCATCGTCGGTCCGGGCAACGCGTTCGTCGCTGCGGCGAAGCGCGAAGTGTTCGGCACCGTCGGCATAGACATGATTGCTGGGCCATCGGAAATTTTGGTGCTGGCGGACGGGAAGAATGACCCGGCCTGGATTGCCGCTGACCTGCTCAGCCAAGCCGAGCACGATACCGCTGCGCAGGCGATTTTGATCACCGATGATCGGGATTTTGCCAACGCTGTGGTGGCTGCCGTTGATGGCCATCTTAAAACATTGCCCCGCACCAAGATCGCGCAAGAAAGCTGGGATGCCTTCGGCGCCGTGATCATCGTCGATGATCTGTTGGGCGCGTGTGATCTCGTGGATCGGATTGCACCGGAACACTTGGAAATCGCCAGCGATGATGCCGAGGCATTGGCCGCGAAAATCCGCAACGCCGGGGCTATGTTCATCGGTCGGCACGCGCCCGAAGCGATCGGCGATTATGTCGCTGGGCCGAACCACGTGCTGCCGACCGCGCGTTCGGCACGGTTTTCCAGCGGGCTCGGCGTGCTTGATTTCATGAAGCGCACGACGATGATCCGCTGTGATGCGGAGGGCCTGCGTCAAATCGGCCCTGCCGCAAAGACCTTGGCGGATGCTGAGGGACTGGGTGCGCACGCACTGTCGGTGGCCATCCGCTTGAACCTTCCGTCCGGCTAGGAAACGCTGATGACCGGCACCCAGCACATCGCCAATATTTATCTCGATGAGCGCTCGGTCGTGCGGCATAGCCCACAGGTTGATCACGAGCGTAAAGTTGCGATTTTTGATTTGCTTGAGGGCAACGTATTTGATCCGTTGGATACGCCCCCCGGACCCTACAACGTGATCTTGTCGATTGAAGACAACCGCCTGTTGTTCGATATCCGCGATATCGCTGATAAAAAGTTGAGCAAGTTCAATCTGCCGGTGGCGGCGTTTCGGCGCATCGTCAAAGATTATTTCATGATCTGCGACAGCTATTACGAGGCAATTAAGTCCGCGTCGCCATCGCATATTGAAGCCATCGATATGGGCCGGCGCGGACTGCACAACGAAGGCGCACAGATTTTAAAAGAAAAGCTCGCTGAAAAAGCCGTCATCGACGCGAACACCGCGCGCCGGTTGTTCACGTTGGTTTGCGTTCTGCATATCCGGGCGTAATCCGAGCATGTCCGACCTGCCCTCTGCCGTCTTGTTTTCGTGCACGATGAACTCTGTGCGCTCGCCGATGGCGGAAGCGATCATGAAGTTTCTGCACGGGCACCGAGTGTTTGTCGATTCCGTCGGTGTGCGACCGGGCCAGATCGACGGTTTCGTGATTGCGGTGATGGATGAGATCGGCATCGATATTTCGCGTCACAACTCGAAGACCTTTGATGATCTTGAAGACGATTATTTCGACTTGGTCATCACGTTGTCCCCGGAAGCGCAGCACCGGGCCATCGAGTTGACCCGGGTGATGGCCTGCGAGATCGAGTTTTGGAACACTATGGATCCATCGTTGATCGAAAGCGACAATCGCGAGGTCCGCTTGCAGGCGTATCGCGACGTCCGCGATCAGTTGATGACACGCATTAAAGATCGGTTCCCTGTAAGTACGTCGTCGGACACCTAGTCGGTTGCGCTGGGCGCCGCCTTAACGGGCCTGACTTTCTCGCGCATTTTTTGGATGGCGACGTACAGCGGCGGAATAAAGAATATACCGATAAACGTGGCCGCGATCATACCGCCGAAAACCACAAAGCCCACCGATACACGGCTGGCTGCACCCGCACCCGAGGCGACGATCAGCGGCGAGACGCCCAAGATGAACGACATTGCCGTCATCATCACGGCACGAAACCGTAAGCGAGCAGCTTCTGATGCGGCGTCGATGATGCTGAGCCCGTCTTCACGACGTACCTTTGCAAACTCGACGATCAAGATGGCGCTTTTTGCTGCCAAGCCGATCAACATCACCATGCCGACCTGCGCATATAAATTGAAGCTCAGGAACGGCAGCAGGGTGATTGGGATCAAAGCACCAAACGCGGCAATGGTCACCGACATGATGACGGATACCGGAATTGTCCAACTTTCGTATTGCGCCACCAAGAACAAGTACGCGAACGTCAAAGCGAGCGCGAAGATGATCAGCACCAAGCCGCTGGCTTCTTGTTCCTGTGCGGCGGTGCCGGTCCATGTCAGTCGGTAGCCGGAGGGCAAGGCATCGCGGGCAATCGCTTCGAGTGTCGCGATCGCTGCACCTGTAGAGACGCCAGCGCCCGGTTGCGCGGTAATGCTGGCACTTTGGAACTGGTTGTATCGCTTGATGCTGCGGGGCCCTAAAATCGGTTCGATTGAGACCAATGCGCGCAACGGCACCATATCGCCCGACGCGTTGCGCACATGCAGTCGGTTGATGTCGTCGATGGTGTTACGGAATTGTGGCTCGGCCTGAATGCGCACCTGATAGACTTTGCCGTACAGGTTAAAGTCGTTGACGTATTGGGCCCCTAGATTGGCTTGCAGGGTGCTGAAGATATCAGCGGGGGAGATGCCCAGCACTTTGGCCTTTTCGCGGTCCACATCCAAAAACAACTGCGGCACGCCGGCCGAATAGGTCGAGAACGTGCGATCAAAACTGCCGTCCTGGTTGGCATGTACGATCAGGCTGCGCACCGCTTGTGCGAGTTCTTGTGGGGAGCGGTCTTCCAGGTCCTGCAATTCAGCTTCAAGGCCGCCTGCAGTGCCCAGCCCCATGATCGGCGGTAGCGGGAAGGCGAACGCGTTGGCGGTCGCAACCTGCGACAACTGTCCATTGACCTTGCCCAAAATCTCATACCATTTAAGCCTGGGGCCGGTGCGTTCGCTCCATGGGTCCAAGATCGGGATCACCAGCGCCGCGTTCGATGCATTGCCGGCGATGATGCTGAAGCCGACCACCGAGATCACGTCTTGGACGCCATCCGTCGCACGCATTTTTTCGACGATGCCGTGCACCACGTCTTCGGTTCGGCTCAGCGATGCACCATCGGGTAATTGCACGTCGGCGAAGAACACGCCTTTGTCCTCGGTCGGCAAAAACCCGGTCGGCGCCTGCTGAAACAGCATGAAGGTGGCGCCGGCAAAGATCGCAAACACACCCAGTGACAATACCAAACGCCGGACCATCACGCCGACGACTTTGACATAGCCATTTCTGGACGCATTGACCAAGCCTGCGAACCATTTCAACGGTCCGCGCGGCACGCCGCCGCCCTTTTTGAACAAGATCGCACAGACCGCAGGTGCGAGGGTCAGTGCATTCAACGATGACAGCGATACGGCGACGCAGATTGTCACCGCAAACTGCCGGTACAACTGTCCGGTCACGCCGGGCATAAAGGCGACGGGTACAAACACGGCCAGCAACACCAATGTGGTGGCGATCACCGGCCCGGTGATTTCGTGCATGGCCTTGCGGGTCGCAGAGGGGGCTTCGAGGTCTTCCTCGTCCATAATACGCTGCACGTTCTCGACCACCACGATGCTGTCATCGACGACCACGCCGATGGCCAAAATGAATGCGAACAACGTGATCATGTTGAGCGTAAAACCGGCGGCCAGCAGCACCGCGAGGGTGCCGATCAACGATACAGGGATCGCCAGCGTCGGCACCAGCGTGGCGCGCCAGTCGGCCAAGAACAGGAACGTGACCGCGACCACGAGTGCAAACGTGATCATCATCGTGGTGACGACTTCTTCTATGGACGCCCGCACGGCATTTGTCGTGTCATAGATGATCTTGCTTTGGACGCCGGACGGATAGCGTTGGCTCAAGGTATCGAGCTCGGCATAGATCGAATCGGCAACATCCAGCGCATTGGCACCCGGCGAGAGATATACGCCGATTGCGGTCGCCGGATCGTTGTTGAGGTTCGCTTTCGAGCTATAGCTTTTTGAACCGAGCTCGATCTTGGCGATGTCTTTGAGCCGCACAAACGCGCCGTCTTCGGCGGCACGGATGATGATGTTACTAAATTCTTCGACGGTCTCGAGCCGACCTTTGGCTTGGATCGAAAATTGGAATTGCGGGGCGCCGGCGAACGGCGGTGCGCCCAACTCGCCGGCGGTGGCGAGGATGTTTTGTTCGCGGATTGCAGCGGCGACGTCGGCGGATGTGATTTCAAGCGCCGTCATCCGGTCTGGGTCCATCCACACCCGCATGCCGTAATCCAGCGGGCCGAACTGCGAAACGCTGCCGACGCCGTTCAAGCGCGACAGGGCACCTTGGATGTAGATTGAGGCATAGTTGCTGAGAAAAAGCGCATCCCGGCTTTTGTCCGGCGACATCACGTTGACGACCAGCAGCATGTTGGAAGATTGCTTGCGGGTAGTGACGCCGTTTCTGGTGACGGCGTCCGGCAATTGCGAATTGGCGATGGCGACGCGGTTTTGCACGTTGACGGCCGCGATGTCCGGATCGGTGCCGACGGCGAAGGTGACAGTCAGACTATAGCCGCCGTCATTGCTGCTGGTCGACGACATGTACAACATGTTGTCGACGCCGTTGACCTGTTCTTCAATCGGCGTCGCCACGCTTTGTTTCACAACTTCGGCGTTGGCGCCCGGATAGGATGCGGTCACTTGGACCTGCGGCGGCGTGATGTTCGGATATTCCGAAATCGGTAACACCTGCAGCGCGATGGCACCTGCAAGCGTGATCACGAGCGCGATGACGAACGCGAACCGGGGTCGCGTGATGAAAAAATCTGATAGCACCGGTTACGATCCCTTCGCAGGCGTGCGCGGTGATGCCTTGACCTTGGCGCCGGGGGCGGCTTTTTGGATGCCGTCGACGATGACCCGCTCGCCACCTGCTAAGCCATCCAAGACCACCCAGTCGCCGTCGATCTGTCGCCCGACGGAAATCCGGCGAAGCTCTGCCGTATCGTCGGCGCCGACCAATAGCACGAAATAGCCTTTGGCATCTTGTTGGACCGAGGCTTGTGGCACGGAGAGCGCGCTTTCGGGCTGCTTTTGGCGGACAATCACGGTGACGAACTGGCCCGGCAACAAAAGTTTTTCCGGGTTCGGGAACTTGGCACGTGCGGTCACGGTATCGGTGCCGCGGTCAACGGTGGGCGCCAAGAAGTCAAAAGCACCTTCGAACGGATACGACGAGCCATCGGACAGCAGCAACGCAGGGGCGACAGTCGGGTTGTCCAAATCGATTCCGCGTCGGCGCGCGTCGATCAACTGTTTCTCGCTGACTTGAATGTTCACGTGGATCGGATCAATCGTGGTGACGGTTGCCAGCGGCTCGCTGGACGGGCCGACCAAGTTACCGACGCTGTAGCGCGGGATCCCCGTCGTGCCGTTGATCGGACTTTTAATGGTGGTGTAGTCCAAATCCAGTTGCGCGGCGCGCAGTGACGCTTTGAGCCGCAAGACATCTGCCCGTGCGGACTCCAGTGCCGCCCTTGATTGATCAAGGGATGCTTGCGAGACGTCGTTGCGTTTTGCCAGCGCGGATTTACGTTTGAAGTCTGCCGCTGCGTTGACCAGCGCTGCGTCGGCGGCTGCGACTTCGGCGGTGCGTTGATCGACGACAACCTCATAAGGTGCACGTTCGATCATGAACAGTGTTTCGCCCGCTTTGACGTCTGCACCTTCACGGAAGTTGCGTTTTTGTAAGAAGCCTTCGACACGGGCGCGCAGTTCGACGGTTTCCAGCGCTTCGGCGCGGCCCGGATGTTCGAACTGGGGCGTCACGTCGTGGGTGTCCACCACGACATAGGTCACAGCTGGGGCAGGGCGCTCACCGTTTGACTGGGCGAACGTGGGCGCGACTGCTTGAAATAAAATTGCGAGCGCGATCAGCGCGACGCTCACACAGCGTGTCGCGCGGGAATATGCATGGGGCATTTGGGGGCTCCTTTGTTGCGATGCAACATAGCGCAACTTTGCCTTCAGGGAAACACCTCTCAGCATTATCGATTTGTTATATGGGTCGGGCATAGCGAAGAAACGGGCTCCTGCAGTGAAAACTTGACCAAACCGGCGGATATGGGCATGGTCCCCTCGATTTTGACAACTTGTATGGACGAGAATGGCCAAAGAAGACCTCCTAGAGTTCACCGGCACCGTGATGGAATTGTTGCCTAATGCAATGTTCCGGGTGAAGCTGGACAACGACCATGAAATCCTCGCGCACACGGCGGGGAAAATGCGTAAGCACCGGATCCGGGTGCTTGCCGGCGACCGCGTCAACGTTGAGATGACGCCGTACGACCTGACCAAAGGTCGGATCACTTTCCGCTTCAAGTAAGCACCGTCATGCGTGACGCTGCCAGACCGAGCTGGAGCTGCCGATGAGCGGCCGGCTTATTTTGGCGTCTGCGTCGCCGCGTCGGCTCGAGCTTCTGGCGCAGGCCGGGATAATTCCGGATGCTGTGGAGCCCGCCGACATCGACGAATCTCCGCTGCCACATGAGCGCCCAAGGGCACTTGCTGAACGCCTCGCGCGCAGCAAAGCCGAAGCCATTGCCGCCCAGCATCCAGATGATTTTGTGCTCGCCGCCGACACCGTCGTCGCAATGGGCATCCGCGTATTGGAAAAGCCGGTTGATGCGGACGAGGCCACCAAGTTTTTAAGCAAGCTATCCGGGCGTCGTCACCGGGTCATCGGCGGTATCTGTGGGATCGCGCCGGGCGGCGTGGTGCGGGCGAAAACGATTGTCACGCAAGTCCGTTTTAAGCGCCTGACGGGTGCTGAGATCGCGGCCTACATCGCCAGTGACGAATGGCAGGGCAAGGCGGGCGGCTATGCGATTCAGGGCCGTGCCGGCGCGCTGATCCCTTGGATCAATGGATCGTACACCAATGTGGTCGGCTTGGCGTTGATGGAAACGCTGGGGCTGTTGCAGGGGCTCGGGCATGGCGGCGGGCCGGCGTGATCGCCCCGGCCAAAATCGTTATCGAGTCTGCGCCTGGTGAGCTTCGCACCGCAACCCTGGACGCCAACGGCACCCCCATTGAATTCCGCGTTGAACGCACCCATCAACGCAGCCTGAAAGACGGTCTGTATCTGGGCCGGGTGCGTGCGCTGCGGGCAGATATCGGTGCGGCGTTTGTCGATATCGGGCACGCCGACGATGGCTTTCTCAATCTCAAAGAGTCCGGCGCAACCCAAGGCCTGCACGAAGGCGACGCATTGATCGTGCAGGTCACCCGCGATGCCGTGCCCGGTAAGGGGCCCAGGCTGAGTGCGTATCCAACACTGGCCGGACGGTATTTGGTTTTAACGCCAGGTGACGGCAATTTGGCGATTTCAAAAAAAATCGGCGATGCCGAGACGCGGGCACGGCTGCGTGACGTGCTGGAGACTCAAGCTGATGACGTGGCCGGCTTCGTCGTCCGCACCGACGCATTACACGCAGCCGACGAAGCCTTGTTGGCCGAAGCGCGGGCATTGCGTGCCGCATGGACCCAGATCGCGGCAACCGCCGAAAGTGCCGCGGCGCCGACGGAACTATATGCCGCTCCGGACCTTGCCGCGCGGACGCTTTTCAGCGCTTTCAGTGCGGCAACGTCGGATGTTGTGGTCGATGATGCCGATACGTTGGCGGTCTTGGCTGCGTTCGCCGATACGCATCTGCCCGAGGCACGGCCATCGCTCAGCCTCGTCCGGGCGCCTGCGTTTCGCACGCTCGAGATTGAAGACGCATTTGCCGACGCGCTGGCGCCAATGGTTGCGCTGCCGTCCGGCGGCCGCATTGTGATCGCCGAGACGGCGGCCATGGCCAGCATCGACGTCGACGCCGGTCAGGCCGGGGGCGGCAGTCCTGAACGGGTCGCACTGCACACCAATCTCGAAGCCGCCGCGGCATTGGCCCGCCAATTACGGCGCCGCAACATCGGCGGGGTGATCGCGGTGGATTTTATGCGCATGAAAGATGACGCGGCCCGCGCCAAGGTGTTGGCGGTGCTCAAACGCGCGCTCACCGATGATCCGGCGCAGCCCCGTGCGTTGCCGTTCAGTGCATTCGGGATTGTCGAGATCGAACGCCGACGCGACGGCATGTCGCTGGCCGAGACGATGCTCAGCCGTACCTTGATCGAGACTTCTGAGACCCGGGCGTTGGCTGCGCTTCGCGCCTTGGCGCTGACCGGAGGCGGCCCCGTTGCCCTTCACGTGACGCCTGACATCAAGGCAGCCCTGCAAGGTCCGCTTAAACCGGCGTTGCAGGCAACGTCGCAGCGGCTAGGATTTGACATCCCGCTCGTCAGCGATTTGCATAGGGGTGCGGACGTGGATTTTGAGATCAAATCGAAAACGCCAAAAATATGAGTGCGACGTGACTTCATCGAATAAAAACGCAAATGTGGTGCCCTTGATGGGCCGAAAGTGCCCGGTCTGCGGCAAAGCCGCCGACATAGAAATGCGCCCGTTCTGCTCGAAACGCTGCGCCGATCTGGACCTGGCGAAATGGCTCGACGGGGATTATCGCGTGTCCACTGACGAAGCGCCGTCGGACGGTGCGATCAATGCCGGCGACGAGGAAGATGAACACTTCTAAGCCGCGCAGTTGCTGGCCAATCGCCGGTTCTGGCCAACCGAAAACACCGTAAGACTGGTGCTGGACAGGCCCCTTTCTATATTCTATACACGCCGAACGTTCGCAGCCTGCTGCGACACGGTGCCCAGGTAGCTCAGTTGGTAGAGCATCGCACTGAAAATGCGGGTGTCGGTGGTTCAAATCCGCCCCTGGGCACCATTTTTCAATAAAATAAATATGTTAGGTAGAATCGCAGTCCTTTCGATTAGGGCGATATTGTGATTCGACGTTTGTTTTCAAAAGGATATGGTAATACCCGGTTAGGTAATTGTGGGTATTCAAATCCCCCGTTTTTCTTCGACTTTTTAGGCGGTTACACGTGATTTTGGGTTGGGAAACTTCTTACCCCGATGTACGGCAAGAATTTTGCATTTTTTGGTTCTGTTAGGTTCTCAAAAAACACAATTTAAAATGATCAATTCTGTTCGGAGGGTGAGATTGAAATGCCTGATAAAGTCCAAGTGGCAGATTTGATAATCTGGATTGGTGAGATCCGGCGTCAGTTTGGGGCTGTGATACTAGGCGAGTCATTCGCTCATATTGCCGACCGCAAAGATGTTCGAAATGCAGCGACCAGTCTCGATAAACACGTTTCTATTATTTTGAATACGACAATCCATGCTCACGTTGTTGCAGCAGTGAGTGCATTATGCAGGTTGCATGATTTTGACGACGAGAAGTTAAGCAACCGAATCTGTTTGCCTCGCTTGTTTAGAGTTCTTGAGAACAGAAAATTGCTGGAGGGTTTTTGCAAAGGCCAGAATGCTGAAAGTAATTTTGAAGTAGCCAAAGATTGTTGGGAGTTTGCGCAAAAGCTGGAGTCCGAATATGGGGCTGATACAGCATCGGTCGATAGGCAAGAAAAAGATCGGAGCATAAAGACTGTTATACGTAAATTTAGAAACAGAAGAATTGCTCATTTCTTAGATATGGAACCGGACCCGCTCTATGGCGCTGATATATGGCGGCTAGCATCGTCGACAGGCTCAATCATCGACCATTTAGGGAAATCATCTGGTTCATTTTCGGTCAGTGTCAGGAGCGACCGGAAGGTCTGGGATGATAGGGTGCTCGCCTATTTTTCTCACCTCTTGGGAACGCAGTTTGAGGAACAAGATTCCGGTTAGGGAAATCTATTGGAAAGCCTTAGGAACTTTGGCTCCCTAACCGTCATGTAACCCATTGACTTTGCTTGCAAGATGAACCTCGCCCCTGGGCACCATTTTTTCCTCTTCAAGCTTTTTGAGTGTCTTCCAACCGCGGGTCATCGTGATCCCGTTCGTGGGCCTGACGAAGGTCATGGCCGTCGCGATCCGTCGCGCACGACATTCTCGGCTCACATATCTATGCCAGACGTGTTCTCTCGATGCCTAATTCGGCCAAGAGCTGCGAAATTTAATCAAGAGATCTCTAAATGCCTCTGCGGCTGCACTCATTTCCTGATCATTGACGCGGACAATGCCGATGTTCCGGCTGAGATCAACACCCCGAACAGGCAACAAAACAAGGTCGTTCATATTCAAGTTTTCTGCGTCTAAGCCGGACAACAAGCCAACGCCCAGTTTCTCGCGCACCAATGCGACCATTGTTGAAGCGTATCGGGTCATAAGATTGGGGGCGAAGTCGTGGCCGGCACTGGTATAAGCGGCCCTGAAGGTCGCCCAGGCCGCAGACTCAGGCGGGATTGCAATCAGTTTCTCGTCGGCAAAATCGGCTAAAGTAATCTTATCCAATTCCGTTAATCGGTGGTCTGCTGGCACTAAGAGTTGGAAAGAGTCCGTAAACAACGGTTCGCAAATGTAGGTTTTGTCGACGGATGCGTATGGGCAAACGGCTAAATCAACTTCCCCCGTCTTCACGCGGTCCAAAGCCTGACCGAAAATATCATCGACGAGTTCTACGTCTATGTCGGGCCAACGCGCACGGAAAGCGCGGATCACACGTGGCAAGAAACCGGATGCGACAGATGGCGAGGCGCCGATGACGATGCGCCCGTGTTGAAGGTTCGCTTCTTCCCTGAATTCTTTTACCAAGGCACGGGTTTCTATGACCATGCGCTCGACCCGTGCCCGCAGTCGCTCTCCTGCCTCGGTAATGACCACGCGTCGGGTGGTGCGGTGAAAGAGTTTGACCATCAACGCATCTTCAAGATGGCGGATGCGCGCAGAAATCGTGGGCTGTGAGACGTGAAGCAGCTCCGCGCTCCGACGGAAGCTCCCCGTGTCAGCCACCGAGATAAAAGCATCTAGATCTGCAGGCGATATATTAATCATAATATTCTATTAATCGATACAATAACATTACTTATCATTCAATGAGTGTTTCGATACAGTGACATCCAACAAGCAATCATGAGGCGGGCGACAAACGCGCGCCGCCGCAACATGGATCGAATTGCCGGAGGAGCTATTCCATGTCTTTCCCAAAATACGATTCATCGGCCGCTTGGCGCGCCGATGATATGGTCAATGATCAAAGCTGGATATTCCGGATTGAAGATGAAGCAGCGACGCAAATGGCAGCCGCTGTCTTGCGAGGCTATGACGCGGACCGGCCGTTGTTTGATTACGCGCCGAGCGATTTCGATTTTGGTCCGGGGTTGGATACCGTTCGCGCATCGGTCAGGGAAGCACACTTCGGTCGTGGCTTTGCGCTCACCAAAGGATTGCCGCGGGGGCACCTTAGCGCTGATCAATTTCAGCTTCTGGTTTGGGGTATCGGCCTGCATTTGGGCGTGGCGCGGCCGCAAGGGAGAGCATCGCAGTATATTTCCGAGGTTCGTGCGACCGGCAGCACTTACCGGGCTGCTGGTGGTCGAGGTTATAACACCAATGCCGGGTTAGATTTTCATGCTGATGCCTGCGATATCGTCGCATTGGCATGCTTCAATCAGGCGAAGTCCGGCGGACAAAGCATGATTTCCAGCAGCACGAGTGCCTGGCAAACCCTTGTTTCTGAACGTCCTGATTTGGCACAGGTCGCGACAGATAAATTCTATTTCAGCCGAAACCAAGAAGAAGCGCCGAATGAAAATCCGTTTTACGGGCAGCCAATTTTTGACTTCGAAGACGGTCGTATATTCGGAAAATGGAACCGCAACCGCATTCGCACGGCCCAAGAACTGCCAAGGGTGCCAAAGCTGAGTGACGCGCAACTGGAATGCGCTGATCTATTAGACGACATACTCAGTCGCCCTGACATGATGTTCACGATGCAGCTTGAACCGGGTGACCTGCAGTTCATGAACAATCATTTGGTGCTGCATTCTCGAACGGAATTCGAAGACTTTGAAGAACCAGAACGCCAGCGGTTGCTATATCGTTTGTGGTTGGCAACCCCTGACTCCGTGGCCCTACCGGAAACATGGGGTGTGTATTTTCGTTCCATAACACCCGGCAGTGTGCGTGGTGGATTCTGTGGTCACCAGCATGATGATGCGTGCCGCGAATTCGAAGAACGCCAGGCAAAAGCGCTCGGAATGACCGTGCCGGCACTGATGATTGACCCACCTCTGACTGAGGTCGCTTAGCAGTCAGAAATAGAGGAAGCAGATGATGAATATGCAGATGATGACGGACAACCCCATCGGTCACGACGTTGCAGCAGAAGCAGCGCAGGTGCTGAATGTATTAGATGATGGTGGTGTTGCGATTATTCCGCTCAATGTCGCGTATGCTATTCTTGGGCGTACCGAGGGGGCAATCCGTCGGATATTCGAAGTCAAGCAACGCAGCTTTGAAAAGCCATCGGGCATGTTCGGCGGGGCGGCTGCGTCGCGTGATCTGCATGTCCTTGATGATCAAGGCCAGGCTATACGACGGGCGTTGATCGAAGATGCGGATCTTCCGTTCTCAATTGTCGCGAATTACCGCAAGGATCATCCTTTGCTGGCGGGTGTTGATCCTTTTGTGCTGCAAACCAGCACCAAAGGCGAAACGATGGATATGCTCATCAATGCAGGGCCCTTGCATAATGCGTTGGCCGCATTGAGCCACGAACGAAAAACACCGGTGTTCGGATCAAGCGCAAATCAGTCACTTTCGGGGTCGAAATACTGGGTTTGCGATATCGAGCCGGCAGTCCTTAAAGCAGCAGATATCGTTATCGATCACGGCACCTGTCGCGACGCCAACGACGAAGGCCTCTCTTCGACGATTATCGATTTCAAAAACTATTCGGTCGTCCGTGCCGGATGTCGATTTAATGAAATCCAAAAGTTCGTGGATGGTCGCTTTGGGATTTCGTTGCAGGCGGGTTAGGCGCGCAGAAAACCAATCGACCTAGATAAGTCTTCTTTATATCCGCACAAGTTCAAACCGGCGCCCAGTCGAGGTCGCCGACATAGCGTTCGGCCATATGTCCCTCTGCGTTCAGGGCGAACAGGTGGAGCCACCGATTATCAAACAGGGCACGCACCTCGGGATGGCGCTCAAGAATGTCGGTCATCGCGGCGGTGGGCGCTTCAATGCAAACCGAAAGTCGGAGCGGCTCGTGCATCAGGTCTTTGCCGTCATGCACCGATTGCCAGGGCAGGCCGGCCTTTAAAAGCCCGCCGTTGCCCTCGACCACGCCGATGCCGCCGGTCACATTGTGCAGCAGCTTATTGCCGCCACCGAACGCGTGCGGCGCGGTGGTTGATCCGTAGTACTGCAGGCTGATCCAGCTCGCGACCACCACAGGGGCGGTCATGATGAGTTCGAGCACCGAAAAACCCGCGTCTTTTTGCCAATCGTAATCGTGCAAAAAGGCGCGCCCGTCGAGCTTCTTGCCGGCGGTTCTTGACCGAGGCGCGGCGATAAACGCCATGCAGCCGGCAAGCGCCCACTCGGGCCGGGTCTCTGACCAGTCGCGCGATCTGTACGCAACGTCGTTGCCTGCATCTGCCCGGGGCAGTCGCTGGGCACGCTCGGAGCGGGTCAACCGCCCGGCGTCGGTGAGCCACCCCCGCACCTGCGTCAAGGTTTTGCCGTGCGCGGGCGATGGGTGGTCGTCCGCATAAAGCGTCACGTCATCGCCCGTCGTGTCGTGTAGTGCCGCCAGAAACAAGGTGTCGTCGGGGATGTCGATGCCCTTTTCTTTGAGGCCGGTGCGCACGTCGGAATCATTGAGAAGCGCAGCCAGAAGCCGGGCGTTCACTTCACCGGAATAGCCACCGCATGCGCCGCAATGAAGCGCACTGGCGTGCGGATTGTTGACCACGTTGGCGCCGTGGCCGACCAACAGCACGACCGGGGCAAAGGTTTCCGTCAAAGACATGGCACGCAACACGGCTTCCGCCGCACTGAGCCTTTGCGGCAGATCAAGGGCCGGATCAAGCCGAGGCGCCGGCTCTATCGTCGTGTCCCGCGCGGCAAGCCCAAGGGCATCGCGGACCAGCTTGGCCATATAGAGTGGTCCGGTCGCTTCGACAAATGCGAATGAAGAGACTGCGGCCAACTTAAACCGCCCCCATGCTCGCTTGGCACGATGTGCGAAGCGCCGCTCGCGGTCTGCTGCCATATTGTCCTCGCCACCGGAGCGGGAATGCACACCCGGCGCCAGCAACACCGGCAGCCGGGCTTCTTCGACGTCCGATGCAAAGCCACGGTGCGATGTTGCAAGGCCGAAAAATCCGGCAAAGCCTATGGTTCTAATGGCGGGCGAAAGGGATTCCAATGACCGTCTGAAGATTTCCGAGCGCACATCAATGCAAAACGCCGCTTGCAGTGTCGGCCGGCCATCGACGATAGACCCCGGTTCTGCCAACAAGCTGGCGAAGTCACGCTGCTTTGCGCGCTCAAGGGCTTCTTGCAGAATTTCGTCGATAATGCTGTCCGGTGTCGGCGCAACCGGGTCCGCGTGTGCTGTGCGGGTTTCGGCCCACGATTTTTCGATGTCTTTTTCGTAAAGGTTATAAAGCACCTGCTCCCAAACCAGACGGATCGCCAGGAAGTCGATGATCGTTTCGTCTTTTTCGCCCTTCAGCTCCGCCTGCCACAACCGATACCGGGCGTAATATGCCCAACCGCCGAGACTGGCCAGCAAGGTGTGGAAGTAGGTCTCGAGTGCAGCTTCGTCGAGCTTAAGATGATTGAGCGCTTGTTCGATCGCGGCCAACGGCTCATCCGGCCCGTCGGCAACTTGCTGCGCGAATTGCGTCACGCCGTGAATTTCCGGGGTGAGGTCGTGCATCGCAAACGCGCGCCAGGCTTCGAATACCGATTTCGCCTTTGGCGCAGCCCACAGCGCCTGGCCATCGTCGAACTGCGCGGCGGCCCATGCCCCGAAACGCTCAGCGATTAGGCCCGGCCAGTCGGATTTGCCGGGAGTGGATGCAAGGTCAGCGACGGTGGGCAGCGGCGTTGGCGCGGGCGTGTCAGCTTTTGCCGCCGCCTTCACGTCGGCTACCGTTTTTGGGCGTTGCGCGGTCGGTACGTTCATCATGGCCGCTTGAATGTCGGCATCGGTCAAAGCGCCGGTGCTGATTTTATCGGCGAACCACGGGCGTGGCATGGTCACCGGAATGCCGGCGACCCGGGCCAGCCGAGGGCCAACCATCGACAGTGTTTGGTCGCTTTGCCCGAGGTAGGGGTTAACGGCCACGGTGGCCGCCAGCGGCCACGCCGGTGGAATGTTTCGGGCGGCGCGATCTGCCGCATGCCGAATGGTTTCAGCGCTTAATTGGGAAGGGGCCGTGTTCATGGTTTTGTTCCTAATATCTTTCGGGCGTTCATATGTCAGACGTCGCCTTGCGGATCGACCATCCGCCGAGCACACGGTCAAATACCGCGTTCACATACAGGCCGTTTGAGAGATGCACGCGGATGGCACCTGCGGCCGGATGACCGGCCCACAGCGGAAACGTGGCTTGGGCGAAGGCGACGGCGCCGAAGCTCATTACGAGCAGCACGATCAGGGCCCACTCAAGGCCGCTTGGCGCCGGTGTTGCCGGTAGTGTGCCGGCGGTCAACCATTCGGCGCCGGTCTGCAGGACAAAATAGCCCACCGTTGCCGCCAGCGAATAGACAGCGGTTTTCCGTGTCAGCGCACGCGGCGCCGTATCGGCTAAGCCCTGCGCCAGCAAGTAGGCAACGCCAAAGATCAAGATGGCCCCCAGCGCAAACGCTTGAACCGATTTCCCATTGAAGCTGAAGCCGAGCGCGAACAACACATAGATTGCCATGGCGATGCCAAAGGCGCGCGCGACCGTGCCCAAGCGTGGCACCGCGATCGGTCCCGGCCGCTTGATTGCGGCCACAACATTGACCGCGCCGCCCGACGACAAAAACGCGTGTGCCTTGTAAAAGGAATGCGCAACGATGTGCAGCAGGGCGATGGGGAACAGCGTCAGCCCGCATTGCAGCATCATAAAGCCCATCTGCGCGATGGTTGACCAAGCCAGCGACGTCTTCACGGCAGGTTGCGTCAGCATTACGAGTCCGCCGAACAACGCGGTAAAGCCGCCAACCATTGCGACGGACGCAAGAACCCCAGGCGAGGCAAGCATCACGTCGGCGAAGCGGATCAACAAAAAACCACCTGCGTTGACCAAGCCCGCGTGCAGCAGCGCCGATACCGGAGTGGGTGCTTCCATAACCTCGGTGAGCCAACCGTGCATCGGGAACTGAGCCGACTTGAGCAGGGCTGCAATCGCCAAAAGCCCCGATGCCCAAAGTGCGGAGGTCGGCGCCTCGCCGCCTTTTGCGGCGGCCAAGATGGCGCCGATGTCTGCTGTGCCATACGCAATGACAAGCAGGATACTGGCACCGATTAGGGCGGCATCACCGAACCGCGCGGTGACCCATTTTTTGTGCGCAGCCCGTTGCGCCTGAACGCGCTCGGGATAGAACAGCAGCAGTTTGTTCAGGAACACACTGGTCCCGATCCAAGCCGCAATAAATAAGATCAACGACCCTGCCTGAACCAGCAGCAATACCGCGGCCAATGTCAGTGATATCCAACCGGTAAAAGGGCCCTGTCGTGCTTCACCATCAAGATAGGTGGATGAATACCGCACCACGACCCAGCCGATGCCTGAGACCAGCAGCAGCATGATCATGCTCACGACATCCGTGCGGCTGGCGACGCCGAGTTCCGCAACCCCCAAGACACCTGCGCTGCCTTGACCTTGAAAGATCAACAGCAATGTTGCGCCGACGGCGGCGGCAAAGGCGACGATCGCGCCGCCCTCGGCCATGATGATCGTGCGCCGCGGACGGAAGCTCGGCCCCATGAACGCCGCGATGGCGATGGCAATATAAAGCGCAGGTGCGGCAAGCGGCAGCAGGTATGACACGACCGTTCTCCCAATCGTCATAACGTGAACGAGCGAGACCCTACGCAATTCCCATCATCAAATAAAATTCATTACTTAAAAGAAATCGTTCTCTTTTATGAAACGAAAAATATGCGTATTTGTCTGAGCTATCCAAGGCGATTTTTGTAAAACATTGATCTAATTGACACGTTAATTTTTAGCGTGTCAGGTTGTCGCATGGCCCCTGCGCGCGTCGAATTTCGTTTGCGCTGCGGCTCAACATCTTAATGCGGGGGCAGTCCATGTCTGTGACCGAAATTCGTGCCGAGGTATTTGCGACCTTGCCGGAGAACTATCGCCAGATCGGCCAGCCATCGCGCTGGGTGGATGCCAACAAGCCGGGTGGTGAAGTGCCGTCGTTTCTTGAAGGGCCGTCGTTTGACCGTGACGGTAACCTTTGGGTCGTCGATATTCCTTGGGGTCGGATTTTTAAGATTACACTGGACGGTGCGTGGTCGCTTGGCGCCGAATACGACGGCTGGCCGAACGGGCTACGGGTACACCCGGACGGCACGCTTCGTATCGCTGATTATCGACGCGGTATTGTCATCGTCGATCCGAAAACGGGGTCTGTCCGTGATCAGTTCTCGACCCGCCGGAGTGAGGGATTTAAGGGCTGCAACGATCTGTTCTTCGTTGCTGACGGCACGATGTATTTCACCGATCAAGGGACCACCGGCCTACACGATCCGAGGGGCCGCGTGTATCGGGTGTCACCGGGCACCGAGACCCTTGAGCAATTGATTTCCAACGGGCCAAGCCCGAACGGCTTGGTCACCGGCTTGAACGATCAGGTGCTCTACGTCGCCATGACCCGCGCCGCCGCCGTTTGGCGCGTGCCGTTGTTTCCCGAAGGCACGGCGAAAGTGGGCTTGTTCGCGCGACTGCCGGCGGGCGTCATCGGCCCGGACGGTATGGCACTCGATGAACAAGGCACTTTGTACGTATGTCATGCCAGCCGGGGGCGGGTTTACGCGTTTGATGCACACGGCGAAGAAGTCCTCAGCGTCGACTGCCGTCACATCGGTCGCACCACCACCAATCTGGCCTTCGGCGGTCCGGACATGCGTGACCTTTACATCACCGTCTCCGACGCCGGCGTCATCGCGCACGCAAAAATGCCGGTGCCGGGACGGCCGATGTACAGCCATACCGGTAAAGCCGGCTAGGCGTTCGGCACGCGACTTAAATCAACATCATCAAAATCAGGAGACGTTACATGGCAACTGGAAATCGTGCGGCACTTATCACCGGGTCAGGTCGAAATATGGGGCGCGCATGCGCCAAGGAACTCGCCCAGGCCGGCTTTAACATTGTCGTCAACGGCTCGAAAGACCAAGCCGCCTGTGAACGCGTCGCCGATGAAGTCCGCGCGCTCGGCACCGATGCGCTTGTTGTGATGTGCGATGTTGGTGACCATGGCGCAGTCCATGCGATGGCGGATGAAGCATTAAAAACGTTTGGACGGATTGATGTTTTGATCAACAACGCGGCCATTCGTCCGGCCTCGGCGTTTTTGGATATGACCGACGAAGACCTAGCGCATGTTATGAACGTCAACTGCAATTCAGCCGTCTGGCTGTCGCGCGCGTTTCTGCCGGGCATGATTGAGGGCGGCTGGGGGCGGATCATCAATTTTTCGGGGATGAACGCGCAGCAAGGCACCGGCGGGCGGCCGCATGTAACCATGGCGAAACACGCAAGCTGGGGACTCATTAAGGCGCTGTCCCGCGAATTCGGCCCGAAAGGCGTGACCGCCAACATCATTTCACCGGGCACTTTTCCGGACGAAGACACAGATATTTCGGACTCTGATCGATATCAAAAGCTGCTGGCGCAAACACCGGTCGGTCGGCTTGGCACCGCCGATGACATTGCCGCAGCGGTGGGGCTGCTTTGCTCGGACCGCGGCGGCTTTATCAACGGCCAACTGCTGCAGATCAACGGCGGTGTTGTGGGTTGATGCACATCAATGCCTGAGCGGACCACGCCTGCGAGCATGCGGCGTGGTTTAAGTGATTGAAGGGTTTGTTGATGACGGAGCTTCGCCGCGCGTTGTCACTGCCGCTGGTTGTGCTTTATGGCCTCGGTGTGACAATCGGTGCAGGGATTTATGTCCTTCTGGGCGCAACGACGGCCAAAGCCGGGATTTATGCGCCCGCGTCCTTTGTCTTGGCCGCGATCGTGATGATGTTTAGCGCCGCGTCTTACGCCGAGTTGTCGGCGCGGTTTCCGGTGAGCGCTGGCGAGGCGGCGTACGTTCAGGCCGGTTTCAATTCGGCATGGCTATCTGCGACCGTCGGCTTTTTGGTTATCGCGTCAGGCGTGGTCTCATCCTCGGCAATCAGTCTTGGCAGTACGGGCTATATTCGCGCGTTTTTGGATGTGCCCGTCACCTGGCTGGTCATCATCATCGTCATTACATTGGGGGTGATTGCCGCCTGGGGGATTATGGAATCCGTCCTGTTCGCCAGTTTGTTCACCATTTTTGAAGTCGGTGCACTGTTATGGATTGTCGCCGTTGGGGTGATCGAAAACCCGGCTATTATTGCGGAACTGCCGCGTGTGTTTCCGGCAATGGGTGACGCGACGGCCTGGGTCGCGGTGGCGAGTGCCGGATTGTTGGCCTTTTTTGCCTTTATCGGTTTTGAAGACATCGTCAATCTTGCTGAAGAAATGGAACGGCCCGAACGAACCCTGCCTTGGGCGATCTTTTTGACGCTGGGTCTTGGCACGTTGATTTACTTCATGGTAACCGCCGTTGCGGTGCTGTCGGTGCCGCTTGATGAACTTGCCGCATCCGAGGCACCTTTGAGTTTTGTTTTTGGCCATATCTCCGGCGCGTCGCCTGTGATCATTTCGGCGATCGCAATTGCCGCGACGCTGAACGGTGTGATTATTCAAATCATCATGGCATCTCGTGTGCTTTATGGTCTTGCCAAGCAGGGCACCGCGCCGGCCATATTCGGCCGTGTTCATCCATGGACGCGAACACCATTGTGGGCGACGGCAGCGGTTTCGGCAGTGGTTTTGACCTTGGCGATTTCAGCGCCCCTCGAAGGCTTGGCTGAGTGGACTTCGCGGATTGTCTTAATCGTATTTGCAATGGTGAACGGAGCTTTGTTTCTTTTAAAACTGAAGCGCGAATATGCTCAACCGGGTGGCTTTGCGGTTTGGATCGGCATTCCCGTGCTTGGCTTTTTTACCTGCATCGCGCTGCTCATCGGGCAATTCATAAGCGCGCTCATTTCCGCCACCTGAACGCATAAGGACATATCCGATGATCACTGTGGAACAAGTTGTGCGGCATCAAGACTATCAGGCGATATCTGTGCACCCAGATACCACGGTCGCTGAATCCGCCCGGATTATGACGGATAATCAATGGGATATGGTTGTCGTGTGTTCGGACACGGGGCAAGTGGCTGGGGTGGTTTCGTGGCAGGACATCATGCGTGCGATCACTGAAATATCTGGCGACATATCATCGCTTAAAGTCAGTCAACTGCTCACCATAGATCCGATCACGTGCAGCGTTGAAGACGACGTGCACGATGTCTTGCACGTCATGGCGCAGCATCATTTTCACCATATGCCTGTTGTTAAGAATGGGCACTTGGCGGGCATGGTGCGGCAGTCGGATATTTTGGTGACGTTGCTCGAAGAAAGCGACATGGATAAACGCGCAGCCCTCATTGCGAATTTAAAATACCTTTAGCGGTGGTGCGCACGCGTAAAAGGACGCCCCGCAGGAGCGCCCTTTTACGCGTGCGTGTATCAACTTTATCGGATCGTGATGTCGCCGACCATGCCGGCTTCTGCATGCCCTTCAAGGGCGCACTTTAAATCCAGTTTTTCGCCGGGCTGGATGGGCACGAAGAACCACTGCACTTCTTGGCCTGGGCCGATTTCGATTTCGCGGATGTTGCCTTTAATTTCCGCAACCAAATCACCCGACGCATTCGCGATTTCGACTTTGCGCGTGAAGATACGCTCAACAAGGCCGTGCGACTCGATCTCATGCTTTATCGGATCGACGTTTTTGAGCACCAAATTATACGCCTTGCCGGTTTCGAACTCGAGGTGTGACGGCTTGAAATACATATGCCCGTCAGTGGTGCCCATTTCGAGCGTCACCTTGGTTGGATTGGCGCGGCTGAGATCACCCTCGGCCATGGCAGCGGACGGTCCGATCAAAGCGATGGCGGCGGCTAAGCAAATCATTTTTTTCATGGGATGTGTCCTGTTTGTTTATGGTTGATTATTTTTTCGAACAACAGATCCAGGATACTCAGGTAACGATCTGTCCGCATTGACCTGTATCATTTTGAAGCGCGCATATCCCACAAACATTGCAGCCCCGTTCAA
>Ga0129324_10000428_pt1 | contig 30903 bp, 30 predicted proteins | sample CPBDNA_7_FD_96879 | JGI IMG/M metagenome (GOLD analysis project Ga0129324, IMG submission 96879) | Freshwater to marine salinity gradient microbial communities from Chesapeake Bay, USA - CPBay_Spr_15_0.2_DNA | ecosystem: Environmental > Aquatic > Marine > Coastal | place: USA: Chesapeake Bay...
AGTTTACTCCTTTTGGGTATTCTATCCAGTTATATTCCATGGGAAAAATCGCAAATTCATCCGTTGTTGTTATTAGTTTTAACACTCGTCTTTGTCATTTTAATGAGTGTACAAAAGGATTTTCAAAAAGACATGACGCAAGTATTATATAGTCATATTTATTATGCTCTCTTTGTGCTTTTTATAAGTGGTACATTCTGGATCTATGTTAAATCGCCAATGTTCAAACCATATATCAATAGTACAATCTTGATTGTCAGTCTTATTTTCGTATTTATGTCCATGCTCGTATATACAAGACCCGATTTTTTCATCAGTACATATTCCCGAGCAATGGGTGGTCTACTAGTAGCATTATTATCTATCATTGTAATCGAATTATTCAATATCTTTTTCACAAAGAATTACGCATTTTCCAATACACATAGAATAATATCATATATCGTAATTTTAGTATTTTCTTTGTTCATCTCTTATGATACAGCGCGTATTTTTATGTTAGCTGATAAATGTACAAATTACCCAAATTACCCAAAATCTAGTTTATCATTCTTTTTAGATGTTATCAACTTGTTTGCTCGTATAATCAGTTTACAAAGCCGTTAAATCGCCATGTAAATAATAATATATGAATTCTACATTTTATATATGTAATGTAATATGTGGTTTAGATATATCGGACTTCCATGTATGCTTTACATAATTCGACCCAATTATGCCTATATATCGAGGTATATGAATTCGCAACAGGACTATTTTAGATATAGAAGTATACATCGAAAGCAATTCAAAATAAATAAAAATTACATTGACTGCGTGGAAGATCATCATATTATACCGAAACAATGGCACAATCACGATATCTTTGAAACGATCGATTTCGACGTAAATAGTAATCAAAATTTATGTATCATGCCAAACAACAATGCCAAACATAGATTCAATCTGCATCCACATACATTAATCCATCAAGGGGGTCATAAAAAATATAATAAGTATGTCAAAACGCAATTGGATTATATACATGGACTTAACAAAGATTCTCAAAAATACGAGTTTTGGTTGTTATTAAATCACTTGAAATCGAACATGAAAATAAACGAAGACAATATTCCATGGAAATAATATAAATATTTTTTATTATAAAGGTATAAATAGCATTATGGATAAATATGAATTTCTCGATCACCTAGGTGAAGGTAAATTCGGGAATGTTTTCAAAGCACAACACAAAATCACGCAATCTTATGTCGCAGTAAAACAAAATACATCGTCTTATAATATGCTACGTAGAGAAGCCACTATAATACAATATTTATGTCAAAAAAATATTAGCAATATACCAAGAGTATTATATTACGGTAAAATAGAAGATATATTCTACTTGGTTATACCCTTTTATAGCCATAATTTACACGACTATTTCGAACAAAAGTGTCCATCACGAGAACATATCAAATTACTAATATATAAATGCGTGGAAATATTACAGCATGTTCATTATAACGATATTGTACATTGTGACATCAAACCAGAGAACTTCATGATACATGGTGGGAAAATCATTCTCATTGATTTCGGGCTAGCAAATTATATAACTTTATTACGAACGAAAAACGATCATGTCATTGGATCGCCGCGATTCATGAGTTATTTTGTTCATTGCGGTGACATTTATTCCTATAAAGATGATCTAATATCACTGTTATATATGTATTTATTATTTTGCCAAGGGGGGTTACCATGGGATAATTTAGAAATCACTGAAACATGCGACCATGAACCTTCACATATATTACATGTCAATAATATTGCCAAAAGAGATTGTAAGAGACTCGACAAAATTATGGATTGTGATTCCTCACTATATTCATTATTTGATTATTTGTACAATGTCGATGGATTTCCAGATTATGAAAAAATCCGAGAATTATTGATATAATTTTTATCAGTGGTAAATATATATGAAATTTCAAATTTTGATATATTTCTGCTTAATACTCTTTTTTGTATATATATTTACCGTGAATATGAAAATAATAGAAGGTAATACAAGTGATTGTACAAATTGTACTTTATTAAGTATATTAGAAGATATACAAATAGACGTAAATAATATTAAAGGTAAATTAAACGCCTAACTTCATGCTATATCGCATAATTCAGTAGAAGCATTAAATGTACAATCACCATTGGCTTCGCATTCTGTCTGACTACTATTTATACAGGTCAATTCCTTATATGAACCTTGAATACCACGTTCATTCTGTAATATATTGAAATAAATATTCTGGGCATCTAAACCTTCACGACATATAATTATTGTATTGTAAATAAAAAAACATACACATACTAATAAAAGAATACTGACCAATAAATGCTTCATATATAGTGTAATAATATATTATATAAATCTATATAAAAAGAATAGCTAATATATTGTATACTACCATTATGTCTGTAGAAAGATTGACAGGTCGTGTTAAGTGGTTCAATAGTAAGAATGGATATGGATTTATCTCTGTATGTGACGATAGTGACCGTGATATTTTCGCGCACTATTCGTGTATTCGTGGATATTCATCTGTAAGAGACGAGAGCTTTGTTTACAAGTTTCTCGTTCAGGGTGAATATGTCGAGTTCGACTTGGTAAAGACCGAGGACGAGAAGCATGAGTACAAGGCAGATAATATTTCTGGTATCAAGAGCGGTCCGTTGATGTGTGATACTCAAGCCGAGAACAACAAGGCTCGTAAGACTTACACTAAGTAAGCATTTTAGAAAAATAAAAAATAAAAATATATTATGCTCTCGTAGCTCAGTTGGTTAGAGCGTTCGGCTGTTAACCGAGAGGTCATAGGTTCGACCCCTATCGAGAGCGCAGTTTTATGTATAAGAAAACTTATATATAAAATACTATTTTCCATTAAAAATAAATATTACATCTAATGATATACGTAATATTTTATAAACAGAATTCCTACTACAAACTATCTAATATATCCATACAACGGAAATTCACTCGCGGTGACATACTCACTACTTCGCCCCCATTTTTTAAATTTGAAAACACTTCTAATCTCGATTTTATCTCATCGAATTTTTCACATAAACACAACTTCATATTTTTACACAAAACGAACAATTGTTCCACGTACTCGTCCATTTCATTACGATGATCCACAATCGTCGTATTTGTATCCATATTATTCAATAAAAATATAATTAAATCGACTAAATCATTGCGTTTCATCAAATCATATTTAAATAAATTAACATAAAACATCAGCGATGAACGCAACTTATCATTGTTCTTGGTATATACACAATAATCATCGTATTCTACATTTGGATCCTTATAAACAATATTAGCAAGATCTGTCTTATATTTTTCAAGCATACTTGACACATTCTCGCGAAAACAATCATACTTTTCACATAATTCTTTATATAATTTCGCATATAACTCTGAAAAAACCTTATTGCTACATGCCACATTATATATGGTCTCCATAACTTTCGTTTTATCTTCACATTTCTCAACATTGTTGACGATAATTATAGACTGAACTTCATAATTATTCGCCGATAATTTGTTTAAACTATTACGTATTTCATTGTATATTTTGTCCTCTTCGCTAACATTTTGCACAAAATTTGTTTTTTGAAATGATTTCACTTGATTCCAACTTTTCGATTTCCTCTCATAATTATGCTCTTTTTTCTCAACGTTCAGATTCAATATACCCTCTAACGCAGTTAGATTATCCAAAATTGATTGATCCATGATATAATTGTCAATCGATATATTTTCATAATCATTGAACGTATAATACATTACACTTACTATATATTTCTTTTTATATTTTTTAACAATGTTTTATTGTAGTTTAACAAATGGATATAAAAAATAAAAAAGAAATAGTATAGATGGAGACTGATAATAAAATCGAAAATTGGGAGGATTTGAATTTGAATGAACAGTTAATGCGCGGCATTTTCGCATATGGGTTCGAAAAACCTACTCCTATACAATGTCAGTCGATTTTACCAATTGTGGATAAAAAGGATGTAATCGCACAAGCTCAATCTGGAACAGGAAAGACGGGATCATTCACAATCGGTTCATTACAGCGTATCGACTTTAATAAAAACAAAACGCAAGTACTATTATTAGTTCCCACACACGAGTTGGTGAAGCAAGTGTATGAAGTGTTTACTACTATCGGCAATACGATCGAATATCTCAAAGTAAAAACACTTATTGGTGGGACATCAATACAAGATGATATAGAATACTTTAAGAAAACCACACCGCATGTTATTATCGGAACTACTGGTAGAACATGCGATATGATTCAACGAAAAATAATACACTTAGATTATCTGAAAATGTTGGTCCTCGACGAAGCGGATGTGATGCTATCCCGTGGATTCATGGAAAATATCCAAAGCATTGTTACAAAAATGACAAAAAATACCCAAATTGTACTTTTTAGTGCCACGATTCCTCAAGAAGTACTGGATTTGACCAATAATTTTATGAATGATCCTGTTAAAATTATACTAGAACCAGAAAAACTCACCCTTGAGTGTATTCAACAATATTATATCGCAATCCAAAGCGACAAAGACAAATTCGATACACTAAAAGATCTGTTTTCAATGTTACAAGTGAATCAATCCATTATTTATGTTAATACAATCGAACGCGTCAATCAACTATATGAGGCCATGCATGCCGATGGATTTCCAGTGATTTATATTCATAGTAATATGGATAAGACCGAAAGAGCAAGTGCCATGAAAAAATTCCGCAATGGTGAATTCCGTGTTCTTATTTCGTCTAATATTACCGCGCGAGGTATAGATATACAACAAGTGAGCACAGTGATTAACTTTGACATTACCCGTGATGTAGATACATATTTACATGCGATCGGTAGATCAGGAAGATATGGACGTAAAGGTTTAGCCATTAATTTCATAACTAAACGTGATACTCATATGATGCGGAGAATAGAGGAACACTATAATATTAATATCAAAGAACTACCTTCGAATGTAAATGAGTTAATTTGAGGTTAAGGGTGTAATAAATCAAAATATAATGCGTAAATAGATACATTATATTTTATATTTGTATATTATGTTCGAAGCACATTTAAACAGTATATATAGTATTTTCGAAGATGAACCCCATATTAAGGTGCCGTTATATGATGAATTTAAACCACCGATTGAATACTTAACCGAAAAAACATATGTACTCCAAGAGAATGTGGTCACGGATTTAGAAATCGATACTTCACTTGATATCAGTGCCAATCATAATTCTACAAATACAATGTATGATTATTTATGTAACCCGAATAATCAGTTTATGAAACATAATATATTGAAAAACAAAAAATACACCACCGATGTCGAATTTCTGAAAAATAATCAGAAAATTATAAAAAATATGGCGTATTTCGACAATTCTTTGTGCGATATATGTTGTAATCATTTTTTAGACGTTTGGAAAGAAACCAAAGAAAACGAATTCTTCCTAGAAAAGTATTGCTATATGGACTGGAAAATCTTCAAACAAATGAATAATTCCTCGCTTTTTCTACAAGTATTGAGTTTCGTGAACTTATCCTCCCCAGTATTCAGTCTTATTTTGCCACTGTTATTCCTGATTCTACCTTTTATTATAATTAAGTTACAAGGAGTGTCGATTACATTTTCCATGTACATGAAAACATTACAACAAGTCGCAAGTAATCATTTCATAGGAAAAATATTCAATTTGCGAACTATGGATTTCCAATCACTTATGTATTTCCTAGTGAGTATGTTTTTCTATGGTATGCAGATTTATCAAAATGTGAATCTTTGCGTGCGATTCTACGATAATATCAACGTAATAAACACTCATTTGTATAATATGAAACACTATGTAAATAATGTAATAGACAATATGGAACAATTTATTGATAAAAATGAGTCTTTGGTAACACATAATAATTTCATAGGTACAATAGAACACCATTGTTATACATTGAAAGATCTGAAAAACAGACTATCGTGTATTACACCATTTAAGCCCAGTATATTTAAGTTGAGCGAAGTCGGATATTTATTGAAAATCTTCTATATTTTACATAACGATGTTCAGTTGGAAAAAAGTATACAATACTCCGCGGGATTTATGGGTTATATACAAAACCTGAAATCAATCCATTCATTTGTCAATGACAATCATATTAATTATGCTTCCTTTTCGAAAACGAAGACCAAAATTAATAATCAGTATTATCCTCCATATATCCGTTCCAATCATGTCAAAAATGATTGTACTGTCAATAAAATGATTATTACTGGTCCGAATGCGTCGGGTAAAACCACGCAGTTGAAGACTACCGCGTTAAATATTATTTTCACACAGCAATATGGGGTGGGGTTTTACGATTCATGTACATTAAATCCATATGATTATATTCATTCATATTTGAACATTCCCGATACATCTGGACGTGATAGTTTATTCCAAGCGGAATCGCGTCGTTGTAAAGAAATCATCGATATTATTGATGAAAACAAAGATAAACGCCATTTCACCATTTTTGACGAATTGTTTTCTGGTACTAATCCCGCTGAAGCCACGAAATCCGCATACGCATTCCTGAAATATATCGCAGAATTCGATAATGTCGACTTTATCTTGACCACACACTACACGACTATTTGTAAAAAATTGGGGAAGTCTAAGAAGATCAAAAATTATAAGATGGATGTCAAATTCGATGAACAAAATAAAATAAGTTACACATACAAAATGAAAAAGGGAATATCCAAAGTACAAGGCGCACTGTTAATTTTAGAAGATATGAATTATCCTAATGAAATTCTAGATTCTATTAAGAATTACGCATAATATAGTATACTATTATACCATATAACTATATATATGGTACAATCAAAATTATGTGATGTTGTATATGACGAAACAACCGAAATACATGACGATGATGATGAGATCGAATGTAATACATATACAATGAGCTTTCCAAGTATCGACAATGTACAAAGAGATTTTGTATTCGGTAATAAAAAACACGATTATGAACATAAAAATGTAGTATATTTCCCCATATATTTAGTAGTTGACGATGAAGTAAAGGACCGCATCGGCGTTTTCGAAAGCTATTTAGATGAATTGCCGTCTAAATATGACAATGATAATGAAATAGATCCCACATGCGTTAACCCATTATTATATGACTTTGTTAACAAACCTTATTTAGAATCTTTTTCGAAAGGTAAAGATGAGACGCATTGCGAAGAAGACGAAGAATATCACGAGGCTTGTGATGATCCAGTTGAAGTAGGTGACCATTTAACAGAAAATGATTTGGATATTGAAGATTTAGATGACGACGTCTTTGATGTGAAGGTCAAAGAAATGTCTAAAAAGAAAGTGAAAAATGACGATTTATTTGAAATAGATGTAAACAAAACTATGCCAAACATGTTAAATGAAGAATCCAAGACTGATGCCAAAGAAAGTAAAAAACAATTCAAAGAATCGAATAATAATAACTGGATGCAAAGATTCATGAAAAATAATAATTATTATATCCATGAAAATGAGGGAAACGGTGATTGTTTTTTCGCAGTTGTACGCGATGCCTACAAACAAATAGGAAAAAAGACATCTGTGCCTAAATTGCGTAACGAAGTTGCGGAAAAGGTACCCAAATCTGTATTTGAGACATATCTACAAATTTATCTAGACGTCGAAAGTGAAATGGACGACTTCGGTAAAGAGGCCGAGAAACAACAAAATGCGATTAAACAATACAAAGATCGAATTAAAAAAATCAAAACTAAACAAGAACACCTAGAAATCGTAGAAAAGGCCAAAGAATCCACTAAAATATCCAAGGAAATGACGCAAAAACGCAAAGAAAATGAAGATTTCACGAAGGAACACTTCGGTTTCATGTCCAATATACGCACATTCGAAGAGTTCGTGGATTATGTCAAAACCGAAAGATGCTGGGCCGAACCTTGGATTATAAATATTCTAGAAAGTATATTAAATGTGAAATTCATCATTTTTTCACAAGAAGCATACGATGAAAATGACGTCGATGGTGTGCTATTTTGCGGAGATAAAGTAGTTAATAGTGGGACATACCAACCAGAGCACTATATAATGGTATGTGTACACAAAAACAAGTACAAATTGGTGTCTTATAAGCAAAAACATATGCTGACATACCGCGAAATACCATACGATGTCAAATCGCTAATCGTGAATAAGTGTATGGAAAAAAATGCTGGTGTATACGAATCCATTGAAGATTTCAAACGATTGAAAGAACAGTTACATATAGACGATGACGATACTGACGAAGAGCCAGATTACGATTTATATGACGATGATATTGAATTCCGGTTCTATTCACATTCGCATAACGCGTATCCAGGAAATGGATCTGGAGAAAAATTACCCAAAAAGAAAATGACAAATTATAAATCTTTGTCAAAGATCAAAGATTGGCGTAAAAAACTAGATCATTCTTATGTCAAAATGCCATTTGTATTAGATGGTCGAAAATGGAGTTCCGTTGAACATTATTATAATGCCGCCAAATTTAAAAAAGGTCATCCCGATTTATATTTTTCATTTTCTTTGGACAGTGACAGCGAATTGTCAAAGAAAGTATCATTGGCTATTGAAAAGGGAGGCAAGAAAAGTGGTTCGGCGATTGATCCCGACTTTTATTCTTCGCGTAATTTAGAAGAAAAGAAGAAGGCGATCGAGGCCAAATTCACACAAAATGATGATCTTAAACAATTGTTATTAATGACTGTACCTGCCAAATTAGTTCATTTTAAAAGGGGAAATGCCCCTGAAACGGATATAGAACTCATGGAGATTCGTAAGAAAATATCAGCATGAAACACATAATTATAATATTATCTATCGAATATATAATTATGATTTACAAACCGAATGTTCTTTTATGTTGTTCAAGCGCGGGGTTTATATTGACTTCATTATATGGCTATAAAAAGAGCCATTATATGTTCCAAATTGATTTACTAAGTGCTAGTTTCTCATTGTTATATTGGGCAGATCCGACAAACCGATATAAACGTATTATTGATATTTGTACTGCGAATATTGCGTGTACGATGTTCTTCATTCACATGTATAAAAACACAACTGGTAAAATGAGATATTTCATGTGGTTCAGCATAAGTGGGGTAGTAACATGTTTTACATTGTCATGTATAACTTCCAGGACCCAGTTCGATAAATGGAAATATTATCATTTCATGTTTCATATGTTTGCCATCGCCAATAAATATATTGCATATAACAGTAATTTGATCTTGTAAATAATATAAATATACTATAAGTTAAATGAAACTCAGTCCCGATTCAAGAGAACTAGAAGATTTTATAAAGTCGTATAAATTACAAAACTTTGAACTATCGTCATCTAATATATCATTTTTAAAACAAATTTATGATTTATTATACCAGGCAAACAAAGATGGAATCAGTAATATTAAGGAGTATTTTCCAGACACACAAATAAATAATTCTGCAGATTTCGACAATTCTCTACATGAAATACAAAGCGATATAAAATTAAAATACAATAAACAATTCAACTTCGAATTCGAAATCGGTAATCGTAAATTCTTTTTACATATGTTCTTTCCGAATAATGCGATAAAACGCGAATGTGTAGCCAGTTGTAAAAAACACTTACTTAATATATATTGTTGGTTATATGTAGCCAATTCTTTAGCTAGAAATCATTATTCCAAAGAACTCACAATCAATATCACATTTACAAATCATAAAAAACGCAAACCGAATAAATCACAAATATTCGAATCGAAACATGTGAATACAGCATACACATATGCCTGTCGTGAAAAAACGCATATTAATATTTTTCGCCAAGAAGAATGGTTTAAAGTATTTATACATGAAACATTTCATAGTATGGGATTAGATTTTGTATGTATGGACAATACAGTCATTGAATCCAAAATAGGGGATCTTTTTCCAGTCAAAAAAATCGACATTCGCGTGTATGAAACATATTGTGAAATGTGGGCGGAAATCATTAATATTATGTTTATCGCATTTTTTAATACGAAACGCAAAGAATACAGTTTAATAATCAAAAAAATGAATAAAATGTTAGTAAATGAGGCGTATTTTTCCTTATATCAAATGAATAAAGTCTTGGATACGTATGACATTACATACGATGATCTATTGACAAATAGAAAGGTTTATAAGGAGAATACATACGTTCTGTCCTATTATATATTAAAATCGATTTTTATGAGTTTTTTGAATACATTCATTGAATGGTGTGACAAAAATAACAAAGGTATCATGTTTGTTAAGAAGACACAGGTATTGCGTGATTTCGGATCACTCATTGAACAACTCCATCAACATCCAAATTATATACAAAATGTCGCGCGTATTAAAAATATGAAATCGTCCAATGAATTTGTCAAAAATACAATGCGGATGAGTTTATATGAAATGGGATAATGAAAAAAATTGAAGTAGTTTATATTAGATAAATAATGTAATATAAATTAGTACTAATACTATTATGGGAATACATAATTTGAACAAATTCTTGACAAATAAGTGTTCTGACGAAGCGATATATAAAGTTCACTTGAATACTTTGAAAAATAAAATAATTGTAATTGATACGAGCATTTATATGTATAAATTCCTGGGTCAAAATAAACTCATAGAGAATTTTTATTTATTAGTGTCGATATTATTACATTATAAAATCACTCCTGTATTCGTATTTGATGGTAAGCCGCCGCCTGAAAAAATGAATATATTGAAACAAAGAAAACAAATGAAAAAGGAAGCTAAACATGAATATTATGTACTCCAAGAATCAATTGATGCCGCCACCACCGAAGAAGATCGGAAAAAAATAATGAATAAAATGGAGAATCTAAAAAAGGAATTCATACGCATAGCCGATAGCGATATTCAAAATGTAAAAACTCTATTCGAATTATATGGGATTGGATATATCGAAGCCGAGGGCGAAGCGGATGTAGTATGCTCGAGCATGGTGATTAACGGTGAAGCATGGGCTTGTTTAAGTGACGACATGGATATGTTTCTATACGGTTGTAACCGAGTTTTGAGATTCATCAGTTTGCTCAATCATTGCGTTGTAATGTATGATACCGCTACGATATTGCGCGAACTTAATATGGATTTATCTACTTTTCAATATTTCACAGTTCCTTGCGGTACTGACTACAATAGCGATTCGAAAATTAGTTTGCCACAAATGATGAAACACCTGAACATGTATAAAAACGAAGACTCTTCTGATGGATTTGATAAATATTTAGTTCAAAATGGTGTTATTGACGAATCAATATATGGATTATGTGATATGTTTTGTTTGGATAAAGGTGAAATATTTGACACCTCTATGTATACATTTTCAAAGAATGTGATTAAATTACGTAAATTCTTATCCAACTATGGTTTTATATTCACTTGATAAATATATTATTTCTTTATTTGTGAAATACTGTTCTCCTTTGCCAAAATATTGATTATCTTTGGATAAAATGACTCTTTTTTACATAACGCTGACGAATTTCTTTGCATAGGTATACACTTCTTCGAAAACTCGGAGTCCAAATCGTCGTAATCTGGATTGGTTTGTTTCCACTCTAATAATGATTGCATACTCTTTCTGGAAACCTCCTGTATAGCGTTTTCCAGCTTCTCAGTTGAATCGTCTTTATTCCATTCGTCTTGATCCTTAATATAAAGCGTTTCCCGTTTCACATCTGTACAATGAATTGGTCGTTCATGTAGTGTTAGCTGCTGTAAATTATCCATCAAGATTTTGGTTATACCATTGACAAAACCTAGTTGTGCGTTATTTTCTAAATCATCATGACTGACTTCAATGCGATCTATGAAATCCGAGAAATTAATTGCGTTCTTACAGGTTTCGTTCAAAAACATATTGATATTGAAATTGTTTGTATTATTGTTTGTCGTGTTGTTTGTCGTGCCAACTTTGTCTATCATTTGTCCCATAAGCTCATCCTTCTTCTTCATTTCTGTATGTAACTCACTAATTATTTGTTGTTGATTTGCCATTTGCTCCATTGCCTTAGTTATTAAATCTTTATAATCCACATCTTTTGTCACAATGGTAAGACATTTATCCGCTTCAGGTATACATCTTTTCTTATGTTTACTCAATCCTGACGAGTATTTGTACTCCTGTCCACAATAATCACAAAAATATGGTGCGGTTATTTTTGGCATTTTTTCGTTATCCTTCGTTATCCTTCGGTGTTTCAGTGTTGTTAAATGAGCATTATAATTACTTTGTTTAGAGCATACGAAGTCACAACTTTCACAACGAAACAAATCGGCATTTTTCGGCATTTTTTCGTTATCCTAAAGTGGATAAAGAAAAAAATGCCGTTTTTTGAACCAATTTTTTTTTCAGTCTCGCGCCAAAATAATAAATCATTGGTTTTCACTCGTATATCATCACAATTACATTTTTTGAAAAACCTAGGAAAATCCAATATATTTTTTTTCATTTTTGGACATTTTAAAAATGTCCATTTTCGAAAAAAAGTTCAACCAATCCAAAGGGTTTTTTTCAAGGTTTTTATATTACTTGATAATTACATTTTCTTTAGCTATATTATGAATTATCTTAGGATAATGAGAGTCTTTTTTTGTAATGGCTGAAGAATTCAACTGGATAACAATACATTTTTTGGAAAAGTATGAGTCCATATTATCATATTCAGGGTTATTTTGTTTCCATTCTATGAGCGACTTCAAACTTTTCCTGGACACTTCTTGTATAGCATCCGAAAGCATTTCCGAAGATCTGTCTCTTTCCCAATTGTTTTGGTCTTTGATATAAATGGTGTCTCGTTTCACATCCGTACAGTGAATTGGACGTTCATGAATGGTGAGTTTTTTCAAGTTATCCATGAAAATCTTTGTAATTCCTTTGACAAAACCAAGTTGAGCGTTGTTTTCAAGATCGTCGTGACTTACTTCGATTCTTTCAATGAACTCAGACAAATTAATTGCATTCTTACATCTTTCATTCAAGAAGACATTTATATTGAAGTTATTAGTGTTATTATTAGTTATGCTGGTGATACTCATTTTATCAATCATCTCTTCCATACTCACATCTTTCCATTTTAACTCTGCTTGTTGTGTTTGTATTTGCTCAAGTAACTCATTTTGTTGTTCCTGTATTATCTTCAATGACTTTAACATATCATTATCATTGACCACTTGTAATTGATTACATTTCTTTTTATGTCTCCATAAACCAGTTCGATCTTTATATGATTTTCCACAATGACACGATAAGGGTTCTTCGGCATTTTTTGGAACTTTTTTGTTGCTATTTGTTGCTAAAATGTGCTTCCGAGTGAGTAAATGTCTTTCATATTGACTTTGACGTGACGCATAAAAGTCACAAACTGTACAAGAAAAAAACTCGGAACTTTTTTGGAACTTTTTTGTTGCCATATTATCCTAAATTAGCAACAGAAAAAAGTTCCATTTTTTGGAAGTCGAATTTTTTTTCAGTAACAAAAAAAATAGCATGGAATATAAAATCAAACCATTATGCTTTAAAATGAGATTTTTAAAAATTCCTGGAAACTTTATTTTCTTTTTTTCATTTTTGGACATTTTTAAAAATGTCCATTTTTGAAAAAAAGTTCAACGGATCCCAACGGTTTTTTCAAGGATTTTATATGAGACTGATATTCAAAGTTTTAGTATATGTTTGTATATTTAATTATGATAAATGCTGTATTTATTATGATAAATGAGGATTTTATTAATTATTTCTTTGTAAAAAGGATCATGGAGGGACAATGATGTTTTGTAATTCGCGTGGAGGAAATGAAATTGAACTTATATGTGAACAATCGATATGATAATAAAATTTATAATAACAACATAAATTTTATTTATTTTTCTTATTGCGTTTTTTCTTAGTTTTACCTCCAAACAAGGCATTGTTTCGTACATCACGAATTTCTTTAGCATCTACATAATGACATCGATTACATGAATAATCAATTAAGTGTATATTCCTATAACCACACTCTCTTAAATAATATATTAATGATATTGTATTTATAGCTGGTGTATCGACGTTGGCACGTATATAATCATCATCGATTAAAAACATAGGATGCGATGATATGGGGTGTGATGGGTCACTCAGAGCAATACCTATGAGAGTATTTTTATAATCCTTAAATTTTTCAGATTTTAATATATAATCGCCCTTTGTAAGATTTCCACCTGATTCTGATATAACGAAAATATCGCCAAAAATTGAGCTTCCTGTCATGTAGCGTTTATTTAATATATTGTTTTTGCCATTTCGTGAAGTATGTATATCATATTCGCCAACCGCGTAGATAGAATCTGTATTTTTTTGAATTAATGCTCTCGACAAAACTTTTTTACGTTTATCTTCTTCTGTATCAGACGAATGAACTGGAAGTAACATTTTATTTCCAATATTACTCTGACGAAATGCAGACCCTGTTGGAAAAATAGACTCTTCATCAATATCTCTCAATTTATCTCTTAACTCAACTCCTCTAAGACCAGTAATTCTATCTGAAATTCCAAACAAATAATGAGCTAGACCCAAACCTGAACGTAATGGGTTTGACCAATCATAGCAGCCTAAAGGGGGATGTGTAACTAATCCAACATAGTCTACATCGGCCATATGAAGAGCATGTTCATTAACAAAGGCAGGCCTCTTTGTCGTTTCATCATTACATGAGTTTATATATTCCTCGTATTTATCACTATGTAAAACTTCTCCGTGTGTATATATCAATACGTAGATATAACTTTCAGTTGATGTGGCTCCATCAGGTCGACCGTGTGGATTGTCATCGAGTGTGACTCTAGATCTTCCTCTAGATCTTCCTCTAGATCTTCCTGTAGGTCTTCCTGTAGATCTTCCTGTAGATCTTCCTCTAGATCTTCCTCTAGATGTTTCTTTTTCATCTTTTTCATCTTTATCTCTTGATCTAGATCTTCCTCTAGATGTTTCTTTTTCATCTTTATCTCTTGATCTAGATCTGGATCTAGTTATTCCCGTATTCATAATATATATATGATATTATTAGATATTTGTACTATTATAAAATATATATTTACACATATATATTTCAGAATTATTTGCTAGGTTCAATAGTATACTTCGAACCTTTCTTGACAAGTTGTCCGACATAATCCAGTTTCTCATCAGGATGTTTCTGTAACTTCTCATAACTTTGCATAGTATAAACTTCGAAAGTATCCTTATTCACAGCATACGCAACACCGTCCAATGTAACCTTTTTCAGTTTCACCTTCTGTTGTTTGGTTGTCTCTTTTTGTTGACTATCTTCAAATAGAGTAGGATAACTCCCAAACATATTGGACGATATCTTACCATAATTGAAACAAGATACTTCTTTGTTATGAAGAGCACAATCCATCGACGTTTCAGTAATCACATTCAAAATCTGTTTATTGATACCATGTTTTACATTTGATATTTCGAATAAATATTCATCAGTCGTCAATGGTGTCTTTTTATCCAGTTTACTAACATCTCGTCTGCGCAATTCAATATGGTCTTCATCTGTACTTTGTTCCTCGGTCAATGTCGCCATATATAAAAATACTTGTACATTACGATATTCTTCAGGTAAATCCATATGACTATTAATACGACGCGCACGACCGATGACTTGCTCCAAACGTACCATATTCCAATATGGTTCCATAATATGAACATATCGCGTGTTTTTCAAGTTAATACCTTCGGCACCAGAAGATGTAATCATCATAACCTTTATCACTTCTCCAAAGAAATTGTTAGATTGAGTTTTTCTCAATTCTTCCCTAATGGAGACGGGTACAATATCCCAGTTGCCGTTATAAATATTGAGCAATACCTCTTTTTCTTCTGCTTCTTCCGTACCAGTATACAAGAAATAATTCGGTTTACTGTAGTCATTTTCTTCATGTAATTCATATGATGTGCCAGATTTTCTAATACGGAACTGAGAGAAACCGTTGGCATCGAGTACGAGTTTGAAAATACCAATACCTTCCAATGTACGAAACTGACTATATACTAAATGAAGACCAATGTGATCACGATTCTTAATATTTTCCAACATTTCGCAATACTTTGGACTATAAACTTCCAAAAATTGAGGAAGTAAGAAATCCGCGGCATGATCTCGTAAATATGCCAAAGCGCGCTGCAGCTTTTCTTTATATTCGACGTCTTCGTATGTATCAATCGCATCCTCGTCTATTTCCTTTTCAGTATCTTCTTCGGCACCCTTACCGATCATTGGACGTCCAGGTGGTTTAGGGAAAGCGAAATTACAGCAAGTACGCGAAAAAATACGATAACTCGAAGCAATTTGATAAAGTTCATCGGGTTTACTTTTTTTCTGATTTCTACGGGAAATTTTTTCTTTATCTGCTTCTTCCTTACGTATTTTTTCGTATACTTCGAATTGATAATCGCTCATTTCGCACGCAACTATATGAAAAATATTATCACCATCCATTACAAATGAAGGTAATAAACCTTCTTGAGCACTCTTGAAGTACGAAGTTAAACCCAATATACGCCGTTTTAAAACATTATCATTTTTCAATACCATCGAATCACTATCGATGAATGTTCCAATGAAATCGTCAGCAATATCGGGTAAACATTTATTATTTGTCAATTCTACTTGCTTATCGTTCACTTCTAATCCATTTTTATTCAATATAGACAGAACAGTTTTTATGAAATCCTCATCGCTAATATTACCAGTTTCGTCAAGTTTTACACCATTATAATTCTGTTCAATATTTTCGCTTTGTTTTCCGCGTTTCTTTGTATTGACGAAACCAAACGGATTTCTTGTGATTGTCAGTTTATTTCCGCCATAATCAATATAATCATATGTCTTGAAATTCGCCTTTTCGAATAGTTCCATAATGGTTTCTCTGTTTACTTTTCCAGATGTCTTGACAACAATTGGAAATGTCCATGTTTTGATATAACCGCGTAACATATTATATAACACACCAATTTCGTTTGGATAATTGATTATAGGTGTACCAGTAAGGAATACAATTTTTACATTAGTTGCGCTGAGAAGCAATTCATATAATTTCTGCGATAGGCTTTCCATAGACTTAATTTTATTGATAATGCGACTCACCAAGTTATGGGCTTCGTCAATTACGACTACACTGTGATCAAACGGGTTATATGTCTCATTTTCAGTTAATTCGTTGAATACACGTGAAGTCAATCCATTATAATTTATATCAACATATTTCACGCGAATCATTTCATTGAGTTGTTCATCTATTTGTTTTTGTTGTTGTGAATCAAGTTGGCCAAAATTTGATGGTTTCGAAGCATCAACTAGCCAGGCGCCGTTTTGACTACGTATGAATTCCTTTGGTAAACCGAGGGCACTAGATAGAACATCAACTATATTAGATTTACCGTCATTACTGACAAATTCCCAAAACTGATTTTTTCTAAACAATGGATCGCCACATTTTTTCAATTCGCCAAAAAAATTGGATTTTAAGGAAGCGGGTGTCAAAATGTACACTTTACGATCACTTTTCATACCTTCTGCAATAGCAATACTAGTACATGTTTTACCAGATCCAAGACCATGTAAAAGCAATAGTCCTCGATACGGAGTGTGATTGTTTAGATAATCGCGCACTATTTTCTGGTGTGTAAACAGATCATATACATCTTTGTCTTTACGACTGGTGTCTTCCATATCCTTAATATAAGGCGTTAATAGTTGGTTTATTTTTTCCACGAATATTTTGCGATTATTCATGTAATAAGACGAAGCTTTATGTATATATTTCTCCTTCAATGCTGGAAGTCGTTCTTTGATACTTTTTTCATTGATAATTATATCGTCAATCTTCATTAATGATACAGTTTTAGGTTTGGCACGTCGTCCGCGTTTTTTCAACGTGATTTCCTTGGGTTCATCGTCAGCCTTTTCTTCATCTATTGTAGTCTTTTGCTTTTTGATTGTAACTTTGGTTTTAGTTTTAATAACTTTATCATTATCTGGTTCTCTATCGATAATTTCCACAATTTCGGCCTCTTTTTCTTCATCGACCTGAGTTGTTTCCTCATCCTTTGTGGATACAACAAACCCTCTTTTAATCTTTGCTAAAATGAGATTACGGTCCAAACGTGTCTCTTGTGTCTTGTCGACAAAAAAAGGTTCGCTCTGAGGTTTTATTTCTTTTAATTCGTCTTCCTTGTCAACGTCCTCTTCTAATTCATTCTTTTCGTCAAGTATACCTGCTTCCTCTTTTTCTGGTTTTGGACCGCTCTCTATCTTTTTAGTAGATTCACTTTCACCCAATAACGAAATAAGAAATTGACTATTTTTTACAGGTGTCTTTTTGATTTGTAATTGCTCTAAATAAGACATGTATATACTATATTAATAGAAAATATATACTTTATATACAAAAACCGTTTATTATTTCATTTTTTATCAGTGTTAAAATTTTTCAATACTCGATAATGCGATTTCGCAAGCGATCTGTTCGGCCTTCTTCTTTATTTTATGTACGCTTGATCCAAGTAGAATAAATACTTTAGCATGTTCGGCCATATATTGATGAATATGTCCAAAATGGCGAAAATCTTGGATGGGTTTAGATTGTACCACGCTGAGATTATGTGTATTTTGACCCAAACATAGAAATACACCCATCGTGTATCCTTTATCGATGCTATATTCTTGTGTTTCCATGTAATATGGCGTGACTTTGAACTCCTTTTGAATTCGAACTTGTAGTATATTTTTGTAATTATCGTCATTTTGTATGAGGTTAATCCAATCAACGTGTTGCTCGAATATAGACTCCACGAATATTTGTACCATTTGAAACCCTGGTCCAACGACAAATAGATTGTCAAACCATTTTTCGTCATCATGTATTTGAATTCGATTGAAATCTAAGAACATCGCACCGATAAATGCTTCAAATAAACAACCCAACTTTTTGACATTTGTACGTATTTGCTTAGACTCCGCATTTTTCGATAAGATAATCCATTTATGGAGACCCATTTCCATAGCGATCCTCCCGATGGATTCGTTTTTTACTAGCGCGATTTTTTTCTCGGTCATAAATCCTTCATTTTCCTTTGGAAAACGTCGATATAAATAATATTTAGTAATACATTCTAATACACCGTCCCCTATAAATTCAAGCCGTTCATTTGATTTAGTGTGTAATTCTAGAACATTTTCAGGTTTAGGCGCAATTGTTATTTTTTTGTCTTCATTTTCAAGATTCGGTCGCTTGGTGTAAGATCGATGAATAAATGCGCGTTTGTATAATTCGAAATTATAGATATTGACAGAGATGCCATATCTTTTCAATATTTCTTGAACATTGAATTTAGTAATTTCTACATTTTCGCAATTATACGGATCGAAAATATAGACATCCTCGCCGACCTCATTCTTTTGAATTATAATATCGTCATCCATGATTACTGAATAGTGTAATTGTTATAAATAGTTATTTAGCAATCAATTTTTTTGAAAATAAAATATAATTCAACTATATATCATGGGAATGTTTTCTACAACTTACTCTCGCGGAGTCAGCTCATCGAATGTACTAACAAATCAAAGACAAGCTGGACCTCAAATGGCTGGTCTCGTCCCTACTGAAACCGCCAGTGTTGCTCAGGCACGTGCTTACCAAATTCGCGGATCTAGAAAAACTCAGACTTTCTTGTCAATGCCTCTTTACAGTACGACCCGACCTTCTAGACCAATTGGTACTCCTGTTAATATTCCTTTTATGTAAATACACTTTATCATTCTTAAGCATTGAATTATAATATTGTTATATAACAATATTATGGAAACAAATGAGTGTATAATCTGCTTTGAAATGATTAATAGCACATATAATGTCTCGTTATTTGAATGTGACCACAAAGAAAATATGCACTTAGAATGTATTTATGAATTAAATATATGTCCATTGTGTCGTGCGCCTAGGAAAAATAATGTCCATGTTTGCGTATATATAATACAAGCACGGAATATTCATTATTTTTGTTTTAGCATTTGTACTTTAATGTATATAATATTAACAATGTTAATCATACATGGTTATCAACAAATAAAGGAACACATGTTTTTATCAAATACAACATATACCGTTGATCATATATGAACAACAAAATGTATGTCATAAACTAATTTATATTATTTGAATATAAACTATTAAATATGTATATTGTTAGCTAAAGATGATTACAATAGAGTTGGATATACGCGAACGAGAGTTAATCGAAAAAATGCCATTATATATGAAAAATTTAAATTTGGAATATACCATTACTGCTATCCCTCTCGAAATAGGTGATATAATTGTAAAGCATGACGACGTTGTATTGTTAATAATAGAGCGAAAAACAATAAACGATTTATTGGCTTCTTTGAAGGACGGACGTTATAGTGAACAATGTTTGAGATTGCAAACCGATAATCGATGTGAGATGAGTCAAAAGATATATTTAATAGAAGGCAACGTAAATGCGTACAATGACATATGTAAGCAAACAATATATTCATCCATCGCGACACTGACATTATTCAAAGGGTTCCAACATATGCGTACTTTGACATTGGAAGAAACATGTAATTATATTCTGATGACTGTGAATAAAATCCAAAAAAGTGTGAAAAATGGTAAAAGTTTCTACACTTCTAACCAGGGGCAAAACAAAGCATACACAGATGTAATAAAAACATGTAAAAAAGAAAACGTAACGCGTGAAAACATCTCGCAAATAATGCTGATGCAAATACCTGGTATAAGTTCGTCTACTTCGGAACATATATTAGACGGATTCGAATCAATATATGATCTGATTGATAAATTGCGCGCAAATCCCAAATTATTGGAAAACAAAACGTATACTCTGAATGGCAAAGAGCGCAAAATAAATAAGAAATGTTTGGAGAATGTAATGTTATATTTAGGGGCTTGAAAGATTTGTACCGCTTGAAGACATGAAAGATTGAGGCGGGACGCGATTTCCTAAATCAGGAATGAATTGACCCTTGGGTGAAAAATAAATGGCTTTTGTTATTTCGCGGTCTTTGTATATACCATCTTCTACTTGAGTTTGTGTATATTCTACGCCACCCCAATTGGGGTCCATAGGGTTTGCGCTGACTTTGTCACATGATGTGGATTTGTGAATAACGTCTAAAATATCTAATACCCCTTGACCTTGTCCAGTGGGGTCAAAACCATGATATCCTTTAGAATTGAATTCTTTAGCATTAATTTTACATATTTCATCTTTGGCGTCTAATGGATCCATTCCGCCCTGTAAATCGAACGGGCTTGGTCGTACGCGATACACATCATTACCTTGGACATCGGTTTCTTCTTGTAGAAAGAGTATTGGGCAATCGCTTCCTTGTGCTTGTTGTTTTTTGACAAATGCGGAATATTCGTCTAAATTGGCGAAACGGATAGGAACAGCATCATTTCGATCGGTTGTATTGTACATGTAAATATTATTACCGCGTTTGACTAAAACATTCGGGCATTTGGCTTGTTCTTTTGAACGGTTTTGCATAGCTTCAAAACGTATTTGTTTCATATACATACAAGGTGTAGCATATACATACGCCCCCATGAGAAATATTAATAGTAATATGATTACAAAATACAATTTATCGTTTTTCATTATATTATAAGAGGACATAAATTTTTTTACTATGTAAAAATATATTTAATATATATAAATGTACCTATTGAAGATTTATGCGAATTGGTGTCCTCATTGTATAAATATGACGAAAGAATGGGATATGTTGAAATCTAAATTGCCTAACTACGTAAATGTATTGGAAATAGAAGAGAATGAGATCCATAAGCTAAAAGAGTTCAATGATAAATATAAAAAAAATGTTGTGTCTAACGGTTATCCTACAATTGCGAAAGTCGTAAAAAACAAGGTTCATTATTACAACGGGCCTCGAAACATGAAAAATATGTTGGCCTGGGTAATACAAAAGCCTACACGTAAGAGGAAAACAAGAAAAAACAGAACTAAAAAAAGAAAAAATTGATTCACAATAAAGTTGTTTGATTAAATATATAAATATTTAACTAAATCATTAATATGAGCAAGCCACGTAGAATATCAGTTAAGTCATTTCGACTATTCGACTTCTATATAGGCAATGATCCAGATAATTATAAGTTTTATATTCAAATGTTTGGTATAAACGAAAAAGGTGAATCCGCCAGTATTATAGTTAATGACTATAAGCCATTCTTCTATTTCAAGGTATTTGAAGATTGGTCTGCTAAGGATTTACGAAATTTCGAGGAACAAATAAATAAATATTTGGCGCCTCCTAGCTATCTAAAAATGAAAACGATCGAAAGTTCTGAACTAGTCGAGCATAAAGAGCTTTACGGGTTCAATGCGGGTAGAAAATTTAAATTTGCCAAACTTATGTTTCAAAACACAACTGCGTTTAATAAAGTGAAGAGATTATATCATGATAAACGCGGTCCATTCGCTTTAGCTAAATTTCAAATATATGAAGCAAACATACCGCCATTGCTGAGATATTTTCATATATTCGAAGTGAGTCCTTCTGGATGGGTTCAAATAAACACTAAGAAAAGTACACCAGTTAAAAGCACATGTAAATTCGAATTTATTTGTAAAACGAGTCAAATACAACCGCAACCTGAAAAGGAAAGTATTGTTCCTTACAAAATATGTAGTTTTGATATTGAAGCAAGTAGTAGTCATGGTGATTTTCCAGTTCCAGTGAAAACTTATAAGCGACTAGCAATGAATATATATGATGTATTTAATAAACAAAAGCCGACCGAAAAGCGTCTATGTGAATCATTGATACAAAAATGTATTATGACGGCATTCAAATTTGATAATTTTGAGGATATAGATACGGTTTATCCGCAAAATGAGGATGTAAAAAAAGAGGAGATATCGAAAATAATAGATACGCTTCTGAAAACCCCTATAACTCAAATAGAAACAAATGATGATACGAGAGAAATGCAGTCGATCAATAGAATATTATGTCAAAGTATGACACACGAAGACGATGAAGAAGAATTCAAACCAAACAACAAAAAAATCCAAAAGCAGGCAACTATTATCGACTTATTGACAAATGATACATATACACGCGACTATAAAATTACTCTATTAGACGAGAAAATGACTTCGTTGTTTTACAATTACAAGCTAAAAGGTGATGAAGTAACATTCATAGGATCAACATTTATGAAATATGGCGAAAAGGCACCACACTTCAATCACTGCTTAGTGGTAAACAGTTGTGACGAAATAGACAATGTCACAGTTGATGTATGTAAGGATGAAAAAGATTTACTCGAAAAATGGGCAGAGTTGATAAGGGCCGAAGACCCAGATATTATTATAGGATATAATATATTTGGCTTTGATTATGAATTCATGTTTCGCCGTGCTTTGGCGAATAATATATGCGAAGATTTCTTGAATTTGTCCAGAATTGCGAATAAGCCACTGAAAATCGATAGGGAAAACAAGGAAATTTGTATTGAAAATACAAAAGTGGTATTGGCAAGTGGTGAATATGATTTGAAATACTACGCAATGGAAGGTAGGATACAAATAGATATGTATACATATTTTCGCAGGGATTTCAACTTGGCTTCATATAAATTGGATGACGTGGCGGGATTATATATAAGTGATGATATAAAGAAGACCGAAATAATATACGACAGTGAAGGTCAAGCGCAGACTAGGCTTTATAGTAAGAATCTCACTGGATTAAATGTGGGTGATTATATCCATATAGAAATGTGCGGTTTTACGAGTGATTATTATGACGGTGGACGCAAGTTTTCAGTGCTTGACATAGAAGTTATGGACGATTTCAAAGTGATAACTGTAAATGGATCGCATTCATTTGATAAACCGATTAAATGGACAATGGCTAAGGATGATGTCACGCCACAGGACATTTTCCGTTTGACACGGGGATCATCCAGTGACCGTGCGCGCGTGGGAAAATATTGTATTCAGGATTGTAATCTAGTACATCATTTATTAAACAAGACCGACGTAATCACTGGATACATAGAGATGTCGCGTATTTGTAATGTTCCAATAAGCTTTTTAATATTTCGCGGACAAGGAATTAAGCTAACGAGTTATGTGGCGAAGAAATGCCGAGAAAAGGATACATTGATGCCCGATTTGGAAAAAGGAGGCGAGGGCGACGGATACGAAGGGGCCATAGTATTGCCCCCAAAATGTAGTATGTACATGGACAACCCTGTGGCATGTGTGGATTATGCGTCTCTTTATCCTTCCTCGATGATAAGTCAAAATTATTCACATGATAGTAAAGTATGGACAAAGGAATATGATTTAAATGGAAATATATTGGAAGTTACAGGGGAGCGCGATGAAGATGGCAATTTCATTTATGACAATTTGCCCGATTATGAATATATTGATATCGAATTTGATACATTTAAATATACGCGGAAAACTCCTACTTCGAAAGCAGTAAAGGTGAAATGTGGTACTAAGATTTGCCGTTGGGCTCAGTTACCAAATCACGAAAGATCGATTATGCCTGCGATTTTGGAAGAGCTACTTAAGGCTCGAAAAGATACGAAGAAACTCATGAAAAAGGAAACGGATCCATTCATGGAGAATATACTGGATAAACGTCAATTGGGATATAAAGTCACTGCGAACTCTCTTTATGGTCAATGTGGCGCGCGAACATCGACGTTCTATGAACAAGACGTAGCTGCGTCTACAACTGCAACTGGTCGACAAATGATCATGTATGCCAAAGGTATGATAGAGGACAAATATGGAAATGGTGTATTTGACACAAAACATGGATCTGTTATGACGAAAGCGGAGTATGTATATGGTGATACCGACTCAGTATTCTTCACGTTTAATCTGGAAGATCCAACGACAAATGAACCAATACGAGGAAAAAAAGCGCTGGAAATAACCATTGAATTGGCCCAGGACGCGGCAAAAATGTGTACTCAATGGTTGAAACCGCCGATGAGTTTGGAATACGAGAAAACATTAATGCCGTTCATACTTTTATCGAAGAAACGTTATGTGGGAATGCTATATGAAGAAGATCCGAACAAATGTAAACTCAAATTCATGGGGTTGTCATTAAAGCGGCGAGATTCATGTGATTATTTGAAGGACACATATGGTGAAATATTGAATATATTGATGAAGGAAAATAATATCGAAAAGTCCATCGAATTCCTGACCAAGAGCTTGAATGATTTGGTTAATGGTGATGTACCGATGGATAAATTGGCAATTACTAAGGCATTGCGGAGTGATTATAAGAATCCAGAGCGTATAGCGCACCGAGTTTTAGCAGATCGAATTGGAGAGCGAGATCCAGGAAATAAACCAAAACCAGGGGATCGAATGAAATTTGTATATATATATAATAAAAACCCCAAATCATTGTTGGGCGAACGAGTGGAAACGCCGACTTTTATAACAGATAATAAACTGAGGATCGATTATACATATTATGTGACGAATCAGTTGATGAAACCTCTTCAACAATTGTTTGGTTTGGCATTAGTTGAAATGTGGACATATAGGGGCAAAATGGGGGCAATCAAGACATATCACAAAGATATAAAGAAAATAGAGGATAATTACGGTCATGATTTGGAGGATTTTATGAAACGCAAGGAAAAATATTGTTCGACAAAAGTCAAAACCATATTATTTGATGGTATATTGAATCGCATTAACAATGATAAGTTTGGAAGTACATCATTGAAGTCATTCTTTGGATAGGACTATATATATATATATATTAGCGTATATTATTTGTGTTATAATATTTTTCTCAAATGGTTCTTATATCCTAGAAATATGAATATCAAATTTTCCACATCGATACAAAGATTGTGATTAAAACACACGTTTTTTACACAATAATGCTCCAATATTTTCGATTTTATATCCCTGTTTAATGGTATTTCTTTGATACCCATACTATATCTTTCTATAAAGTGTTCGTGAGAACTCACCCGCCAAGACGTTTTAATTGATTTATTATCAGTTTTTATCTTGAAAATTGCCAAATTCGGCATACCTTTATGATAACTTACCTTCATTTCTCCCCCTTTTTTACCAAAATCGCCGTGACCATCGACGCCATTCCATATAGTCCCTAATGGATATTCTATTGGAATATAATGGAATTCATGATGATATAACGGACGCTTTATTAATACCAAATATGGGTCAATTGTCGATTTTTTTATATCCTCGCTCCCTTTAAGAAAGAGTGTTCCGTTCACGTTATAATATGGGTCACCGTATTTCAACATTTCTTCGTATTTAATGATTGATATCATCACAATATAAAATAATATCAATTTTTATGGATTTGGGCTCGGGTTATTGAAGGGTATATCAAATGTGTATGAAATTGTATTGAATGACAAATCATTGTATGGTAATATATTGGATAATATGTTTGAGAAATATCGTGGAGAGCCTAAATTCTCATTAATTGGACGCGGATTGACATTGGTCGCATGGGGCGTAGGTTGAACCAAATTGTGACGACATACTGGACACAATGTATTGCGTTGTAACCAACGATGTATTGCGTGTGTTTTAAAATAATGTCCACAGCTGATTATACGACAAACTTGTTCACCCGTTTCGAAATCGTCGTGTGTAATTGGGCATCTTCGTTCATTCATGGAATTATCGTAGACTACTAATTCGGTGGCTGTATTAATTTCTTCTTGAGTCAGTCCAGGCGGTACGTCATCTCGCATTTGATTATTGAACTGATTTATATAGTATGATAGTAATTCCCATTCGAGTGCGTCCGTGTTTCGACTCGTTGTTCTTCGCGGGGGGTCAGGGGTATTGGTATATGTATTTGATATTATATTTAACATTTGATGCACATTTCTATGATAATCCATCATATTACGACTATATTCGCGATTTACCGCTTGATAATCATCATTCATTCTCCTGACAGTTTCCAATAGAAATCTGCGATCGTTATTGTTCATTATATGTATATAAAGATTATTTTTTATATAACTTAGTCAATGAATTTAAGTAATATAAACATGAAATTTTCAGGTTTGGAAAATCTGGGAAACACTTGTTTTTTAAATTCGTGTATACAAATAATGAGTAACACTGAAGAATTGAACAATTTTTTAAATACTTTAAATAAAGTAAAAGATCTAGATGATGCCATTATATTGAAGGAATATAATGGGCTTAGAAAGATGATGAATGATAATAACGTAATAAGTCCCAAACGCTTTATTTATTATATTCATCAAGTATCGAGAAAAAAGGGCAGAACATTATTTTCAGGATATGAACAAAATGATATGATGGAGTTCATGAATTTTTTATTGGATTGTATTCATAATAGTATATCTAGACCGATTTCTGTGAATATAACAGGTACACCTAAACATGATAAAGATAATTTAGCGATTGTTTGTTATAAGTATATTAAGGAGGTTTACGAAAAGGAATATAGTGAAATAATGGAAATATTTTATGGTGTATATGTCTCTGAGATTAAATCGATTAAAGGAAAAACGTACTCATGTAAACCAGAATATTATAGTACATTGGACTTACCTATAAATGAAACGACCCAGACAATTTATGATTGTTTCGATTTATTTACCCAATCCGAAGAAATTAGCGATTATAGGAACGATAAGACGAATAAGATCGAGACTGTATACAAAAATATGAGTTTTTGGAATTTTCCCAAGATTTTGATATTGTGTTTAAAGCGGTATACAAACAACGGGAAAAAAAAACACAAAGTAATAGAATGCCCCGATACGATTGATTTATCGGGTTATTTAAAAGGTTATAATGTGAATAATAAATATGACTTGTATGCTGTATGTAATCATATTGGCGGGGTAATGGGTGGACATTATACTTGTTATATCAAACGTAACAATGTATGGTTTCACATAAATGATGATAAAATCGGAATATTAAAAGAGAATGTAATATCGTCGAAAAGTTACTGTTTATTTTATCGTAAAAAAAATAACTGATTATATTATAATGAGCAGTAACGAAAAAGAGGAAGTAAATCAATTGGAAAATGTGTTCAATACAATCTTTAGTGAAACGTTGATCACTGTATTCCTATGGGTATTGGCTATTTATTTCGTTATGAATAGTATCATAAATGTATCTAAGAATGACGGGAAGAGTTCTTCTATAAAAGTTGCGAATGTCATTATCATTTTAGTCGTATTTGCGTACATATTCAATGATTACTATGATTTAACAAAAGACCAACGTGAAAATTATGCCACTCATTTGAATGAATCATTGAAAAAGTTTCTACAGAACTCGGGGTCATTATTGGAAACGGGATTATTCGGTTTAATATTATATGGTTTAGCGTTTGTCATTCGTTTAATTACAGGTGACAGTGAAAATCCATCGTCATTGAATACATTGCTCACTTTGACAATAGTAGTATTTGCTTTATTGATTACAGTTGTTTTCATAAGAGAAATACTTAATATTCCGATTATTGACATATTATTTGGTTCATTTGGAAAACTAGTCACTGTCGAAGAAGAGGATAAAAAAGACAATACTGAAAAGGAAGATGTTGACGAAGTATATAATGTATCGAATAATTTATATTCATATGATGAGGCTCCTTATGTATGTAAAGCATTGGGTGGACGTTTAGCGACATATGATGAAGTTGAAAAGTCATATAATAACGGTGGTGAGTGGTGTAATTATGGTTGGTCGGTAGATCAAATGGCATTATTTCCGACACAAAAGGAAACATGGAATGAACTCCAAACAAATGAAGATTATAAACATGCTTGCGGACGTCCTGGTATAAATGGCGGTTTCATTTCGAATCCTAATATTAAATATGGTGTGAATTGTTACGGTAAAAAACCTAGCCCTACTGACATGGAGGAAAAAATGCTTGAATCCAAGAAAGATAGTGTTGTTCCGCGTTCACGTGAACAAGTTAAGATGGATAGACGCGTGGAATTCTGGAAAGAAAATGCCAGTAAATTATTAAATATTAATTCATTTAACAAGGATAAATGGTCGCGGTTTTAGTGAGTTTTTATTAGATATATATATATATATTATAAAATCTATATATATATATATGTCAGGGGTTGATCAGAGAGGGAAAAAAATTATAGTAGTTGATAGAACCGAGAGAAAAGGTGTCGAATTTAAAGCGGTATCAAAGGTTATAAATAGTAAGTGTGAATCAATCTGCAAAGACGCAGTCGACCTCGGTTTTATACAAGGCTCGATTCTCAATTGTGATTATTTAGTTGTAAACTATTTTAATCGAAACATTGTGGGATTTGCTTGTGTAATATATATGGAAGATGGAGAAGGAGTATATATAGATTTAATATGTAATTCCGACCCAGAAACATATATGAACATATTCAACAACAACAAAACTGCTTTTGGAGGAAAACACATGATAGATGTTATTAAGGAAAGAAGTATTGGTGAAAATAAAAAATATATTAAACTCTCGGCATTGACTCCAGTTATCTCATATTATAGTTATTTGGGCTTTGATTTCTTAATCGGTAAACAAAACACCAGACTAACGACAAATGTGAAGAAACTTAAAGAATATTTCAAATTAATAAACATTCTTTGTACAAAAAATGATATTTTAGAAAAAGAAATAGAAACATTAAAAAACAGTAAAATTCGGATAGTTGATAAAAAATTAAAAATTTACGAAGCAAATAGTCAAATTGAAGTAAATAATGAAACGATTGGTCGATATCAAACTGAGATTGATAATTTGATTGTTCCTATAACAACAATGGGTCTTCGTGGAGCATTGAAAGAAGAAAATTTAAAACAGACATTTGATGGCTATGATGACAAAAAGTCCAAAGTGAAAACAGAGGAAGTTAAAAGTGATGGTTTTCCTATGATAATGGATTTACCACGTTCAGCAGCACCTTCGGCGACAACTCCAGCAGCGACTCCAGTCGCACCTTCACCTGGTACAATGTATTGTACTATTATGGGAGGTACACGTCATAATAGAAGACGTAGACGTCGACGCATGACCAGACGTAGATAATTGATTTTTCATTCAAATATTTTATTAATAATATAAATATAAATATTTATATTAATATACAGCGTATGAGTTCGTCGTTATTTACTAAAATCTATAAACCGATACATATGATTAATAATCAGTGTCTTCGATTTTATATGTCGAAACCTACAATATTATTCATACCAATGCCCATTAAAAACTTCAATTATGAATCAATGGATGAGTTTTTATTAAATGCCAACAAGATCGATATAAATAAATTTTACAAAGAAGTGTACAAAAAAACGAATAATATTATTAAGAATGATGAACAACTTTACATTAAAACTTGTGGCATAGACAGTAAAAAACAATCACATGTACAAATAAGTAATCGACCATTTGATACAGATTAGGGAGATGAATTAGACGTATTTTAATTTAATTGTTTGATTTCATGTATTTAATCAAATATTTTTTTCCTGGTTTTACTATGGTGGGGTTTATTATTTTTCGAAGTGCTATTGGATTTATTATTATTTA
>Ga0129324_10000429_pt1 | contig 30867 bp, 32 predicted proteins | sample CPBDNA_7_FD_96879 | JGI IMG/M metagenome (GOLD analysis project Ga0129324, IMG submission 96879) | Freshwater to marine salinity gradient microbial communities from Chesapeake Bay, USA - CPBay_Spr_15_0.2_DNA | ecosystem: Environmental > Aquatic > Marine > Coastal | place: USA: Chesapeake Bay...
CGAGCAAGCCGGCGGACGTGAAAGCTGCAGACAAAGCAACTGACAAAATGGGCACGTCCGCGAGCGCCGGGAAAACGAGTTCCGTGCCGGGCGCCGGCGCAACGAAGCCCGGCACGTCTTCCGCCTCGAAGCCGGTACCCAGCGGCGGAATCTCGCTGGTCTCAATTATCGTTGTCATCGCTTTGGTGGGTGCGGGTGCGTATGCCACCCGCGATGTCTGGCTGCCGTCGGTCGAGCCGTATCTGGCAAAAATTCCAGGCTATAAGTCTGCAAGCTCTACGCCTGCCGTCGCCGAAGAGGGGGCATCGCAAAGCCCTGTCGCCGAATTATCCGCACGCCTTGGCGCGCTTGAGAGCAAAGTCGCTGCCGGTGGGTCCTCGGGTGTGGACGCGACACAAGTGCAGGTTGAACTGAGCGAGGCTCTGGCGCGGATTGACGATCTTGAACGCCGCCTCGCCGAAGTCCGCGAGATCGCCACTGCTGTGACGTCGTCAAGTGGTGCCAGCGTTGATCTAAGTCCGATTATGAAGCGGATTGATGCCCTGGAAGCGACCGAGCGCGCGGCACAGGAAGACCTATCTGAATTAGCGGGCAAAGTTGACACTGTTGCAAAAGCGAGCATCGGCGGCGGTAAAGCCAGCGGTTTGGTGCTGGCCATCGCACAGCTTCGCGATACCGCGCTTTCCGGCCGCCCGTTCGCAAGTCAACTGGATGCGATCAGCGCTCTTGCCGCAGAACAGCCGGAAGTCCGCGCCGCGACCATTGGCCTTGCGGATCGTGCCGTCTCAGGTTTGCCGACAATGGATTCGTTAAAAAGCCGGTTCTCTGATATCGCGGGCGACATCGTGACGTTGGCGCGATCCGGCAATGGTGACTGGGTTGAACAGGCAGCGGGACGGTTGTCGCAGCTTGTCGCACTTCGGCGCACAGACGGTCAGTCTGGCGATCCGGTGGAAGACGCGGTTGCTGGTATCGAGCGCAGTATGGCCGATGGCGATATCGCTACCGTCGTGACAACGGCGAGTGCTTTGTCGGACAGTTTGAATGGCGAAGCCCAGAAAATTCTCGAAAATTGGCTTATCGATGCAAAAGCGCGGGCATCGGCTGTGCGTGCTTTGGATGCGTTGAACGCGACGGCGCTTGCCGGTCTCGGCGGCTGAGCAAGAAGGAAACGAATACCTATGTGGCGTTGGCTTTTCTTTCTAATCGCACTTTGCATCGCTGTCATCGGCGTCGTTTGGATGGTGAAAAACCCCGGTGACGTGACGCTGCAATGGCGCAACTGGCGGCTTGATACGTCGGTCGGCGTGCTTGCCTTCGTGATGCTCTTTTTGGCGACTGTCGCGGCGTTGTTTTATCGATTTTGGCGCTTTTTGCGGCGCGCGCCGGCGAACATCGGCGCTGCCATGCAGTCACGTCGGCAAAATAAAGGGTATCAGGCGCTGAGCAGTGGCATGGTGGCGTTGGCAGCGGGCGATGCCAGCGAAGCGCGGCGCAGTGCGCGTCGTGCCGAGTCGTTGCTGTCCGACAAGATGCCATTGACGCGCCTGCTGTCCGCGCAATCTGCACAATTGGATGGCGATGAAACGGCGGCGACGAAATTCTTTACCGAAATGCTCGAAGATCCGGATACCAAGTTTTTGGGCGTTCGTGGTCTGTTGACGCAGGCGGTCAAAAATGGAGATCGTAAACGCGCGCTTCAATTGGCGCAGGATGCATATCGCTTGCAGTCGAAAAGTGAATGGGTGTCGACCACGTTGTTTGAGCTGCAAACCGGCACCGGCATGTGGTCGGAAGCCGCCCGTATCACCGATGATATGGCGCGCAATCGGTTGATTGAAAAGCCGGAAGCTGCGCGCAGGCGGGCGGTTATTGCGTATCAGATGGCGCGTGATGACGAGGCCAACGGCAAACGGCCCGAAGCGCTCAATCATTTGCGCAAGGCTGTCGACTTAGCCGGTGATCTGATTCCCGCCGTGGTCGCGCTGATGCGTCGCAATGTGGCGGATGGTCAGCATCGTAAGGCGGCCTCGCTGGGTGAAAAGACGTGGGCATTATTTCCGCATCCGGACCTTGTTGAGCCTTATTGGGAAGCGAAAAAGGCCACCGACGGCTTGGCACGTATGAAGGTGAGCGAGCGTTTGGCTGCGACCAACAAAGACCACAGTGAAAGTCACATCACCCTGGCGCGTGCGGCCCTTGGCGCAAAACTCTGGGGCGAAGCGCGCAAGCATCTGCAAGATGCTGGTGCCGGCGAAGGGCTTGAACCGCCGGCACGAATCTGCCGGATGATGGCGGACTTGGAAGAACAGGAAAACGGCGACCTCACCAAGGCACGCGAATGGTTGGTGCGGGCCGCTGGCGCGCCCGCAGATCCGAAATGGGTGTGCAGCGAATGCGGCAATGCGGTGGTGATCTGGACCGCGCAATGCGGCAATTGCGGTGCGTTTGACGGCTATGCCTGGGGCACACCGCCGCACAAGTCAGCAATGCCCGCCATGCTTGGGAACGAAGACGATGCAAGAACGCCGAGCGTCGCACTTGCTGGGCCTGCGACGGGACCGGACGCAGGTCATGCGTCGTCTGCGCTGACCGAGCGTTCGTGACGCCAGCGGCGATGTCTGTCGGGTCTTCACCGGTCCGAACCTATCGCGCATTTCGTGCTAACGAGGGCCTGGGGCAAAAGTTTCGGGGCTTGGTGCGCGCGGCGGCGATTGCCGCCTTGGCGCCGAGTCGGTCACCGACCCGGACAACGGGATGGGTGCGATTTCCCTATTACCATCATGTGTTTGATGATGAGCGCACGGGCTTTGCCCGACAGTTGAAATATTTCAAAAACATCGGCGAGATTATCGGCATCGACGATGCGGTCGCGATGATTGACGGCGAGACCCCGATAGACGGTCGCTACTTCTGCCTCACATTCGATGACGGGTTTAAGAACTGGATTGAAAATGCGCTGCCAATCTTGGTCGAGCATCAAGCGGTAGCGGCGTTTTTTGTCGCCGCCGGGTATATCGGCACAGACCCCGAGTGTGACCGCGAGCGGTTGCTGGGTTTCTATGATGACCGGTCACGCCTGATGGCGTTTCTCAACTGGGAGGATTGCCGTCAGATGGCGGCCGCCGGCATGACCATCGGCTCGCACAGTGTTGACCATGTGTATCTGTCGAAAATGGGTGCAGACGCCGCGCGCCAAGAAATGCAGCGCTCGAAACAGATGATCGAGGCCGAGCTCCGCCAGCCCTGTGACCACTTCTGTTGCCCATTCGGTATTCCGGGTGTGGACTTTATGCCGGATACGCACCCCGATATGGCAAAGGCATTAGGCTATCGGTCGTTTTTGACGACGCGGCGCGGGCCGAACCGTGCCGGCGGCTCGGCCTTTGCGATTTGTCGCGACCATATGCTGGCAAACGCGCCGATCCGCGAAGTGCGGTATTTTCTCGGCGATCCGATCTGGGGATGATCTGATGCCAGACATTCGCCCGGTGCGCGTCGACGAGGTTGATGCGGTCAACAATTTCCTAAGCAAGAACGGCTTGATCATGCCGGCGCCTGGCGCCGCCGCGGGGCAGTTCTGGCAGGGCCGGTGGGTGTACAATCCAACCTTAAGTCTGCACGACCCATCCGTCGTGCATGGCTGGGTTTTGGAGGATGCGGGCCGGATGGTCGGCTTTTTCGGCAATCTACCTATGGCTGGCGTGTTTGGCGCCGAGCCGGTGCGGATCGCGTGCGCCAGTGCCTGGGCGGTCGAGCCGGCTTATCGGGACTGGGTCGAAAAATTGTGTGAGTGTTATTTTCATCAACCGAACATCGATCTATTGCTGGTGACGTCTGCGATCAAGCCGACGGCGCGGCGCTTCACGCAGTTCGGCGGTAGTGCAGTCCCACAACCGAATCTTGGTGAAATCTTGTATTGGGTTGTGGAATCCCAGGGTTTTCTGCGCGCCGCGTTTCGTAAAAAAGGGCGTGGCGGCGGCATGGCTTGGCTCCTGGGTCTTTTGGGCTCGGTGCCGTTGGATTTCTCGGTCCGCCTTAAGGGACGGCGTCCTTACGGATCGCTTGATAACCTCACGCTTGTGCCGCTGAGTGGCATTGATGCCGCGTTCGATGATTTGTGGGTGCGTCGGCAGTCACAATTGCCGACGACGTTTCTGGCACATCGCGATGCGGCAACGCTACGATGGCATTTTGGCCTCGGCAGCACTCATGATCAGACGCGGGTGCTCAGGTACGATGAAGACGGTGTGCTGAAGGGCTATGCGGTGTTGGTGCGCGAAGATGCGCCGGACATTGGTCTCAAGCGCCTCAAGATCGCCGATATGTTTGTCGATGAAGATTCGCCCCGTGTCGCGCAGGCGCTCTTTGCCGGTGCTTACGATTTTGCGACCTCAAAAAAATGTCATGTATTGGAAGTGATTGGCTTGGCCGCGCCGCTTCGTGCGCAAGCGTTGAAATCAAAACCGATGATCCGCACGATGGCGACATTTCCGTTCTATTATAAAGTCCCGCCCGCTAAGGCCACAGAGTTGCTCAGCACCGAATTAGCGCGGCCTGATGCGTGGTATTTGACGGCTTATGACGGCGATACGGTGTTGCTATAGGCCTGCGGCACATCTCAGTTCTTGACAGAGACAATCGGGCGTGTAGGTTTCGCGCCGAGTAGCCGCTTTAGCTCAGTTGGTAGAGCACATCATTCGTAATGATGGGGTCGTCAGTTCAAGTCTGACAAGCGGCACCATTTCCTCTTTAAATTTGTAGCTGTTGATGTTGTGGCAGGTTTCGACTGAAATGCCGCCATGGATATTCAGTGCCTTACCGATCAGCGCGCAATGTTGGGTGAAAGCCCGCTTTGGGCGCCCGACGAAGGTGCCGTGTATTGGATCGACATTCGCGGTCAACAACTGCATCGCACGTCACTCATCGGGCCAGAGACGCAAACATGGGATCTGCCAAGTCCGCCCGGCATGATTTCGCACCGGCGACAAGGCGGCTTGGTGATCGCGCTGCAAGATGGGCTCTATACGTTTGATTCGGATACGGGTGACTTGCGGCATCTGATGGTCCTCGAGGCGGGGATACCGACCAATCGGGCCAACGACGGCAAACCGGATGTTTCTGGTCGTTTGTGGCTCGGTACCATGAATGCGCGCGACGAGACAATTGCGAGCGGGAAATTTTATCGCATTACGCCGTCATTGAACGTCACCGCCGTGGCGCATGACGTTCGTATTCCAAACGGCCTTGCTTGGAGCCCCGATAACAAAACCATGTACCGTACAGACACTGCTGCCAACGTGGTACATGCGTACGATTTCGATGCCGCGTCCGGCGAGGTCAGCGGGAAACGAGATTTTTTCCATTTTGATGGTGCCAGCACCGGCGGCGTTGATGGCGCTGTCGTTGATAGCGCAGGCGGCTATTGGACTGCCTTATATGGGGGCGGCAAGGTGATTCGGGTCACGCCCGATGGTCATTTGGATATGGAAATTGCGCTGCCAGCGACGCAGCCGACGATGCCGGTGTTTGGGGGCGACGATATGCAAACGTTGTTTATCACCTCGGCGCGTCAAAATTTGAGTGATGCGGTTTTACAGGCCACGCCTCTTGCGGGCGCATTGTTCGCGCTGCGGGTGCCGTATCAAGGTCAACCTGCATACTGTTTTGGCGGGTAGCGTCTAAAATAAAATACCCATGTACTTATGAATTTATCGAGACCCGCCAAGGGGAAAGCGGGATGTAGGTTTAATAGGTGTAACCCTTGACCAAACCTGTGTCGACGCACATCGGGCGTGCGCTTAAGGTGTGCTCGGGCCAAGCGGTAGCCTAGAGCCGGTAATTTCGTTAACAGGCAGATAAAGTTGCTTGTCGATGTTGGAGTATTTTGGGCTTTTGTATGAAAAAAATCTCATACACCATTTCGTGCGCGGCACGGTTTCGCGATGACATCATGGCGCTAGCAAGTCGGCGTCATGTCAATCCGGGCGACCTCGCCAGATCGGTCTTGTTGATGCTGCCGACGGAGACGATCGATGGCTTCGATGACCCGGGCGAGCCGGATGACCGCGACCGTGAAACGATCACCCTTAAGTCGGGACCCGCAGCCGGCAAGTTGTGGCAACGCAAGCCTCGCTTACAGGTTCGCTTGCCTGCGGGGTTTGATACGACAACGATACGAAAGGCGCTGGGCCTCGTTTTATCGATGGATAAGCAGCAATTGATTGCGCGTCTTGAGCACCCGGAAATGCAGGCACGCCGCGATGCAGAGGCTGATCGTTTGCGTGCCGCTGTGCAAACACTGTCCCTGGATATCCTGGAGGGCGGGGTTCAGACCCATGCCGACGCTTTGTACGTTTTGGGGTTTCATCCGAGTGCCCGACCGGATCGAAGTTCGTTGCGCATGCGATTCAGAATGCTCGCAGCCATTCACCATCCGGACGGTGACGTTGGCGACCACCGCCGCATGGCACAGCTGAATGCGGCGATGGATATTCTGCGTCCATCTGCTGCTTAAAACAGTGTTTTTGTGATTTCCGACAACAATTGATGCGATGTGCGAGCCCTTGCTGCGCGTAAATTTAGGCACAAAAAAACCCCGGCATATTAGCCGGGGTTTCTAGTGTCTCTCCGCAACGCTTATTCGCGATTGCCGAACAAGTGCAGCAGCATCAGGAACATGTTGATGAAATCGAGATACAATGACAGTGCGCCCATGACGCTTTTCTTGGTCATCGTCTCGTGGCCGTCGCCTTCGTAGTACATCGACTTGATGCGCTGCGTGTCATAGGCGGTAAGGCCGGCAAAAATCAGCACGCCGAGCACGGAAACCATGAACTGCAGCGCTGAGCTTTCAAGGAACAGATTGACGATGCTCGCCAAAATGATCCCGAACAGGCCCATAATCAGGAACGACCCGAAACCGGTTAGGTCACGCTTCGTCGAGTAGCCATATATACTCAATGCCGCAAAGGCACCGGACGTGATGAAGAACACGCGCGCGATGCTGGTGCCCGTGTAGGCGACGAAGATCGTCGACAACGACACGCCCATCACGGCGGCGAAGGCCCAGAAGGTCAATTGTGCCGTTGATGCGCTCATCTTGTTGATGCCGAAGCTCAGCACCAGGATGAATGCCAACGGTGCCAACATCACAACCCAAGAAAGGCCGGTGCCGAACAGTGTTTGCATCAGAGCTGGCTGCGTTGAAATCACATATGCCATCAAGCCGGTGATCGCAACGCCGGCGGTCATGTAGTTATAGACCCCCAGCATATATTTCCGAAGCCCCTGATCAATCGAGGCATCGTACGCCTGTGCTGGCGTCATCCGATCCGTGCGGGCGCCAAAGCGGTTATTCGTTCCGAGAGCCATGTCACACTCCTGTGTAAAGGGCAGTTAAATCTCTAGACCAAATATGTCATTTTGTGCGCAAATTGCAACGGAACGTCGACATTCTTACGAAAATTTCATGCAAAGCGCACACCGGCACTTTGTCGGACCTAGTCGTTTCTAAGATACGGGGCTGTTTTCAATCCCAAAATCCGCCATGAACTCGCTAATCCCATGCCCACGGTTGCCAGCAATGCGATCAACACGGTCGCGCCCGCTTGCAGCGGCAGCCAAGTCCATTCCATGTGCATCAGGAAATGGATCACGGCCCAGGCCGTCAATGTGCCGACCCCAATGGCGGCGATGCCGGTGATCAGCCCCAAAAGGCCGTACTCCAGCAAAAACGTCGTGGCTATGCGTCGGCGTGTGGCGCCTAAGACCTTAAAAATGACGGCGTCGAAAAGCCGTCGTTGTTGGCCCGCAGCCAGGGCACCCGCCAGCACCACGGCGCCTGCCAGCACGGTCACAGCGGCAATGGCGCGGATTGCGATGCTGATGGATTCCAAAAGGCCACTTGCAGCTTCGAGGGCTTCGCGGACGCGGACGCTGGATACGTTATCGAATGCGTCTGCGACCGCGTTTTCCAGGGGCTTTTCTGCAGCTTCGGTGGCGCGGACGGCGGCAATGTGCGTGTGAGGCGCGCCTTCAAGGACGCCGGGTGAAAAGACTACGGCAAAATCGAAGCGCAGCGACTGCCAGTCGATCTCGCGAAGTGATGTGATGGTGCCGGTAATCTCACGTCCCAAGACGTTCAATGTCAGGGTATCCCCAATGCCGACCCCGAACCCGCGTGCCAGGCCGTCATCCAGGGAAATCAGCGGCGGGCCGGCATAGTCTTTAGGCCACCATTCACCGGCAACAATCTCCGAATCCGGCTTCAATTCGGCAGATGACGTCAACGCCCGGTCCCCGCGCACCGCCCATTGGCTTTCCGGTGCGATGGTCACGTCGCGGACGGGTACGCCGGCGATTTCGACGATGCGTCCCCGGATTACCGGTTCGCGCCGGAGGCCTGAGACGCCGTCGATGCTGTTGACGATTTTATCGAACGCGGTGACTTGGTCCGGCTGAATATCGATAAAGAAATACGCGGGTGCCTGTTCGGGCAGGCGTTCCGAAATTTGCCGCGTCACGTTGCCTTCGATCTGCACCACGGCAACCAGGACAGATAGCCCCAACCCCAACGATAAGATCACACCCGATGCCGCAGAGCCCGGGCGGTGCACGTTGGCGATCACCAATCGTAAGATCGCATTGCGGGGTTGTATGCGCCGGCATACGGCGATCAGCGCCGCCCCCACTGTCCACAGCACCGCAAATGTCAGCGCCGCGCCGATGACGAAAAACAGCGCGAACATTTTGTCAGTGGCGGTCAGAAACACCATCAACGCCAATGCCGCTGTGCCCAGCCCAAGCCATGCCAAAAACGCGCCTTGGGGTCGTTTTGTCAGCGGCTGGGCAGTGGCACGGAACAGATCGCGGGCGGGCACTTCGCGGGCGCGCCCGATCGGCCAAAGTGCGGCTGTGACCGCAATCAGTAACCCAAACGATAGGGCTGCCAATATCGGCGCCGGATAAAAGCTCAAGGCTGGGCGGACAGGCAGCACGTCCGCAAGGGCGCTCAAGGTTGCTGCCGGCAATGCGATACCGACGGCGATGCCGATCGCGATGCCGACCAGACTGAGCACCATCACCTGCAGCAAGTATATCTGTACGATCAAGTCCGCTCGGGCACCCAGGCATTTTAGCGTCGCAATCGTGCGTGCCTTGCTTTCCAAATACGCGCTAACAGCCCGCGTGATGCCGACACCGCCGACCAACAGCACGGTGTAGCCGACAAAACTCATAAATAACGTTAATCGGTCGATAAATCGACGTACGCCAGGTGCGGCCTCGTCGGTGCCGCGCACTCGCCAACCGGCATCTGGAAATTCCTCACTCAGCTGTTGGCGCCACAAAACCCGGTCGACGCCGGGGTCTAATGTTAGGCGATAATAGTACTGCACCAGGCTGCCCGGCTGAATGAGCCCGGTCGATGCCAAAGCGCTCTTCCCGATCATCAATCGCGGCCCGAAGTTGATCATGCTGGTGACCCGGTCGGGTTCGCGGACGATGGTGGCGCGGACTTGGAACAAGGTTTTGCCGATTTTGACGTCGTCACCCAATTGCAGCCCAAGTTTGTCCAACAAATTGGGATCAACCAACGCCCCCGGCATGCCGTCTTTAAGCGCAAGTGCGTCGTCGAGTGAGGTATCGGCGCTTAATACGATGTCGCCGGTCAGCGGATAGCCTCCATCGACGGCTTTAAGCTGCACCAATGTGCGTTTTTTCTGATCTGTCGTCGATGTCGCCATGGCGCGCATCTCGATGGTGTTTGAGATCGCGCGGCTGTTGTCCATAAGATAACGCATCTGCGCATCATTGGCTTCGCGATAGATCAGGCGTAATTCAAAGTCGCCGCCCAGCAATTTGCCGGCGTCGGCTTTGAGCCCACCTAGAATCGCCGAACTGGTCCAACCGACCGCCGCGATGGCAGCGACGCCCAAGGCAAGGCAGACTACAAATACCCGGAACCCTGCGAGTCCGCCCCGCAGTTCGCGTTTCGCCAAGCGCCACGCCAATCCGAGTCCGGTTGCGCTCATGCGCGCGCGACCGCCGCGATTGCATGGCTATCCGATGCGATGCGACCATCCGAAATGGCGACTTGTCGATTGCAACGTTTCGCCAAGCGATCTTCATGGGTAACCAGTAACAGGGTGGTGCCGGTTCGCTGGTGCAGCCCAAACATCAATTCGATAATTTTTTCGCCTGTCTCCAAGTCCAGATTGCCGGTGGGCTCGTCGGCGAGGATCAGTTTTGGTCCTGGCGCCATGGCGCGGGCAAGCGCGACCCGCTGCTGCTCGCCGCCCGAAAGCTGGCCAGGATAATGACCGATTCGATGCCCCAGACCGACATCGTCGAGGGTCGCACGGGCGCGCTCAAAGGCATTGGTGCTGCCCGCAAGTTCCAGCGGCAGGGCGACATTTTCAAGCGCCGTCATGTTGGCAATCAGATGAAAGTCTTGAAACACGATGCCGATGTTGGCACCGCGCACCTCGGCCATGGCGTCTTCGGACAGCTTGGCATAGGACATCGAATCGATGGCAACATCGCCGCCGCTCGCGCGTTCCAGCCCGGCGATCACCATCAGTAAAGATGTCTTACCCGAGCCGGACGGCCCGACAATACCGACGGTCTCGCCTCGGGAAATATTTAAGTCAATTTCGCGAAGAATTTCCACCGGGCCGGCGTCGCTCGGCAACGTCAAAGAGACGTTGTTTAAGGTAATCAAAAAATTCGGGGCTTGTTCATCGTCCATTTGTCGGCTTTCGTGCGGGTATGCGATTTACAACGTCATGTACGGCGAAACGCCGCCTGTTGGATATGTGCCGCCAAGCCGCATTTACAATGCTGCTGGCTGCGGGTGTGCTTGCCTTGTCTATGGGCGGTACGCGCGCGGACGCGGCGTCGATCACTTTGGTGATCATCGGCGACAGCCTCAGCGCCGGCTATGGCCTACCGAAGGAAGCTGCTTTTCCGACGCAATTGGAACGCCGTTTACGGGACAAAGGCTATGACATTCGTGTCGTCAATTCGGGCGTGTCCGGCGATACCACGAAAGGCGGGCGCGCAAGGCTCGCATGGGCATTGGGCGACAACCCGGATGCCGTGCTGCTTGAACTTGGCGCAAACGATGCGTTGCGGGGTCTTGAACCCGAGCAGGCCTATGAAAACCTCAAAGCCATATTGACCACGTTGCAGGCAAAGCGCATTCCGGTGTTGCTGGCCGGTATGCGTGCGCCGCCGAATATGGGTGAGGACTATGCCAAGGCTTTCGATGATGTGTATACGCGATTAGATCAGGCGTTCGACGTGGTGTTTTATCCGTTTTTTTTAGCAGGCGTTGCGGCCATTCCGGCGCTTAATCAAGATGACGGCATTCATCCGAACGCTCAGGGCGTTGCCGTCGTCGTCGACAATATTCTGCCTTCGGTCGAACAACTGTTGGTGCGGACCAAGCACGATGGATCATAACGTGGACCCGCATCTTCGTCCGTTTCCGATGGGATATTCAGACGCTGACGACTGGGCGCACATCGCCAAGGATATCAGCGGTGCTTTGAACGCCGAATTAAGCGACGGGCGCGTGCGCGGCGGCGGCATCGGATTGTTGTATGTCAGCGATGGGCTGGCGGATGATCTTCGCTCGATCGTCACGTTTTTGCGCCAGACCACCGAGATCGAGACGTGGATCGGCACCCTTGGGCTTGGCGTTGTTGCTGGGGCGAACGCGGCGTTTGAGCGCCCGGCCGCCGCAGCCATGGTGTTGGATGTACCGAGTGATCGCTATCGCTTGCTGCCGATTTCACCGATCCCAGGACGCTGGCCGGACGAGGTGATGCACTGGGCGGAAACCGTGTGCCCGAGCAGCGGCATCGTGCACGGCGATGCGACGACGCCGTCGTTGGCCGACATGATCGAGACATTGGCCACGCGGTCCGGTGCGTATTTGGTGGGGGGACTTACGTGTTCTCGGGGCGCGCAGCATCAGATCGCCGGCGAGCTTGGGGTTGGCGGCCTTTCTGGCGCGCTGTTTTCGCCGGATGTGCCGGTGACCGTTGGATTGACCCAGGGCTGTACGCCGTTGGGTCCCAGTCACGAGATCACCGGCGGTGAGGGCAATGTGGTTACCTCAATTGATGATCGTCCAGCCCTTGAGGTCTTGAGCGAAGACATCGGCGAGATTTTGGCCCGCGACCTGCAACGGGTCGCAGGGTATGTGCACGTCGCATTCCCGGTCAGTGGCGCGGATACCGCAGATTACCTGGTGCGCAACCTGATGGCCGTGGACCGCGAAAACGGTTGGATCGGCGTCGGTACAGATGTCACGCTGGGCGAGCGTATCATGTTCGTTCGGCGTGACCCGATGACGGCACAGGCTGATTTGGCGCGCATGTTGCGTGACGTCAAAAGCCGTATGCCGGGCCCGGCGCGAGGCGCCGTTTACGTGTCGTGCGTGGCGCGCGGTCCCTATATGTTTGGCGATGAGTCTGCCGAAGCTGAAGCGGTCGCCGCGTCGTTGGGCGACGTGCCGCTGATCGGTTTTTACGCTGCCGGTGAAATTTCAAACAACCGCTTGTATGGCTACACCGGTGTGCTGATGGTGTTCGGCTGAGCGATCTTGCCTGTTTTCTTGACAGGTCGATGATGAAAACGGCGCAAACAATTACCGCCCTCCGAAAGGACTTCCCATGCAGATGAATACCCTTGGCCGCACCGATATCCGTGTGAGTCGGATCAGCCTCGGCACCATGACGTTCGGGTGCCAAAATACCGAAGCCGAAGCATTTCGCATGATGGATGTCGCTTGGGAGCACGGCGTCAACTTTTTCGATTCCGCCGAGATGTACGCATTTCCCGCCGATCCCGAAACTCAGGGGTTGAGCGAGCAATACTTGGGGGCATGGATCAATGCACGCGGGCGGCAATCGGATGAGGTCGTTGCCACAAAGATTACCGGCCCCGGCGGGCGGTTTCAGCACATCCGGGGCGGGGATCTGAAATTCACGCGCGCGCAAATTGCCGATGCTGTCGACAACAGTTTGGCGCGCATGGGCATTGATCACATCGATCTGTATCAAACCCATTGGCCGGAGCGGAACGCTAACTATTTTGGCAAGCTCGGCTATACGCATGACCCGGCGGACACGGACTGGACGCCCATAGATGAAGTTGTGCGCGGCATGGAGGACGTCATTCAGGCCGGGAAAGTACGCGCATTCGGGCTCTCGAACGAAACGTCATGGGGCGTGATGAAACATCTTGAGGCCGCCGGTGACGGCCCAGCCCGGGTCGTGACTATTCAAAATCCGTACAATCTTTTGAACCGCACGTTTGAGGTTGGCTTGGCCGAGGTGGCGATTCGCGAAAATGTCGGTTTGTTCGCGTATTCGCCGCTGGGATTCGGCGCGTTAACCGGAAAATATCTCGACGGCTTGGCGCCAACCAACAGCCGCTTGGACTTGTTCCCGGATTTTCTGCGCCACTTTAAGCCACGCGGGGTTGAGGCGACACGCCGGTATGTGGATTTGGCGCGCAGATACGACCTGGACCCCGCCGTGATGGCGATTGCGTTCGTCAATTCCAGACCGTTCTTGACGTCGAACATTATCGGTGCGACCACGGAACAGCAGCTTTTGACGAATTTGAGTGCAGAAGCCGTAACGTTGGAAGACGATATCCTGAGTGAGATTGATGAGATCCACGCAGATATTCCGAACCCGGCCCCGTAAGGCCGCAGGAAAGACCGCACGCGGTCTTTGACGAGGGTCCGATGAGACTGTTTGTCGCCATACCCGTCCCTGAAAATATTCGTGCGCCGTTGTTGTCGATCTCGTCAGGGATCCGGGGCGCGCGCTGGGTGCGCCCAGAAGGTATGCATATCACGTTATTCTTCGCGGGGGAGGTCGATCGTGCGCAGGCAAACGACTTGGATGCCGAGCTTGAGTCCGTGCACATGCTGCCGTTTGAACTCGAGTGTCGCTCGCTTGGATATTTTGAGCGAGGCCAGCGAATCAAATCGGTGTGGGCGGGTATCGAGCCTTCAGACGCGCTGATCTATCTGCAAGACAGGGTTGAAGCGGCCGCGGTGCGGGCAGGGCTCGCGCGTGAAACCCGTAAGTATAAGCCGCACATTACGCTGGCGCGCCTAAAACATGGCCGCGCCGAAGATGTCGGGCCTTGGATCGGTGCGCACGATCCGGTGCTGCTGCCCCCGTTTTCGGTTGATGCCTTCACGCTGTATCAGTCACATCTCGCCCGTGAAGGCGCAATGTATGAGCCGATGGTTGATTATCTCCTGCGTTAGATCGGTCGGGCTTAAGCAGATTTCAGCACACTCGGTAATTGCGTCATGTCGTCAATGACGATGTCTGCCCCTGCTTTGCGCAGCGGTCCGGCATCTGCTGGTGAGCGATGCGACGCGCCGATGTAGGCAATCGCCCGCATACCGGCGCGTTTCGCAGCTTCGATGCCGAGCGCGGTATCTTCAATGACGACGCACGCGCTCGGCGCGACGTTCATGCGCGCGGCCGCCAAGAAGAATAAATCCGGTGCCGGCTTCGGTTTATCGACATCGACCGCTGAAAACATGCGGCCATCAAAATGTTGGATCAGCCCGGTGGTCTGAAGGTTGCTTCTGATCTTGTCGGGGCTGCCTGACGATGCCACGCATTTTTCGATGTCTTGCAGGTGAATCAAAGTCTCGGCGATGCCGGGGACGGGTTTTAGGTCATTTTTAAATGCTTCAACGTCGCGTGCGCGGAGCGTCGCTTCAAAATCTTCAGGTAACTCGACGCCGGCGTCTTGGACCATTTTGATGACACCCGGAATCGTGCGGCCCAAAAACTGCGCGCGGCTTTCCGCCGCCGTGACAGGATAGCCAAATCGGCTGAGGTGCGCGGCGAGCACGCGATTGGCGATGATCTCGCTGTCCACCAAGACGCCATCGCAGTCGAAAATGATCAGCATTTAAATTGTCTTTGTGTTTGGACGGACGACGCAGGTGTGGGGTGGGATAAACGGTCGGTCATCTGTCGATGTTTGGATGGTGATAGCGAATGTGCCCAAGCAGACCTTCTGCGCCAGCGGTCACCAGATCGAAAACATCGCTAAAACCGGTGGGGCCGCCATAGTATGGATCGGGCACTTCGATTCGTCCGTCTTCGGTCGAAAATTTAAGGAAAAGATGCAGTTTGTCCAAATACGGCGCCGGGCACATCCGCTGTAAATCCGCCAGATTCTGTTTGTCCATGGCGAGGATGTAGTCGAACGTCGTGAAATCATCGGGATCAATCGCGCGGCCACGCAAGTCTTCTAGAACGATACCGCGGCGCGTTGCTTCAGAGCGCGCGCGGCTGTCGGGTGGTTTGCCAATATGCCAACTGCCGGTACCACATGAATCGGTTTCGATTAGCTCACTCAGACCTTCTCGCTGCACCATATCGCGAAAAATACCTTCGGCAGTTGGCGAGCGACAAATATTGCCAAGGCAAACGAACAACACGCGGATCATCGAGCTTTCCTTGATAGACTGCGAGATTTTGTAAATTCCTTAGGATATTGATTATCATGACCCCAAGGCCAAGGGGCAAGTGGCGAAGCGAAAAGGAACGAATTGATGCAGGATATCGACACAACAAAGCCGATTGTGGTGTTGACCGGTGCCGGCATTTCTAAAGAATCCGGGTTGGATACGTTTCGCGATGCCGATGGGATCTGGTCGAAGGTCCGCATCGAAGATGTGGCAACGCCCGAAGCTTTCGCCCGGGACCCGGATCGAGTTCAGGCATTTTATAACGCCAGGCGACAGGGTCTTTTAGGCGCCAACGTGGCGCCGAACCCGGCGCACAAAGCGTTGGCTAAATTGGAACAGCATTGGCCGGCTGGCGTGTTGTTGGTGACACAGAACATCGATGATCTGCACGAACGTGCCGGCAGCCGCTTTCTCATTCACATGCATGGCGAGCTGTTGAAGGCGCGCTGTAGCGCGTGCGGTGACATTACAACATGCCAGGGGGATCTTTCGCGCGCGGATCGCTGTATTGCATGCGGCGTATCTGGGCAGGTGCGCCCGCACGTGGTTTGGTTCGGCGAGATGCCGTTAGAGATGGAGCGCATCGAAGATGCGCTGATGGCGTGCGGGTTGTTTATCTCCATCGGCACGTCAGGGAATGTCTATCCGGCGGCGGGCTTTGTTGAAACGGTGCGTCAATTCGGCACTGGTCACAGTATTGAATTGAACTTGGAACCGTCGTTGGGCGCCAGCGCGTTTGATGACGCTAAGTATGGCCCTGCGAGCGAAGTCGTCACCGCGTATGTGGACGACTTGGTGGCTCAGCTATAGGCGCTACGACGCTAAGCGCACACCGTCATACCGGCTGAGACCGTTTTGATCGATCATCGCGCGCAAACGTTTTTCGTATTTTCCGGGAATTTCCGAATACGATGTGAGATAATGGGTCAGTGGCCTGCCTGCAGGGGCCTCGCCGTCTGCGCGCATTTTCGCACGCGCCTCGCGGAGCTTCTTATAAGCGCCGTGGGTGTTTAAATTGGCAATGTAGACGCGTACGCCATGGCTGAGGTTTTTAAAGGTCATCACTTTGAAGCCCTCGGCATGCGTTGGCTCAATGCCCGGGACATCAGGATCATATGTACGCATGCCGAAGTAGTTGTTTCCTCGACGCGCAAATCGCGACGAACCCCAACCGCTTTCGAGGGCGGCCTGCGCCAGGATCAACGAGGCTGGCACAATATCTACGTGCTTTAGAAGTGTGTCGACGTCACCGACTTCAACGTCATATTTTTCATAGAGCGACGCTGAGATTGCTTCCGGGTCCTTGATGATTTCTTCACGCTCTGCCCGAATGCGGTCATTCTCGCGTGCGATGATTGGCAATAAAATTTTAAAGAACGTTGCTTTTTTTTCGTCGACGTCCCGAATACGCCCAAGGTCGACGCGCACCGATTTAACGAAAACGCGGGGGGCCAGTTTTTGGTCCGCGACTTCCGCCAACGAATAATCCAGGCCGCTGTGAATTTCCTTTGCCGCGAGTGGCGGCAAAGATGCGGTCTCAATCGACGCATTGGTGGTTTCAACGCCATTGCCACCGATCAATGAAAAATAAAGGGCGATCGCGACAACAACCGCGCCGGTGATACCAATCACCGTATATGTGCGTTTGACGCGTGATCCGTCATCATGAGACTCCATGAGCACGAAATTCCAGTTTATTGTTTCGTGTTGTGACAACTGCATATATGGGGATGTGGGCCAGTGATTCAAACCGCTGAGACTTTACCAGCTTTGTTGGCGCGGGTCCGGCAATGCGATGTATGCGTGCAGCATCTGCCGTTAGGGCCGCGCCCTGTGGTCCGTGCCGCGACCTCAGCAAAGTTGCTCATTGTCGGCCAGGCGCCCGGCACCAAGGTGCATGAAACGGGTATTCCTTGGAACGACCCGTCCGGCGAGCGCTTGCGGGATTGGTTGGGCTTGAGCCCTGAGGCATTTTACGACACGTCCAATATTGCCATTATCCCCACCGGGTTTTGTTATCCGGGACGTGATCCGAAGGGGGGTGATCTGCCGCCCCGGTCGGAATGCGCACCTTTATGGCATGCACAGATCTTTTCTCATCTTAAGAACGTTGAATTGACCTTATTGGTCGGCATGTATGCGCAAAAGGCCGTGCTCGGTCCCAAAATGCTTCGCACCATGACAGAAACAATCCGCGCGTGGCGGTCGTTCCAGCCAAATATTCTGCCATTACCGCATCCAAGTTGGCGGACCCTGCATTGGGCTCGCAAGAATCCGTGGTTTGAGGCTGAGGTGCTGCCAGAGCTGAAAACCCGCGTATATGCCACGTTATCTGCCGGTAATACTTGACAGCGACACGGTTCAGCCCGAAAGTCACGACAAATAAGCTCATGCGAATGATCATGATGTTTTTATGGCTTGTTGGGTCAGAGGTTTTGAGCATCGGGCGCGGGTCAACTGTGCTTAGAGAGTGTGGTCGTTGGCGGGTATGAAAATTAGGAAAAAGACCCAATTTTGACGGGGGTGCCATGCATACCATTACGGACAATGATCTTTTTCACCGCCTCGCTTTTGATAATCCATGGTGGGAGTTTAAGGAGACGACGCGTGTCGCCTTCAAAAACCCGCCGAAACGGGTATTTTTTCCAGCCTTTTTTTCCCGCGTCATGGGCACAGGGCTCAGAAATGTACTGGTGCTCGCGGGGCCGCTTCGGGCTGGCAAGACCGTTATGCTGCGGCAAATGGTCGCACAGCTTGTTGAGCGTGGGGTGAAGCCCACCAACGTGCTGTATTGCTCGTTGACCACGCCCAGCTACACCGCTGCAGATCTATCGACGTTGTTCGAGATGTTCTGCCGTCGCTATCGGCATGGCGCGGATGCTGAGCTTTACGTTTTTTTCGACGAAGTGCAGTACGCCCGTGACTGGGAAAAACAGCTATTGGCGCTGGCAAAGATGCGGCCGAACGCAAAGATCGTCGGCGCCGTGTCGTCATCGGCCCCGTCTATCACCAGCGGCGGAAAAACCATGGACGGCAAGATCGAAACATTCGTGCTGCCGCCGCTGACGTTTTTGGAATTTCTGCGCTTTCGCGGCTCCGAAGAAAAACTGTTTGGTGTGCCGGGCGAAGACATCAAAAAAGGCGGCATGACCTTGCAGCAAGGCGCGTTGCCGGCGCTCAATCAGGAATTTCAGCGTTATGTGAACTTCGGTGGGTTCTTGGAAGGTATCTTGTCCGGTAAGGACGGCGTGCCAGCCCCGGCATTCGTGCGCGATGGCGTTGCAGACCGAGTATTGCATAAAGATTTAGCCTCGCTTGCGGGCGTTAATGATTCCCAAGAACTGAACCGGCTGTTCAGCTTGCTGGCATTCAACACGGCACGTGAGCTGTCGATGGACGAGCTCGCCAAAGCTACCAACATTGCGAAGAACACGCTGCGGAAATATCTCGATTATCTTGAACAGGCATTTTTGATTCGGCGCATCAATCGTGTTGATCGGGATGGACAACGGTTCCAGCGGCAAGTGTTCTTCAAAGCATATTTGACCAGCCCGTGTTTGTACGCCGCGTTGTTTGCGCCGGTACCGCCGTCTGATCAGTTCTTTCAGCGTTTGGCCGAAACCGCGTTGGTGTCGCAGTGGCTGGGTTCGCGGTCGATTGACGACCTATATTACGCGAGCTGGCGCAACGGGACGGTGGATTTGCTCAGCTTGCATCCGGAAACAGGCAAGCCTGATCACGTGTATGATTTGGATTGGCAAAACGCGTACGTCCGCACCGACAAGCGCCCAGATCAAATGGTCAATTTTGTGAAGGAAAATAATCCGACGGCGACGGCCTACGTTTTGACCGGCAGTTCAGCCAGAACGGCGACGATGAAAGGCGTCAACATGACCTTGGCACCGATCGCGCTTTACACATACTGGATTGAACGCGACCCAACGCTGCGTGCATTCCACAAGTCCGTCGCGTAATTGCAATCGATTTTTAAAGCGGAATTAAGCGGCGCGACCGCGCCCTGCGTTGGACCGCGGCTTGAACAACGCAAAGATTTGGTCGGCATTGATGCCGAGCACAAATCCGGCAACCCCGAAACAAAGAAACATCAAAGCGCCACCCGCAGCGGCGACGCTGGCGTCCAATGAAAAAAGTACGGCGCAGATAATGGCACCGATCAGCAACAGCCCAGATACGAAGTATACGATACCTTTAAAAATGGCCATCACCCGTTCCCACCTTTTTGACGACCAAAAGCATGGTGCAGATAGGTTTGGCGGTCAATATCCGGGTACCGTGTTGTTTAGGAACGCTTTTTGTAATTTTATCCGGGGCTGAATGGCTGGTTTTTACTTTTCGCGCCCAAGCAGTCTGAGCCGCAAGGCGTTCAAGCGGATGAAGCCGGCGGCGTCGCGCTGGTCATAGACATCGTCTTCTTCGAACGTCACCATGGCTTCGTCATATAACGAATGCGGCGATTTCCGACCGGTGATGATGACGTTACCTTTATACAGCTTGAGCCGGACCGTGCCGGTTACGCGCTCAGACGCATGGTCAATGGCGGCTTGAAGCATTTCACGCTCAGGCGCGAACCAAAACCCGTTGTAGATCAGCTCGGCATAGCGCGGCATTAATTCATCTTTGGTGTGCATGGCGCCACGCTCCAGCGTGATGCTCTCCATGGCGCGGTGCGCATGAAACAGCACGGTGCCGCCGGGGGTTTCATAGACGCCGCGCGACTTCATGCCGATGAAACGGTTCTCGACGATGTCGATACAGCCAACGCCGTTGCGCCCACCCAATTCGTTGAGTTTTTCCAACAACGTGGCAGGGCTCATCTTTTCGCCGTTCACGGCGACCGGATTGCCGTGTTCGAAATCAATGGTGATCTCTTCGGGGGTGTCGGGTGCCGCCATCGGCGTCACCATCCGCGTCAAGATCAGGTCATAGTCCGGCTCTACCCAAGGGTCTTCCAGGATTTTGCCTTCGGACGAGATATGCAACAAGTTGGCGTCCTGACTGAACGGCGCCTCGCCACGTTTGTCTTTGGGCACAGGGATTTGATGCTGCTCAGCATAGGCGATAAGCTTGGTTCGGGAATTCAAATCCCACTCCCGCCAAGGTGCGATGATTTTAATGTTTGGCTCCAGCGCATAATACGCGAGCTCGAAGCGGACCTGATCATTGCCTTTGCCCGTGGCGCCGTGGGCGACCGCATCGGCACCGGTTTCCCGTGCAATCTCGATCTGGCGTTTTGAAATCAGCGGTCGTGCAACCGACGTGCCCAGCAAGTAGGTGCCTTCATAAATTGCGCCGGCGCGGAACACCGGGAAAACATAATCGCGCACAAATTCTTCGCGGAGATCTTCGACATAGATGTCTTTGATTCCCATCATCTCGGCTTTTTTACGGGCCGGCTCTAACTCTTCGCCTTGCCCCAAGTCCGCGGTAAACGTCACTACTTCGCAGTCGTAGGCATCTTGCAGCCAACGCAGAATGACGGACGTATCCAATCCACCGGAATAGGCGAGGACGACTTTATTGATTTTTTTGCTCATGGGTGCGCGCTTTCATCGATAAGGGAGCCAAAGCGCGGGCAGTATAGGCATACGCTCCGTAACGTAAAGCGATGAGCGATATTCTGCGTTAAGCGGACGCGGGGTGCTTTGCAGGATTGCGCTCGGCATCGGCCAAAACGTCTTTGACCATTTGGCGTTGGCGCGCGCCCATGAAGGCGAGATCGAATTCGGTGAGACCCATGTCCAACAAAAGCTGACGGCGCCGATCACTGAGCACCGGTGGCGCGGATTTCGGGGTGCCGCCGATATGAACCGAAGTGGGCATTCCAGGCTCCAAATCCCAGTTAATGGAGCTTAATTGAGCCTGACGGCGGTTTATACCCGGTTAATGCGCCGGCGCCCTCATGACACGGGGCTCGTCCGTACAGTTCAAAACGCGGCAAACATTACCCAGCTTCGTCATCTTTTTGCCGAGCAGCGGTCGGTACGGCATCGGTCTGTTCGGACGCTTGATCCAACGCCTGAATCAATACCACACCCTCGCCAAGGCCGCCTGGCATGGCACGCATCAGACCCGCCAAGCCGTTCGGATTGGCGCCCGAGAGCCCGCCATTCGCGTGCTCAGCGGTGTCTATTGCATCTTCCGCGGCAAGGCGTTTTTGGATCTCCTGGGCGATCATTTTTTCAATACGCTGGCGTTGATCAGGCGGCATGTTGGACAGGTCATCTTCGCTAAGTCCCATTGCTGCAAGGATTTTTTCGCGAAGCTCTTCCATCTTCTTGGCATGTATCTCTTCCGCGTAAGCACCGAAGCCCAGTTCGTTGATCTCGTCCAAAGTTTTACGAAAGTCACTTTTCCAGGCGGGTTCTTCATCCATTTTGACCGATGGCCCGGCGAGCGTATGTGATGCCGCGGTCGGCATCGATTTTTGTGCGAATTGACCGGCCGTGGGAACTGGCGGTGCCATCGTGCCGCCGAATTTATTGTCCATCATGACGCCTCCTGCTTTGATGTCTGAATACATCCGAGCAAAAACCACACCAATTTGGACTTATTCGATTTTGATGGGACGCGGGAAGCGTGACGCCTCAGTCGTCGACGCTGACGCTGAGCTTTTCTTCATAAAACGCGATATGGCCGGAAATTTCGATCACGCCGTCAATCGGTTCGGGATATGACCAGGCTATATCGGTTAGGGTTTTGTCGTCGACTTCGGCATGAAAATATTCGGCATGGCCTTTGAACGGGCAATAGGTTTCCGTCTCGGATGCCTGTAAGCGTTCAATCCGCACATCGGCGGCCGGAAAATACGTGCGCGGCGGATAGCCTTGTTCGTGCAAGATCACGGCGTTTGCGCTTGTCGCCAGCACGGTGTCACCTGCGGCAATGGTGACTGTGCCCGGGTGACGCTGGATCGAGATGCGGGTTTCCATAATCATGCTTCAATCGCCTTATTCTCGGCCTTATCGGAATACTTGCGTGCCCGCTCACTTGCCGATTTCAGCTGACCGCATGCGGCCATGATGTCGCGCCCGCGCGGCGTGCGGACCGGCGATGAATAGCCGGCATCGTTGACGATCTCGGCAAATTTGCGGATCCGGTTGTTCGACGAGCACTCATAAATAGCGCCCGGCCAAGGGTTGAAGGGGATCAGGTTGATCTTTGCCGGGATGCCTTTGACGAGCCGCACCAGTTCGTGCGCTTCGGCGTCGGAATCATTAATGCCCGCCAGCATGACGTATTCAAACGTGATACGCCGGGCGTTCGACGACGACGGATAGTTGCGGCACGCTTCTAGCAATTCGTGGATCGGCCACTTTTTGTTGATCGGTACCAGTTCGTCGCGCAAATCGTCGCGCACCGCATGCAGGCTGATCGCCAGGTTGACGCCGAGCTCTTCGCCGCAACGTTCAATCTCAGGCACGATCCCGGACGTCGACAGTGTGATCCGCCGTTTCGATAGCGCGATGCCTTCATGGTCCATGACGATTTTCAGCGCTTTGGCGACATTCTCGTAGTTAAACAGCGGCTCGCCCATGCCCATCATGACGATGTTCGACAGCATCCGTCCGCCGTCGATCGGCGTTGGCCATTCGCCATAGCTGTCGCGGGCCGCCATAAACTGGCCGACGATCTCGCCGGGCGTCAGGTTACGCACCATCGGCTGCGTGCCGGTGTGGCAAAAACTGCATGTCAGCGTGCAGCCGACCTGACTGGACACACACACTGCGCCCCGATCGGATTCAGGAATATAGACGGTCTCGACTTCCTTGCCGTCCGGCAGTCGAAACAACCATTTCCGTGTGCCGTCTTCGGACGTCTGCTCCGTGGCGACGCCGGGGCGGGTCACTTTGTGCGTTTCAGCAAGCCGCGCGCGGAAGTCTTTGGCCAGCGTCGTCATTTCGGCAAAGTCGGTGGCACCTTGGTGGTAAATCCAATGCCATAGCTGTTTGGCACGGAACGGCTTTTCGTCCATGCGCACAAGCTCGGCCGCCAGCTCTTCGCGGGTGAGGCCGCACAGCTCGACACGATTATCCGGCTCGTTGAAAAACATCTCGTTCATGGCCGCGGGGTGTACACCTAAACGGTGCCGACGCCAAGGGGGCTGTCGCTTATGTGGACTTTTCAAGACCTGCCGTGTAAGGCCTAAAGATGGATATCCGTGCACAGAAATGGTTCAACGTCGGCCTGCTCGGGTTGGCGCAGGTTTTTGCGCTGTCGGTTTGGTTTTCAGCCAGCGCCGTGGTGCCGAACCTTAAAGTCGCCTATGGCCTGAGCGAAGCTCACGCTGCGTTGTTCACCAGCGCGGTTTCTGTGGGGTTCGTGGTCGGCACGTTGATCAGCGCCATTCTGACATTGGCCGACCGAATCGCGCCCACCCGGCTTTTCGCCATCTGTGCTGTGGCTGGGGCGGCGGCAAATGCATTGATTTTAGCGGTCGAGCCAACCTCGTCTGCGGTCGTGGTGTTGCGTTTTATCACCGGGGCTTCTTTGGCGGGGGTGTATCCGGTTGGTATGAAGCTGGCGTCCAGTTGGGCCAAAGGTGACATGGGGTTTTTGGTCGGTCTGCTGGTCGCTGCGTTGACGTTCGGCTCAGCGCTGCCGCATTTGTTTAATGTTTTGGGGGGCATTGATTGGCGTTTCACCATCGCGGCGGCGTCAGGGGCTGAGCTGCTGGCGGCCGGCTTTGTGCTGTTCATGCGGCCAGGCCCAAACCTGGCGCCGGCGGCGCCGTTCCGCCCGCAAGCTGCGCTTGAAGCGTTTCGCAACAAACCGCTTAGGCTGGCGAACTTCGGTTACCTCGGCCACATGTGGGAGCTTTATGCGATGTGGGCCTGGATCGGCGTTTTCTTGACGCAAAGCTTTACCGTTGCCGGTTCGGGTGAGCCTGCATTGTGGGCCGGGCTCGCAACGTTTGCAGTGATCGCGTCCGGAGGCGTCGGCTCGTTGTTCGGCGGCATTTTTGCCGACCGACTGGGCCGCACCACGTTGACCATGCTGGCGATGGGCATCAGTGGTTTGTGCGCCGCGACCAGCGGGTTTTATTTCGGCGTAGCGCCCGCGCTGGTGATCGTGATGTGTCTGATTTGGGGCGTCAGTGTGGTTGCGGACTCGGCGCAATTTTCATCGTGCATAATCGAACTATCCGACCCCAATTACGTCGGTACCATGTTGACCATCCAAACGTCGACCGGGTTTTTGTTGACGTTGCTGACGATCCATTTGGTGCCGGCGTTCGCCGCCGAGGTCGGTTGGCAGTGGGCATTGGTCCCGCTAGCCGTCGGCCCGTTTTTGGGCGTGCTGGCTATGGCGCGGCTGCGGGCACATCCAGCGAGTCTAAAGCTCGCGAACGGCCATCGTTGATGCTTATCCTGTCGCCAGCATCGCGACCCCGCTCATGATGACGACGGCCCAGCCGAGCCTGCGTTTCAGATCGCCCTCGCCCAAAATGATGCTGCCCATCAGCACGGTCAGCAGAACGCTGCTTTCGCGCAAAGGCGCGATATAAACGACCGGGGTAAACGTCATCGCGTACAACACCAAGATATAGGCGAGCGGGCTGAGTGCGGCGACGATGAAGACAGGAAAGCGGTGATCCCGCCAGTGCATCTTAACCTGATCGACACGTTTGATTGCGACTGGGGTCATGATGATCATGCGAACCAAAATCGACGCGTAATCCAACAACAGCGGTGGAATCATGACGGTGGCGACGGCGTGTGCATCCCACACCGTATAGGCGCCGATGAACGTCCCTGACCCCAAGCCGAACGCCAGCGAACTTTTCAGATTGCTGGCGCGTTTCGAAAAACCTCCGGTCAGGCTTACCACGCCGAAGATGATCAACGCCGCGCCCAAGGCAACCTGTAGGGTGATGACTTCGCCTAAAAAGATAACGGCGAATGAAACCGACAGCACCGGCCCGGTGGCGCGGGCGGTCGGATAAACCAAAGATAAATCACCGTTGCGGTAACCTGCTTGTAACAGCAAAAAATAGCCGATGTGCAGAACCGAGCTGCCGACAATAAAGACCAGCTCAATCCAGCCGAAGCTGGGAGCTTCTTGAATGAAAACATAGATTGCGGCGGGCAGATACAGCACGCAGGCCACAAGCGAGAATAGCCAGACAAGCTCTGGCCCACCGTTGATTTTTTTGACGTAGAAATTCCATGTCGCGTGACAGAACGCGGCCGTGAGTACGAGCATGAACGCAAGAAGAGACACAGATGATCCGCCGGCTAAGTGCCAAAGATGGCGCTACGTATAGATATGTTTTACCGGAATTGTGACGCTGCCAGCGGGATGCTGCAAACCGATTAAATATCCGGCGCGTCGATGTCGTTTTGCAGGCACGCAGCAACCAAGGTGTTCCGTAGCAAGCAGGCGATGGTCATCGGGCCGACGCCACCCGGTACCGGCGTGATCGCACCGGCGACCGCTTTCGCTTCGGCAAAGTCGACATCGCCGACCAGCTTGGTTTTGCCCTCACCCTTTTCAGGGGCCGGTACTCGGTTGATGCCGACATCGATGACGACGGCACCCGGCTTGATCCAGTCGCCCTTGACCATTTCCGGTCTGCCAACGGCGGCAACCAGGATGTCGGCTTCGCTGCACCGCTGCGCCAAATCTTCGGTGCGGGAATGGGCAATGCTGACGGTACAGCTTTCAGCCAACAGCAACGCCGCCATCGGCTTGCCGACGATGTTTGAGCGCCCCAGTACCAGTGCCCGCTTGCCAGACAGCGAGCCCAAATAATCTTTCAGCATCAAAATGCAGCCGTACGGCGTGCACGGCACCAGCGCGGTTTGGCCGGTCCAAAGTCGGCCGACATTGATCACGTGAAACCCATCGACGTCTTTGTCCGGATTGATCGTGGCCAGCACTTTGCTTTCGTCGATATGGTTCGGCAGGGGTAACTGCACCAAAATGCCGTTGCAGGCGGGGTCTGCGTTCAGGCTTTCGATCAGCGTCAAAAGCTCGGCCTCGGGCGTGTCCGCGTCTAAGCGGTGGGTGACCGAATTCATACCGGCTTCTTTGGTCTGGGTGCCTTTGTTGCGGACATAAACTTGGCTCGCCGGGTCCTCGCCAACTAAGATGACGGTTAGCGTCGGCGTCAGGCCGTGCGCCGCTTTGATGCGGGCGACTTCTGCGCCGACCCGGGCGCGAAGGCCGGCTGCGAAGGCTTTGCCGTCAATGATGTGTGCTTCGCTCATGCCGCTCACTCCCCATTATTTTTGCGTCAACATTTTGCCCAAGCGGGTCGCTAAGTCTTGATCGCCGCCGCGGATCAGGATCGTTTTAGTGCGCTGTGTCGCGCCCCGCACGACCTCGATATCCGTTTTGCGGAGCTTCCATGATTTTGCCAAAAGCGCAATCACCGCAGCGTTGGCATTACCTTTCTCGGGAACGACGGTGACTGCCACCTTGAGGACGCCGCATCCTTGTCCGTCAGCGACCACATCGCCGATCGCGTTCTTGGCAGCTTTCGGGGTAACGCGCAGGTTCAGGTGGAGACCGTCGTCGCAGAGCGAAAACGGACCCGTTCGTTTAGCCAAGCCGAATAGCGAGGCGTGCGATCACATCTTTCACGAACCACAACAGCAAAATCAGAATTACCGGCGATATATCGACACCGCCAAGATCCGGCAAAATGCGGCGAATCGGCCCCAACAGTGGTTCCGTCAAACGTGTGACGACCTCATAGATCATACGCACGAATTGATTGGACAGATTGACCACGTTAAACGCGATCAACCAACTCATGATGACCCCGATGATCAGCACCCAGGTGTAAAGATCGATCAGATGGTAAATCAGCACCAGCGCCGGACCGGCAACAACGTCCATGATAACTCCTAAAACGACACGCGTGCCCGGCACGCAGAAATGCAACGTTAACTTAGCTTCAAAGTAATTGCCTGCGGCGTCGTGCGCAAGCGTCGGCGACGTGAATGCTCACCTGCAATTATTATGACAGCGCAAGGTCAAATAGAGAATTTCTGCGGCATGGGCAGCCGCGTTTCAAATTAATCATCGTGCTCGCGTTTTTAGATTATTTCGTCTTCATCGAACATGGGTGCGGCATTGCTGTGCGCGGTCAGGTTTCTTTCTGCGGCAAGATTGGAGGCGACATCAGGGACGGCGATATGAAATAGTGCGTCGCCCTCGTTGACGACGGGCAAATTGGTACGCCCGATGATGACACCTGAGTGATTTACGGTAACATCCATTTCTGCGTCGCCGAACGGATCCGCGACGATGCCCAAAACGTCGCCAATGTCGACCGCTTCGCCGACTCCCTTAAAGGTGCGAAGCAAGCCCCCTGCCGGGGCGCGCAGCCATGAACTTGATGATGACAGTACGGGCTTAAGCTTAGACTTCGGGGCCCGCTGAACCATGCCGAGTTTGAGCATAACGCGAAGTATGCCGGATACGCCGATACGCGCCGAAAGTTCATCGAAGCGAAGTCCTTCGCCGGCTTCGTACAATAGGACATCAACATCTTGTTCTTGCGCTGCCAGGCGCAGCGAACCATCGCGGAGTTTCGACGTGATGATGACAGGCGCACCGAATGCTTCTGCCAACGCCATCGTTTCGGCCTTGTCCGTGGCCATGCGAATTTGGGGCATGTTGGTTCGGTGGATTGCTGCTGAATGAAGGTCGATCCCGAAGTCTGATCGTTCGACGATTTCTTGCATGAAAAGATGGGCGAGCCGTCCCGCCAGCGAGCCTTTTTCACTGCCAGGAAAGCAGCGGTTTAAGTCGCGCCGATCCGGTAAATATCGGGAATGGTTCAAAAATCCGAATGAATTCACAATCGGAACGACCATCAATGTGCCTTTGATTTTATTGAGCTGCGGCGCGCGGAGTAAACGGCGGCATATTTCGACGCCGATTATTTCGTCGCCATGCACGGCGGCACTGACGAAAAGCGTGGGACCGGGGCGGCGACCATGCACAACATGAACCGACATCGTCACGGGTGTATGGTCAGACATTCTGCTGATCGGAATGTGAATAATGCGTCGCTGCCCCGCGAGAATAACGTCGTCGGCCAGCTGAAATGGCTCACGCAATCTTTTTAACCTTCTTGGCTTTGCTACCTTTTGTTCCGGTGCGGCCTTCTTTTGCGTTCTTTTCGATAAACTCAATGATTTTCGATGCCACATCGATGCCGGTCGCTTTTTCAACACCTTCGAGCCCCGGGGAAGAATTGACTTCCATGACAACCGGCCCCGAATTTGATCTCAGCATATCAACACCACATACATTCAACCCCATGGCATTTGCTGATCTAAGGGCTGTTTTTCGTTCTTCGGCGGTAATCGTGATTGCTTCTGCGGTGCCGCCGCGATGCAAATTCGATCGGAAATCGCCTTCTTTACCGCGTCGCATCATGGTTGCGACGACCTTCTCGCCAACCACAATACACCGGATATCTTCGCCATTCGCTTCTTCGACAAACTGTTGAACCAAGATGTTGGTGTTTGTGCCGCCAAAGGCCTGGACAATACTTTCTGCAGCTTTGGTCGTTTCACCCAGCACGACGCCGATGCCTTGGGTGCCTTCCAGCAACTTAATGATAACTGGTGCACCGCCGGCGATGTTCAGAAGCTCAGATGCATCCGAAGTCCGATGCGCAAATACGGTGGCCGGTAGCCCAATTCCGATACGGGACAACAACTGCATGCTGCGTAATTTATCGCGTGAGCGCGAGATGCCGACGGATTCATTCACTGGATAGACGCCCATCATTTCAAATTGCCTCAGCACGGCAGTACCAAAAAACGTCACGGAGGCACCAATACGCGGGATTACAGCGTCATAGCCTTTCAGTGTTTCACCTTTGTAATGAATTTCGGGTGCGCCCGATACAATGTTTAGGTAGCAGCGCAAGTGGTTGATGACGTCCACTTGATGTCCGCGTGCCTCGCCGGCTTCAACCAAGCGCTTGTGCGAATACAACTCTGCATTTCGACACAATAAAGCGATCTTCATTTTTATCTCCTACAAGAACATAAACGGTCTGATTTTTTCCGACTATTCGACGGCGGTTCGCCAAATAGAAAGTTTATTTCGATTGCAGCGTATAACAGGCGCGCCAGATACTCATTCATCCCAAATGAGAGCAGGTTTGGAATGTATGCAGATATGCCCCTAAAGTTTTTGTAGGGCTTACATGAGACGGATGTACGCTCAGTCGCGCTTTTTCGGGTTAAGAATGAAGGATCTGCCTGGATGAACAAGGACACTTTTTCCTCGAATCGCGGTTCGACCGAGAATGATATCGAATTCCATTTTTTCTCGGTCAGCGAGAGAGATGTCGATGCTCCATTTGTGCGCGCCCAAAAGTAATGTCGTGTGAATGATGAGCCGAAGTTCCTGATCGCCACTGGTGTTTTTTATTTTTCGTCGGTCAACGATCTGCGTTTCGAATCGTTCCGCTTTGCTCTGTCCTGGGCGTTTAAGCCAAAAACTGACCCATTGTTCGTCATCCCGATTAAAAACTTCCTGATTTACTGCATGAAGGGCCGAAGTGCGTGCACCTGTATCAATCTTGGCAGGTAATTTCGAGATGCCAAATTCTGGAAGACCAATGTATTCGCGCCATCCGATGATTCCGTCCACCTTACTGGGTGATCGTTTCTTTGAGGACCTATCCATCGCTAACGTTAATTCCTGATCTATCAAAGTGGTATTTCTATGGTCACAATTTTAGGTGTCGTGCAAAGTCTTTAACCATCGAATGAAAAGGACGCTAGACTTCCAAAACGTAGACATGTCACCACACAAATATAATACGCACTTTTCCGATGTGCAGGTATGAATTTGCCCGTCCAACCAACGTGTACATACATTTTCCGAAGATGCACAATAACGCGTTGACGGGAAGGCGCCGAACTAGCCTGTAGCTCAGCGCCCCAAAACGATTTGCAACATTGCTTTCCTGTATGTTGACGCTTCGATAAGCGGAAGTCCCGGATCGCAAGTAGGTGACCTCTTGCACCTAATCTTCTTGGCTAGGTTAGAAAGTAATGTGCTTAAACAAACGCTATAGATTTATGCGGCGTGGTCGTTTGTGCCAAGGTGGCGACCCGCTGATGTACGCCATTCATGCTGAGACTTTAGGTGCACGATCCATATTTATGTCGGACGGAAAGGGGTAGATTTGTCGAGCGTCGGTTTCAAACCCATTGATCACGCTTGTGTCCCTCCACGTGGTGTACGAAGCGCCCATGGGGGCGTTGGGCATAGGGAGCGTAGCGACCGGAGCCCAAGGTCCCCATGGGTTAGCTTGAATGAGGCGGCCATCGCGTGTCTCC
>Ga0129324_10000430_pt1 | contig 30802 bp, 29 predicted proteins | sample CPBDNA_7_FD_96879 | JGI IMG/M metagenome (GOLD analysis project Ga0129324, IMG submission 96879) | Freshwater to marine salinity gradient microbial communities from Chesapeake Bay, USA - CPBay_Spr_15_0.2_DNA | ecosystem: Environmental > Aquatic > Marine > Coastal | place: USA: Chesapeake Bay...
CCAACACGACCGCGATACAACATGTAGGTGGAGATCAATCCACCAAATAGCAAACATTCCGAACCGAGAAACAACCACATGCCGAGTTTGTTGTTCGACAAACCCGTGCTCGTGTGATGATCACCGTATTCGGTGTCGTGTTCCCCTGCGGTCATTACTGCATGCTCAGCCAACGTGAACCACATCCTTTGTTGTTGTCGGTGGATCAAAGTCGTCATCGGGTGCCGTGGATGGCTCAATTGCCCATCCATACGTTCCAAACAACACAATCGCGCCTCCAACAAGCGCAATCGGAATTGCGTAAATCACTCCAAAGGCGACGACAGGCAAGCCAAGCGCGATCGCGATTGGCCAATACGACGGTGACGGCATGTGAATGTGCGCATCAGCATTATCTTCGAGTTCTTTCAACACCTGTTCAGCAGTCTTCACCTGCACCATTTTTCCATTCGCATCTTCTTGATACTTGCGATGGAAGAATTCGTCTAAGTGCGACACCGTTGGGATGCTGTCAAAGTTGTGCTCTTTCGGCGGATTTGATGTCATCCACTCAAGACTGCGAGCGTTCCATGGGTCGAGGGGTGCAATCTTGCCATTGCGTGCAGTAATCACGATGTTGATCAAGAACAACAACACGCCAAGTGTCAGAATTAACGAACCAACAGAAGCAAACAAGTTCCAAAAGCCAAAGTTGAACAACCCTTCACCAGCACGCTGTTCGGTCCACACATACATACGACGTGGTTGACCTTGCAGCCCCAAAATGTGCATCGGACCAAACGTCATGTTCATACCGATAACCATGAGCCAGAAGTTCCATGTACCCAATGTTTCGTTCAGCATCTTGCCAAACACCTTTGGCCACCAATAATAAAAGCCGGAGAACAGTCCGAAGATTGACCCGCCAAAGAGCACATAGTGGAAGTGAGCCACGATGTAATACGTATCGGTTTGCTGAGTGTCAGACGGAGCGACCGAGTGCGTTACACCCGACAAGCCACCAATGGTGAACAACACGATCAACCCAATTGCGAATTTCATGGCCGCGGTAAATTCGAGCTTTCCACCCCACAGTGTCATCGTCCAGTTGACGACCTTTACACCAGTTGGAACCGCAATCGCCATTGTGGCTATCGAGAACACCGCTACTGATACTGGTCCAAGACCTGATGCGAACATGTGGTGAGCCCACACACCCCAACCCACGAAACCAATGGCAGCACCCGAGAACACCACGAACGGGTATCCGAATAGTGGCTTGCGTGAAAATACTGGAAGCACTTCAGAAATAATTCCAAAACTCGGCAGGATCAAGATATAGACCTCGGGGTGTCCGAAAATCCAGAACAAGTGCTGCCACAACAATGGGTCTGCGCCAGCAGCAACATCAAAGAATGTTGCACCAAAGTTGCGTTGGAAAGACAAGAGGAACAACGCCACGGTGATCACCGGTACTGCAAACAACAATAGGAACTGCACGACTAACTGCATCCAAGTAAAGATTGGCATCCGCATGAGCTTCATGCCTGGTGCCCGCATGTTGAGCACCGTGGTGATCAGGTTGACTGCACCGGTGAGCGATGCGATACCGGTGATCTGAAGCCCAAGTGCCCAGAAATCGATGCCGTGCGAAGGAGAGAACACTGGCCCCGAGTTCGGTGCGTACATAAACCATCCACCATCGGCTGCACCACCCATGAACCAAGACAAGTTGATGAAGATTCCACCAAACAAAAACGCCCAAAAACCAAAGGCGTTGATTCGCGGAAACGCTACGTCGCGTGCTCCGATTTGGAGCGGAATGAAATAGTTTGCCAAGCCGGCAGCCATTGGCATAACGAACAAGAACACCATCGTTGTTGCGTGCATGGTGAACATCTGGTTGTACAGATCCGCATTGAGCACTTTTCCATTTGGTGCTGCGAGTTGGAGGCGGATCAGAACAGCTTCAAGACCGCCAACAATGAAAAAGAATAGGGCCGTGGCCGAGTACATAATGCCGAGCTTTTTGTGGTCGACCGTAAACAACCATGACTTCCAACCCGTTGTTGATACGGGTCGCTTCAGAGCACCAAGTGACGAACTTGGCGTTGCTGGCGTTGCAACTTCAATTGATGGTGGACGCTCAATAATTGCCATGATGATCTCCGATTACTTCAGCGTAAGCAAATATGCGACAAGTTTTTCAATGTCAGACTCAGTTAGACCCAGGTAAGGCATTCCGCGATACTTGCCGCCAGTGCTTGTGAGCAACTCAGGGTTTGCATACATCGGTTTCATTTCTGGTGCATTACGCAGCCATCCACGCAGATCTGATTGATTTAGACAATCTTCTGACACGCCTTGCAAGTACTTGGCACCAAATGACTCGGAATCAGCACCCCATACATCTTTACGACATGACTTATTGAGCAAGTCAAATATTGCCCCAGCAAACGTGTTGCGACTCATCAGATGCGAAAGGTTTGGTGCGGCACCAGAAACCACGCTTTCATCAGGAGCTGCAATGATCGCGGTGCCATCAGCCCGCTTCATTCCATTTACCTGGTGGCATCGCGCGCACTGGTTAACAAAAACGGCTTCACCCTCTTTTGCCAACGTGTTCTCTGCCGGCGGTGTATATGGCTTAAGTTGACCAGCCACCCACTTCGCAAAGTCTGCCTTGCTCAGCGCTATCGCTTCCATCCGCATGTTTGCGTGCGACAAGCCGCAAAACTCGGTGCACTGACCGGCGTAAATGCCCGGCTCGTCTGCCTCAATGCGATTGAGGTGAACCCGACCTGGTACCGCATCACGCTTTCCATTCAACGCAGGAATCCAATATGAGTGAATCACGTCGCGGCTGGTTTGGCGCAACATCACCTTGGTGCCAACCGGGATTACTAACTGGCCTGATGTAATAATCGGTTGAGTAATTCCGTACTCATTTTGTACGGGATAGTCGTATTCCCACCACCACTGTTGACCGGTGACATTGATGATCATTTCTGTGTCACTGGTTTTCGCCAAATCAAACACCGTGCGGAATGTAAACACGCCAACCACAGTCAAGATCAACGCAGGAATGATGGTCAATGTAATTTCAAGCGCTGGTTTGCCATGTGTCTGTTCTGGAATTGGCTGCCCACGGTCACGGAACTTGAAGATGGCATACACCACAGCCGCCGTCACAATGACTCCGATGATTCCCGCCACAGCGAACACAGGCTTTTGCAGATCATCAATCATTTGGGCATTCGGGCCCTTCGGCTGAAAGGTGTCCTGAGGTGCATTCGTCGCACAACCCGCCAAGGCCAACGAGGTCGATAATCCGACTCCAACAGTAAGCATGCGGCGCATAACGATCAGCCTATTGCGATCTTGATTGATGTGATTTGTCGTGTTCTGGTGTCTCACGGCACAATCACCTCAATGCTTTGTCCCGCCAAACCAGGGACTGTCAATGTGAACGGCTTACCTTCCACAGCTGGCTTTGGGATATTCAATATCAAAACTTGTTCAGCACCTTCAGCGATCATCTGGGTGCACAGGACAACATCTTCCTTTACATCCCCGGAAATGACCTTGGTGCCAAGGTTGGCGACAAGACGGTGTTCTTCTGCATCATTATTCACGAACATCACACTTGATGGGTTCGACCGCGGAATGGTGATTGATTGCTGTTCACCCGGAATACCTTGTGCCCTTGCGAACAATTTACCGTCGATGATTTCCACCGTTGCAATCACGCTTGCTGTTGACGACACGACTTCAAGTGGGAGTTTGTCAAAGTACTTTGACTTTTCAGCCCCACAGTCTTGGTGTGTGTAGTGACCTTCCGATTTGGCTTCTGCCAATTCGTCACGAACGCCTGCACCCGCACCTGCAATGCCAGCAGCAACAATTCCAAGCGCTCCAACTGTTGAGATCCCAATCACTATTCCGCGCTTCAAGTTTGGTCGCACGGAGAACAACACACCTGCGCCAAGCACTGCCAAACCAATCAAAATGAATGCAACAGCACCAGCGTCTTTGCTGATTGCGAGAGTGATTCGCGAAAACGCAATGATGATGACTCCTAGGCCAACCGCCGCAATGACAGGAAACTCGATTGGGTGCAACAGCCGCTTGCGCAATGATGCGTTATATGACTTGTCGCTTGATGCACGCTCCGACCAGCCCAAGATCGACCACTCAAACAGACTTGCCAGAAGAACCACAACACCCAACAAAAACACTGCGGCTGTCGTGATTGTCCCAGCGAGAAGAATGACGAAACCCGCTGCAGTAATCAACGGCCACATTGACGAAGTTGGTGCATCTTCTGTGGCCGCAACCCCTGCTTCTCCAACTTCACCGTCTCGAGTTGACAGCACCAATGTTGTCATCAGCGCAGTTGCAGCCACCGCACCAAGCAACGCAGTCGCACCAATTGCTGACTCGTCAATCAGCAACATGTAGACGGTAAAAGACAACGCACCAAACAGTGTGATCCCGAAGAAATATTTAGAGCCGGTTGAAAACATTGTCGCTACCTATTTCTGCACATACACAACGAACCACATCGCGATAAACGCTGTGGTGATGAAATACCAGTACATCGCGTGCGCAGTTACGACTGCGCGATCCGCAACACGACCGCCAAGAATACGAAATGCGGCAACAAACGAAAACGCCACGCCAGAGCACATCAATGCAAGTACGGTTCCCGTGATCGTAAAGAACATTGTTTGGTATGCGCCATCAGCAAGAACTGCGCCCATTTGTTTATAAATCGCTACTTGAGCATTAATTGCAGCGATTCCAATCATGCCCGTAATGAACAACGCAAGAGTGGTGTGTTGCGAGTCTTTACGTGTCGCCGAATACACCGCCCATTGGCCCATGATCGCCGCGATCACCATGGTGATAGCCAGTGTGTTCGTGGCAACTTCGGGAATCTTGAGGTCGGCTGGCAACCAGTCGTGAATCATCTTCGCGTTTCTACCCTCACGAAGCGGTGAAGCATCGCGGAACTTGAACCACACAGCAAGCATTCCAAACACCATCATGGTTCCAGCCGCAACAACTGCGCCTGTTGCAATGAACAATGGGTGACGTGCGGCGATTGCAGGACCTGGTGGCAAGGCTCGTTCTACTGCTGTACTCATTGCGCGACTCCCGTTGAAGCTGATGCAGTGATCGATCGTGTTGCTGTTGCTACTCCAGCCACAACACACAGCGCCATAAGCGCATGGCCAATAGTGGAAGCGCTGTTCCACAAACCGGTAGGACCACCGTAAGTAAAGTCAGCTACTACTTCTGCCTGTTGGTCAGCAAAACCTGCGATGTACATCGGAAGTGCTGCAAGAACTGTTCCCGCAAACCCAAGTACTCCAAGTCCGATCACTGCCTGTGCTGGTAATTCGCGCCCCCACAGTTGAGTGCTCCAATGTGCAACTGCACCCCACAGAACAAGTACCGCACCGTATGTTGTGTAGTGCAACACGCCCTCTTCAAACACGGTTCCAGCAAGTTGAGCGCTCGACAACAACTGCACAGCATTTCCGAGCAACGCAGTCAGAATCATGCCACCGCCAAGGAAAACAGGAATAAAAGCAGGTGTAATTTTCAACGTGTCGGATCGCAGAGCAAGCAGTGCCAGTCCAAGTACAACAACCATGCCAAGCAACGGCAATAGGTTGAACATTGCATAGGGAACAAACGACTGAACCTTGTCTGACACTGTTCCCGACCATTCAAAATCATGAATGTTTTGGGAGACCGAACCAAACAGCGCGACGGACATCAGGCCAATACCGACAAACACACCACCGCGCAGCGGCTGAGCCTTCCGAGCCACAGCTGGAGCGAGTTCTGCGAGTACTCCCACAACTGGGATGACGTATAAGAACGTCTGTGGTTGTGTCATCGCCCAGCCAAGCCATGTTGAAATTTCGGTGTTTCCACCAAATGCAACCTTGACATACTGATGATCAACCGCGACGTAAATCAGCGTTCCTAAAGCAACTGGCAGAGTCATCACTGTGCTCACTGCACCAATCAATGCTGCCCATGAAAACACCGGAACATCTGCGAGATCAGTTCCGGCAGTGCGAGCAGTTATTACCGTTGCAATCACGCTGATTGAGGCAACAATTAAACCGAGCATCGTCGTCGCAAGCCCCAACAAATACAGGTCAACCATCGTTGCACTACCACCGCCAGGACCGCCATTTGCGATCAGCGATCCAACCACAACTACGGTTCCAAACAACCACAAGTAAAAGCCGAACGTCGCGTTGCGTGCAAACATGATTGAACGAGCACCAACTTGAGTTGGCACAACTGCAATTGCAAGGCCCAGCGTCAACGGGATCAACACGCCAAAGGATGCAAGTGTTCGTGATGCGGCGAACAGCTGCGGGAGTGCGCCTTCATTGATCGCAATCGACGCACTATCAATTCGTTCAAATCCAAGAATGGCATTGACGACAACAATGGACAGCACCCAAAGCACAGAGAAGCCCATGAAGAGTCGCCCAATGCGTCGATGGTCTGTCGTGGTAAGCCAAGCAGCGACTGCGCCCAGAAATCCTGAGCTGGTAGGCATGGCAGCACCCGTGGTAGATGGCATATTGACCGTGGTCATAACTTCCTAGACACTAACAATGGCAAGGGCAGGACCCCGACTTCCCATTACTTTGTGCGATTGTTCCTGCTACAGGAGAACATCGATCGTCAATGCGACAAACAGTGCGGTCACGTAGGAAATAGAAAAGGTAAACAGGCGCATCGAGCGGCGTTCTGATGGATCGCTACCGAGATTGACGCACCCGATGACAAAAGCCACTCCAAATACCACAGCTGTAATTCCATAAATCAGTCCCACGTCAGCAACGGGGATCAGCACCAATGTCGACACCAGGAGCAACACTGCATACGTTGTCATAGATCGAACGGTTCGCTCTAAAGACACCACAACCGGCATCATCGGCACACCTGCAGCCTTGTAATCATCTGAGTGCCTGATCGCAAGAGCCCAAAAATGCGGAGGCGTCCAGAGAAAGATGACGATGAACAGCACCACTGGCGCCCAGGCCAGCGAGTTTGTCACCGCAGCCCAACCCACCAGCACGGGCATTGCACCGGCAGCTCCGCCAATCACGATGTTTTGCTTACTCGTTCGCTTCAACCACAACGAATACACAAATACGTAGAACAGCGTTGCTGAAATCGCAAGGACGGCTGCAAGTAGATTTGCGCCCACCCACAGCACCACAAAGGCAATACATTCAAGAGCGATTGCAAAGATCATCGCCGCTCGCGGGGAAATCACGCCCGTTACCAATGGTCGGTTCTGCGTGCGAGTCATTAACTTGTCGATATCGCGATCGATATACATATTAATTGCATTTGCTCCGCCGGCAGCCAAGGTTCCGCCGGCAAGCGTGACCACTATCAGCGTGAACGACGGCCAACCGTCAGCCGCAAGCACCATCGTTGGCACCGTGGTGACAAGCAATAACTCAACTACCCGAAGTTTCATTAACGCGATATATGCGCCAACGATTGAGCGTGGAGAACCTTTGTGCGAGCCGTGACCCAATAAGCGCGAGGGAATTATTGGACGGATATGCAGAGCCACCCCGCAAGGCTACGACCATTGACTATTCACTACCAATCGGCCACACATCTGTGAAGATAAACAGACCGAATTCACGGCAGAATATGACTGTGTCAATTGTCAAGTCATCGCAAACCGATGTCCGCCCTGCGGAAGTCGTTGAACGCGACAGTCAGTTAGACAACGAAGTAGAAAATGATCGCCCATGGATTGTGTTGGTGTGGAATGACCCAATCAATCTCATGTCCTACGTCACGATGGTGCTCCAAAAACTTTTTGGCTACAGCCTCGAAAAAGCCACAGAATTGATGCTTGACGTACACCACAAAGGCAGAGCAGTCGTCTCCAGCGGTACTCGAGAACATGCCGAGTTTGATGTATATCGACTTCACGAACATGGTTTGTGGGCAACGATGCAACGAGAGGATGCTCACTAGTGGCCCGACGCAACAAGGGTCCCATAACACGACTGGACAACGCGACCTACTCGCTGAACATTGAATCTTCTGAACGTGCTGTGCTCAATTCTCTTTTCGATCAGTTGCGAGATGTGTTGATGAACGACTCAAATAGCGACATTGCGCGCCGTCTGTTCCCCGCTGCGTATCACCAAGACGAACAACATGAAGCCGAATATCAACGACTCATGCACCACGAACTTCTTTCGTCGCGACTGACATCTCTGTCTCAGACAGCCGACATTTTAGGAAGTAGCCCTCATTCCGAACACCAAGACTCTGACCATGTTGTTATTTCTGCAGATCAGCTTGATTCGCTCATGCGCTCTGTGAATAGTCTGCGGCTGGTCTTGGGAACACTGCTGGACGTTCACGAAGATGAGGCTGATTTGCTCCTTGATGAGGACGACCCTGCCTACGGTCAGTTGCAGTTGTACTCATATCTGGGTTGGCTTTTAGACTGGATGGTGACCGCACAGATCGCTGCTGATTAACCAAGGAATGTGAATTGACGGGGGAAACCCCGTTTGCCACTGGTAGATTTCACTCGCTCTTCCAACTGAATTTTCGTCCATGCCCCCATCGTCTAGTGGCCTAGGACACCACCCTTTCAAGGTGGCGGCACGGGTTCGAATCCCGTTGGGGGTGCAAAAGTTATATAGGTACATACATAGTCATTAAAAACCATTAAAAACATAGACACGATCAATCGTGAACTGTTCGACATGAGCAGAACACAACATTGGTCCCGTGGTGAAGTTGGAGTTCACGCCGCCCTGTCAAGGCGGAGGTCGCGGGTTCGAGTCCCGTCGGGACCGCTGAGTAGTGCTTGCACTTCTCAAGGTCGGGTAGCTCAGTAGGCAGAGCATGCGCCTGAAAAGCGCAGGGTCACCGGATCGACGCCGGTCCCGACCACAAGAGTTTGATGAGTTGGAAGAGCAACTATTCAGGGCGTACGCGCACAAGTGTTTCTTGTGCGATGGTTGCGATATGGATGCCGTCTTGAGTGAAGACGTTTCCCATCGTGAGGCCTCGCGCTCCGTTGAAGTTCACACAACTCATTTCATAGAGATGCCATTGTGATGCAACAGATGGCCGATGAAACCACACCGTGTGGTCAAGGCTCGCGCTAAATCTGCGACCTTCATCACTGGCTCGAGTAATTTCAGGAATTCCTGCAACCACGCTCTCGTTTGGTAGGTCATCGGAAAGATACGCAATCGCGCAGCGATTCATGAGTTCGTTGCCAAGCGGCAAGTCTTTTGCTCGCAACCATGCGGCAACATGTCCTGTTCCCACTCTGTTATTACTCGTCAACACACCAGAAGGAATCGTTCTCCGTTCAAGGAATGTGCTCCATGAAGACTCCTCGAGTGAATCTGGTGTTGGAAGATCAACCTGAGGAAACACCAACTGTTCATCGATTGACGATTCAACAGATTGAAACGATGCCTCGAGATTCAAAATTGCACCATCTTGCTGTCGGGCCACAACTCTCCGTGTTGTGAAACTGCGACCATCACGAATTCGATCCACTTCGTAGCGCACTGGCTTTGTATTGTCGCCACGCCGAATGAAGTATGCGCGCAGTGAATGTGGCAACACATCACCGCTGACAGTGAAAGCCGCTGCCCTCAATGCTTGGGCCACGATATGTCCACCAAACAAACCACCCCATGGATATTCGTGGCCATCGCCAACGAACACATCGGGGCCGTGTGGTGCTAAATCAAAAAGCTCTTCAAGATTCACGATGGCTAATGGATGTATTTACTCAACGATCAGCAGAAGTACAACTTCTTCTGAGATGTGACTTTCAATGTCAAACGTCCCTGCTTCGTCAGCAACGAACTCAATCACCGAAGTCTCACCCGCGGCCATGTCGCCAGTTGAAATGTCGTATCCGTGCACATGAATCTCATCAGATGCATTGGGGTTAACCACGCTCAGACGCACCGTTGAACCGAGTGCAATTTGTTGCTGCTCGTTCGGGCCTGAGTTTTCGCCAATCGTCAAACTGATTTCAACAATCTCTGTATTGGACACGGCTGCCGTCGATTCGGATGTGCTTGATTCAGGTTCTACTTCCGAGGCTGATGAGCCACATCCGATCAAGAACACAACGGCACAACATCCAGCGATAATTCTTTTCATGATCCAAACTCAAATCCAAGGTCGGGGGCGGTCAACATCGGCTCATACGGTATCCCAGCATCGCGCGCCATGGCAGCACATGTGCCACCACGATCGACAATCACCGAAATAAACGCTGGTTCAGCACCACACGAACGAATTACTTCTACTGCTTCAAAAATTGATGTTCCTCGTGTGACCGTATCTTCAACAATTGCGACGCGATCCCCTGGTTGAAGTGCGCCGGCGATTCGACCTGTTACGCCATGATCCTTTGATTCTTTACGCACGCTAAAGCTGCGTAGGTGCCTGCCCCGTGCCGCTGCTACTGCAGCTACGCCATACGCAACTGGGTCTGCACCCATAGTGAGTCCGCCAATTGCGTCAATATCGCTCGGCAGTAGATCAAGCGCTACTGCAGCAACAAGCAATATTCCATCCGGTCTGCACGCTGTTTGTTTCGTGTCAAGAAACCATGTGCTTGCTCTACCCGACTTCAATGTGAAGTTTCCTGTCTTGAGTGAATGCATCAACACATGCTGGCGAAGTGCTTCACGCTGTGGATCAAGACGTGGAAGATCGGTCATTAGGAGTTCGCAATGTGTGCAGCAGCATCAAGTGTCTTGCCTATATGAGTAAGCGACCTACGCAAATCGAATACTTCGTCTAACTGTTTAGCGTTCAGTTGTACTCGGGGATCTTTTTCTAATACCGCGCGCAGCTGAACACGTTCGCTCCAGGCTGTTGCCGCATCTTCTTGAACAATTCTGTACGCGTCATCTCGCGATAAGCCCGAATCAACGAGTGCAAGCAGAACCGGCTGAGAAAAGACCACACCGAAGCTGCTCGCCAAATTATCCAGCATTCTTTGTGCATCTACTTCAAGTCCAGAAATCACCCGAGTGAGGCGTTTGACGACGTAATACGCAAGCATTGCTGAATCGGGCAACACAATTCGTTCCGCCGAAGAATGCGAGATGTCGCGCTCGTGCCACAGCGCCACATTCTGTAAGCCGGTTTGTAGGTTCGATCGCAGCACTCGGGAAAGCCCTGTCAACGTTTCTGCCGAGATTGGATTTCGCTTGTGCGGCATTGCAGAGCTGCCTTTTTGCCCCGCTTTAAAACCCTCACGTACCTCGCTCACTTCGGTCCGTTGCAAATGACGTAACTCAATCGCGATTGCTTCAACCGTTGAGCCAAGCGACGCACATGCCCATAAAAATTCGGCGTGTCGATCGCGCGCAACTACTTGCGTCGCAGGGACAGCACGTAAACCAAGAGCCTTTGCTACATGAGCCTCAACATCTGGGCTGATATTTGAGTATGTCCCAACAGCACCCGACAGTTTGCATACTGCAATCGCTTGACGCGCCGCATGCATCCGTGATCGATCGCGATCCACTTGAAGCGCCCACAACGCAACTTTTGTGCCAAACGTCGTTGGTTCGGCATGAATACCATGAGTTCTTCCAATCATCGCAGTGTCGCGATGCTTCTCGGCGAGTTCTTGCAGCTGAATGATGAGTTCATTCATTGCACCAATAATGAGCTCTGATGCGTCTTTCAGCATCCAACACCATGCCGTGTCTACAACATCGGTGCTCGTGAGTCCGTGGTGAATCCACGCACCTGCCGGCATACCGATTGCCATCTGAACAACATCAACAAATGCAGCAACGTCGTGATCAGTAACTAATTCGCGCTCAGCAACACGTTGAACAAATGATTCGTCAACAAGCGGTGCCTTTGATCGACAGATTTGTGCATCCGATTGCGATACAACTCCTAATTTTGCTTGCGCATCAGTGGCGAGCAATTCAATTTCAAGAAACCGTGCAAACTTTGATCGATCAGAAAAAATCTCGGCAATTTCAGGGAGTGCATAACGATCAATCATGATCGCACCACACATGCATCGCGCTCTGGCCCAACTCCAATGATGCTGACTGGTACTCCAACATGTTCTTCTACAAGTTCAATTAATGCCTTAGCCCGAGCGGGCAGTTGGTCGTATGAACGATGATTGCGAAGCTCTTGCTTCCAGCCCGGTAGGTCGACATAGTGCGCCATCACTTCGCCAAGCACATTACTGTCATCTGGGTAACCATCTAGCCGTTTACCGTTCAACGAGTATCCGACACAGACTCGAACTTCATCGAAGGTATCCAACACATCAAGTTTTGTTAACGCAATTTCCGTAAGCGAATTGATTCGCACTGCGTGTCGCAACATCACCAAATCAAGCCAGCCTGGTCGGCGACGACGTCCCGTCACGGTTCCAAACTCATGGCCGATGTCCACAATCTTGTCGCCCAATTCGCCAAGCAGTTCCGTTGGAAACGGCCCAGACCCTACGCGAGTGGTGTACGCCTTGGCAATACCCACAACACGAGTGATGGCGCGTGGTCCAATCCCTGTTCCAGCACACGCACCACCAGCCGTCGGGTTTGATGACGTGACAAATGGATACGTTCCATGATCTAGGTCAAGAAATGTTGCTTGAGCACCTTCGAGTAACACATTGCTTCCAGATTCAATAGCGACATGCAGCGCGTTAACAGTGTCTGCCACATACGGTTGCAACCGTTTGCCAAGCTCAGTGAACTGCACGACAATGGCTTCAACGTCAAAAGGTTCGCCACCGAGTGCAACAATCATTGCGTGTGCCGCATTTCCACGTTCGCGGACGAGTTGAGCAAATGGTGCAATATCACGCACCATGCCTGCACGCAAACCAACACGCAATGCTTTGTCGGCATATGCAGGTCCGATTCCTTTGAGCGTTGTGCCAATTTTTGCATCTCCCAATTTGGACTCATGAAGAGCATCGAGGTGTTGATGCCACGGAAAAATCAAGTGCGAAAGACTTGAGACCAAAAGCTTGCTGCAGGAAATTCCGCGACTTTCGAGGGAATCAATCTCTTTAAACAAGGTTGGCAAGTCAACAACAACGCCATTGCCAATTACTGGGGTCACATGGTCGTAGAGAACGCCACTTGGAATAAGTTGTAACGCATATCGCTGATCGCCAACAACAACGGTGTGCCCCGCGTTGTGGCCACCTTGATATCGAACTACGTGAGTATGCGATTCTGCCAATAGGTCAATGACTTTGGCTTTGCCCTCATCACCCCATTGGGTACCGACGACTACTGCTACGGGCATGCAACGCTCCTGAAATTGTGGGGAACGTAATCAGATCATACTGTGCGAAACGCACAGCACCTCTGTTCACGTCAGACTCAGGCTAGATCTAGTGGCGAAACCGAGATGGTGAGTTCGTCATTGGCAACATCAACGACGATCGAGTCTCCTTCGCCCGCTTTGCCTTCAAGAATGAGGAGTGCGGCTGCGTCAGCAATTGCCTTCTGAATCAACCGTTTGAGTGGTCGAGCCCCAAATTCGGCATCGAAACCTTGTGTGGAAAGTTTGACCCGTGCTGATGGAGTCACTGCGAGCACAATTCGACGCTTTGTTAAGCGATCAACCAAGTGTTCGAGTTGAATGTCCACGATTGCACCCATGTCTTCTTGGGTCAACGACCGGAATCGGACTATCTCGTCAATGCGATTAACAAACTCTGGCTTGAAGTAATCGATTGGCTCACCTTTTAGGTTGCTTGTCATGATCAACACGGTGTTCGTGAAGTTGACCGTGCGCCCTTGCCCATCGGTCAAGCGACCATCATCGAGCAGTTGCAATAGAACGTTGAACACTTCTGGGTGTGCTTTTTCAATTTCATCTAACAACACCACGCTGTATGGGCGACGGCGCACCGACTCAGTGAGTTGTCCGCCTTCTTCGTATCCGATGTATCCCGGTGGCGCACCAATTAATCGACTGACTGAGTGCTTCTCCATGTATTCGGACATGTCAATGCGCACCATTGATTTTTCGTCATCAAACAAAAACTCAGCGAGTGCACGCGCCAATTCGGTCTTTCCTACGCCCGTTGGACCAAGGAACATAAACGAGCCGATAGGTCGATTCTCATCCGACAACCCTGCACGACTTCGCCGAATTGCATTAGCCGTTGCCGTAACTGCTGCGTCTTGACCAATTACACGGCGATGCAACAGCTCTTCAAGATGCACCAGCTTTTGCATCTCGCCTTCCATCAGTTTCCTTACAGGAACTCCGGTCCACTTGGCAACAACTTCAGCAATATCTTCCGCATCAACTTCTTCTTTCAACATGCGTGTTGATGACTGAAGAACATTCAACTCATTGGTTGCAGCGTCAACACGACGCTCAATTTCGGGAATCCTGCCGTAACGAATCTCGGCGGCCTTTTCTAGGTCAGTTTCGCGATCAACCTGGCCACGCAACGTCTCGAGTTCTTCCTTTAGCGACCGAATTGCACCAATCGCCTGACGCTCGGCGTCCCAATGAATCTTCATTTCCCTCGTCTGAGACTGCAGCTCCGTCAACTCCTCATTTAACACACGCAAGCGTTCTTTTGATGCCGCATCTGATTCTTTTTCCAAAGCAACTCGCTCAATCTCAAGTTGCAAAATGCGACGCTCAATCACATCAATCTCTGTCGGCAATGAGTCAATTTCGATGCGTAGCTTGCTTGCAGCTTCATCCATCAAATCAATTGCCTTGTCGGGCAAGAAACGATTTGTGAGATAGCGATTTGACAGTACTGCTGCGCTCACAATTGCATTGTCTTGAATGCGCACACCGTGATGCACTTCGTATCGTTCTTTGAGTCCGCGCAGGATTGCAATGGTGTCCTCAACTGTTGGCTCACCAACGAGAACTTGTTGAAAGCGCCGCTCAAGAGCAGCATCTTTCTCTACATACTTACGATATTCATCAAGTGTTGTAGCACCAATCATCCGCAGCTCACCACGAGCAAGCATCGGCTTAATCATGTTGCCCGCATCAATCGCGCCTTCTGCTCCGCCAGCACCAACCAACGTGTGAATTTCATCAACAAAAGAAATGATCTCGCCATGGGCATCAGTAATTTCTTTGAGCACTGCTTTTAGGCGCTCTTCAAACTCGCCACGATATTTCGCACCGGCCAGCATTGCTCCAATATCAAGTGAAACTAAGCGCTTGTTTTTCAGACCTTCAGGCACATCTCCGCTAGCAATACGCCGAGCAAGGCCTTCAACAATTGCGGTCTTGCCAACACCAGGTTCGCCAATTAAGACAGGGTTGTTCTTCGTTCGGCGAGAGAGCACCTGGATCACACGCCGAATTTCCTCATCGCGCCCGATTACTGGGTCGATTTTCCCATCATGTGCCCGTTGTGTGAGATCGACTCCGTACTTTTCCAATGACTGAAATTGGTCTTCTGGATTTTGCGAAGTCACACGATGCGAGCCACGAATATCGCGCAGAGCTTGCAACATTTCCTCGCTGCCGACACCAACACGCGTGTGCAGTGCAAGAACAAGGTGCTCTACGGATAAATAGTCATCGTGTAAATCTTTTTGTGACTGCTCGGCGGCAGCAAACACTTGTGAGAGTTCGCGATTCATTCGCGGCTCACTTCCACCATGAGCCCGCGGCATGTTGTTCACTACTGCTTGGGCGCGGTCATGCAACATAGACGAAGCAATACCGAGTTTTGCGAGTAGCGCAGGAACCACCGTGTCGGTTTGGCTGGTGAGTGCAACAACCAAGTGGTCTGGGGTGAGTTCTGGGTTTGCGTTACTGGTAGCAATCTGCATTGCTGCCGCTACCGCTTCACTGGTCTTCGTTGTCCACTTTTTAGGATCAACCATTGCGCCTACCTCTTGTCTCTAAAAATTGATGGTGTTCGCCCAAACAGCGTGATGGCTTGATGCAATGGAACGAGTTCGTTGCTTTCGTGGCGATGGCGCGCTACCGAGTTCAGTTCCGTGCGTAATTGTTCTACTTCTCGTTGCAAGCGAACTACCTCAGATTCGAGTTCGAGCACCTGGCGAATTCCTTCAAGATTCATTCCGGCATTTGCCAGTTCAGCAATACGTTGCAATCTGCGAATGTCTGCATTGCTATAGCGACGATTTCCGCCGCTGGTGCGAGCTGGTTGCAGCAGGCCACGGCGCTCATAAATGCGCAGCGTTTGTGGATGAACTCCTGCGATCTCGGCTGCTACCGAGATGACATAGACGGCATGAGTTTCGCGTTCCATTAGGAGCTCCGTTTCACAGACGTTGCGAGTTGAATGATTCGGTCACGTGGCGATACAACCGTCGCATCGCGCAGGGCTTCTACGGCTTGTTGTTCATCGGCGTTGAGTTCGGTTGGGATTGCAACATCTACCGTGACAATCAGGTCACCTTGTTGTTTTGCTGAATCAATGCCTTTGCTCTTCACTCGATGACGTGATCCACTTTGTGTTCCCGGCTTCAATCGCAGTGTTACGGTGGAACCGTCAAGTGTTGGCACTTCAATATCTGCGCCAAGCGTCGCTTCGCTGAACGTAATCGGCAGTCGTACCGTGAGGTTGCTGCCATCGCGACCAAACACCGGATGTGGTGCGACGTGGCACAACACGAATAAATCTCCAGAGGGTCCACCGTTGCGACCGGGTGCACCTCGACCTTTTAGGCGGATTCGTTGTCCATCATCCACGCCTGCAGGAATTCGAACATTGACTTCTCGTGGTCGAGTTTCAACTCCCGAACCTCGGCAACCAATACATGGTGCCTCAACGATGCTGCCGCGCCCGTTGCACCTTGGGCACGGACCAGAAAAAGCAAATACGCCTTGGTTGTCATCAACAACTCCGCGACCTCGACATTGACCGCACTGCTTTGGTGTGGTGCCGGGTCGCGCGCCAGAACCCTGGCAACTTGAACATTGAGACTCTGCAGTGAGATGCAACGAGGTGGTTATTCCCTCGACTGCTTCGGCAAATCCAAGCGACAAGGTGGCTTCAATGTCGCCGCCACGTTGTGGACCTGCAGGGTTGCGGCGCCGCCCTCCACCAAACATTTGACCAAACAAATCACCGAGGCCATCGCCACCAAAATCGTTTTGGTCAAACCGAAAGCCTCCCGCACCACCGCCGAAGGATGCTGGTCCCTGTCGACGCACGTCGTCGTACTCTTTGCGCTTTGCTTCATCACCCAGCACGTCATATGCCGCAGATACTTCTTTGAATTTCTCTTCGGCGGCAGCGTTGTTTGGATTTGCATCAGGGTGATGCTGCCGCGCCAGTTTGCGGTACGCCTTTGTAATGTCTTTTGCTGTTGCAGTTTGCGCAACACCGAGCATCGCGTAGTAGTCCTTTTCAAACCACTCGCGTTGCATCGTTATCCCTTGACCTTGACCATTGCTGCGCGAAGCACGCGGCCCTTCCAGCGATAACCCGTTCTCAGCACTTCAAGCACAACTGATTCGGAGCCGTCTCCTTCTTCGTGCAACACCGCGTCAGCAAGCGCTGGATCAAAGGGTTTACCCGCAAGATCAAGTGCTTCAAGGCCTTGCTTTTGTAGCGCACCCAGCAACGATGACCACACCTGCTCTACGCCTTCCACACCATGTGCAACTGCCGCCTCACATGCATCAAGCACCGGAAGCAGCTGCTCAACAAGTTTGCCAAGTGCGCGATCTAGTTCGTCGCTCATTTGCGTAGCGGCACGCTTGCGGTAATTTTCAAAATCTGCTTGCACGCGGAGCGCAATGTCTTTGAATTCGTCGCGCTCTTTCGTTATGTCTTCAATTGAAACTTCGCTCGTTGTTACCGATTCTTCGGTAACGGATTCCTGAGTGGAGTCTGCAACTGCAGACTCCACAACAGGTTCATCGTGTGATTCACTCATGATGCAGTCGCCGTCGATTTACTTCTCGTCAACGATTTCGGCATCGACAATGTCGTCGTCGCTGCCAGCTGCCTGGCCACTTGCTGACGTTCCGGCGGCATTGGTGTCACGTGCTGCTGCCTCGTACAACTTTTGACTAAAGGCTTGGCTTGCGGTCATCAACTTTTCTGTCGCCGACTTAATCACCTCATTGTCGGAGCCATTCAGTGCAGTTTTCAGTTCGCTCAGTGGGCCTTCAACCGCAGTGCGCTCTTCCTCGGTTACCTTCTCGCCTTGTTCGCGCAATACCTTTTCGGTTTGGTACACGAGTGAATCTGCATTATTGCGAATCTCGGCTTCTTCACGACGCTGACGGTCTTCTTCGGCATGTGCTTCTGCGTCCTTCACCATCTTGTCAATGTCGTCTTTGTTCAATGACGATTGGCCTGTAATGGTCATCGATTGCTCTTTGTTGGTTGCGCGATCCTTTGCCGACACATGCACGATGCCGTTGGCATCGATATCGAAGGTCACTTCAATTTGCGGCACACCACGAGGTGCTGGTGGCAAGTCAACAAGTTGGAATTTTCCAAGTGTCTTGTTGTAGCTCGCCATTTCACGCTCGCCCTGCAACACATGAATTTCTACAGACGGTTGCATGTCATCTGCAGTGGTAAACACTTCAGTTCGACGAGTAGGAATTGTGGTGTTGCGTTCGATCAACTTGGTCATTACTCCACCCTTGGTTTCAATGCCAAGTGAGAGTGGTGTTACGTCAAGCAACAACACATCTTTAACGTCGCCACGCAATACTCCTGCTTGCACCGCTGCTCCAACCGCAACTACTTCGTCGGGGTTAACGGTGCGATTCGGTTCCTTGCCGGTCATTGATTGCACGAGGTCTTGCACTGCTGGCATGCGGGTTGAACCGCCCACCATGATCACGTGATTGATCTGTCCTTTGGACAAACCTGCGTCAGTAATTGCTTGTTCGAATGGCTTGCGACAACGCTCAATGAGGTCGGCTGTCATTTCTTGAAACTTCGCACGTGTCAATGTTTCGTCCATGTGCAATGGGCCTGCTGCAGTTGCAGTAATAAACGGGAGGTTGATTTGTGTCTGTTGTGTTTGCGACAACTCGATCTTTGCTTTTTCGGCTGCTTCCTTCAATCGCTGTGTAGCCATGCGATCTGCAGCAAGGTCAACACCGTGTGCTGCCTTGAACTGCTGCACCATCCAATCGATGATGCGTTGGTCCCAGTCGTCACCACCAAGGTGTGTGTCGCCGTGCGTGCTCTTCACTTCAAATACACCATCACCAATTTCAAGCACACTCACGTCGAATGTTCCACCGCCAAGGTCGAACACCAACACCGTTTCGTCTTCGCTTCCCTTGTCGAGTCCGTATGCAAGTGCTGCTGCAGTTGGTTCGTTGATGATGCGCAGTACTTCAAGGCCGGCAATCTGGCCTGCTTCTTTTGTTGCCGTGCGCTGTGCATCGTCAAAATATGCAGGAACGGTAATTACAGCTTGTGTAACGGTGTCCCCTAAATACGCTTCTGCATCGCGCTTCAACTTCATGAGTGTGCGCGCGCTGATTTCTTGAGGCGTGTACTGCTTGCCGTCGATATCGTCGCTCTTCCAGTTTTCGCCCATATGGCGCTTCACACTGCGGAAGGTGCGGTCGGGATTGGTGATTGCTTGGCGCTTAGCCACTTCGCCCACCAATACTTCGCCAGCTTTAGAAAATGCCACAACTGATGGGGTGGTGCGCGAGCCTTCAGAGCTTGGGATCACCACTGGCTCGCCTGCTTCCAGGACGGCTACAACCGAGTTGGTGGTTCCGAGGTCGATTCCTACTGCTTTACCCATGATGATTGCTCCTTTTACGGCGTTTGCTTGGGGGTGATGCCTGAATTTTATGATGCACACGCAGACCTGCCAACCCGAACACCAAAAAACTTGAGTCGTAATCACTCAACATTTGTCACACCCAGGTGAGTTGGTGAAATCCGTCTTCCCCAGGCCATGGACCTACCATCTACGTCATGACTGGAACCCTTGTCCTCCTGCGCCATGGCCAAAGCACCTGGAATGAATTGAACTTGTTTACGGGCTGGCACGATGTTGAACTCACCGAGCAAGGGGTTCGCGAAGCAACTGCCGCTGGGGTCACCATGAAGGAGGCCGGACTGTCTTTTGACATTGCCCACACAAGTTTGCTTCGCCGGGCAACTGAGACCAATCGTTTGGCACTTGCGGCAATGGGTCTTGCCATTCCTGTAGAACAATCGTGGCGACTGAATGAACGTCACTATGGCGCGCTTCAGGGTTTAGATAAAAAGGAGACCACCCTCCGCCATGGCGCCGAACAAACCATGGTGTGGCGTCGAAGCTTTGATGTTCCGCCACCACCCGTCGATCGTTCAAGCCCTGAACATCCTGCTAGCCATCCGCAATATCAGCAGTTGGTGAAACAAGGACTCGACCCTGCGTTGCTTCCTGCCACCGAATGTCTTGCCGATGTCCTTGAACGCGTCCTGCCGTATTGGAATGATGTGATCACTCCACAGCTTTTGGCAAACCAACATGTTCTCGTGACCGCCCATGGCAACTCACTTCGTGCGCTTGTGATGCACCTTGAAGGCATCACGCGTGAGGACATCGTGGAGTTCAATATTCCTACGGGTGTACCCCGTAAATATCAATTAAGTAAGGCACTAGCCGTTCAGTCAGTGGACTACATGGGCGACCAAGCTGCTATCGCCGCAGCGGCTGAAGCAGTAGCAAAACAAGCCTCCGGCAAACCCTGACTGGCCTTTGCCTACTCCCCATCGCGGAGTAGCGTACGGTACGCATGAACACGACTACCGAAACTCCAGAGACCTCTGCTGTACCTCGCAAGGGTCTCAAGCCGTACCAGTTGTCTATTGCTCTCGGCATTGGAATTGGTGCCTTCACCATGATTTCGGGAATTATTCCAAACATTGTGAATTGGAAAAGCGATTCGCCAATTCATCGCACAGTGTTTGAAGGCATCCCTGGCTACATGCAAATTGCGTTCTACACCATTATTCCTGCTCTCTTGGTATGGGGTTCGTTTCAATTTGCGGACCGCATTCGCAACTGGGAGCGTGGGGCGCCCGATCGTCGCAAGACTACAAAAAAGAACTTCAAGCAACGTTTAGCTGACTATCGAGCAGGTGTGTACATGCGCACATTGTTGCGTGATGGTGCTGCAGGCGTGATGCACTCAATGATTTACTTCGGATTCTTGGTGTTGCTTGGAGTGACAACGGTCTTGGAAATTGATCACCAAGTACCACCAGCGCTCAAGTTTTTACATGGTGACGTGTACCGCGCGTACGCGGCAGTTGGCGACATTGCCGGAATCGTGTTTACCGGTGGTGTGATCTGGGCCATCATTCGTCGTTACGTGCAACGCCCGTACCGCATTCGCATTAAATCAAAGCCGGAACACGCGATTGGCCTTGGCGTACTACTCGCAATTGGCGTCACCGGTTTCACAACGGAAATGTTCCGTATTGCCGAATCCCAAGCTGCTGGCGTAAACATGGACCACGAAAAGTGGAGTGTGCTTGGTTACCCGTTGGCTCAACTTGTCAATGGTTGGTCGGTGTCATCACTTGATACCACTCATCAAGTGATGTGGGTTGCGCACGTGTTGGCTTTCATTGCCTTCCTCGTCATCTTGCCGATCACCATGTTGCGCCACATGTTTACTTCGCCACTCAACATGTACCTCAAAGACCGCGAGCGCCCAAAGGGTGCAATGAAGGCAATGCCGAATCTCACAGAGACCTCGCTCGAAACCTTTGGTGCCCATGTGGTTGAAGATTTCACGTGGAAGCAATTGCTCGACCTTGATGCCTGCACGATGTGTGGCCGATGCACCAGCGTGTGCCCCGCACATGCAACCGGAAAGCCACTTGATCCACGCGAAATCGTGTTGAAGAGTGGCGAAGTCATGGCGGCAACCGCAGCACATGCACGGGGCGGAAAAGTGTCTCCGCCGCTAAGCGTTGATAGTGAAATCACCATTAGTGCCAACTCGCTATTCGAGCGCATCACGAGCGAAGAGATTTGGTCATGCACATCATGCAAGGCTTGTGATGAAATCTGCCCTGTCAATATTGAAATTCTGGACAAGATTCTCGACATGCGTCGCTACCTCTCATTGATGGAAAGCGACTTCCCGGCCGAACTTGGTAACGCATACCGGGCAATGGAAAACCAAGGCAACCCTTGGGGTATGAGCCAAAGCGATCGTGGTGAATGGGCAAAAGATCTTGACGTCACCGTGCTTGATCCGGGTGCTGCGTTTAACCATGAGTATTTGTACTGGGTTGGATGTGCAGGAAGTTTCGACGACAAGAACAAAAAAGTTACGCAGTCGATGGCCAAACTGTTGAAGCGCGCCGGCATTGATGTAGCGATTCTTGGCCCAAGCGAAATGTGCACCGGTGACAGTGCGCGACGCAGCGGCAACGAATATCTCTTCCAGATGTTGGCAATGCCAAACATTGAGATGTTGAACGGCATGGGTGTGCGCAAGATCATCACGCAGTGCCCGCATTGCTTCAACACACTGGCCAATGAGTACCCACAACTTGGTGGAACCTACGAAGTGATTCACCACTCACAGTTGCTCGAACACCTCATTGACTCGGGCAAGCTTGACGTCAGTGGCGCAACGCTTGAAGAGCGCATCACCTATCACGACTCGTGTTACCTCGGACGACACAATGACGTGTATATGGCACCACGCAATGTTGTGGCATCCATCAAGGGTGTTGATGTTGTTGAAATGCCCCGCAATGGCACAAAGGGTATGTGCTGTGGTGCGGGTGGAGCACGCATGTGGATGGAAGAAACGATCGGAACAAAAGTCAACGACGAACGAGCAGCCGAAGCAATTTCAACTGGCGCATCTCGTGTTGCTACAGCCTGTCCATTCTGTTACATCATGTTGGACGATGGTGTGAAGGGTGCAGGAAAAGAAGAGCACGAAGTAAAGGTTGCCGACATTTCCATTCACTTGCTAGATGCACTTGAAAACGGTGAGCGAATTCGGGCAGAGTCGTCCGCTCCGCTCAGTGCACCTGTTGCTGGTGAGTAGTTAATTACTTCGAGAAGTTTTCAAAATACCGACTCGGTGTCGGTCCACGCTGACCCTGATACTTTGAGCCTCGTGCACCCTTGCCGTATGGGTTTTCGGCGGGTGTTGTCATGGTCATAAAACTCACTTGGCCAATTTTCATGTTTGGATACAACGTGATCGGCAGGTTTGCCACATTCGACAACTCGAGTGTGATGTGGCCGTCAAATCCCGCATCGATAAATCCTGCTGTGGAATGAATCAGTAGCCCAAGGCGACCAAGGGAGCTTTTTCCTTCGACGCGGGCAACCAGATCGTCAGCGATCGCTACGCGCTCGAGAGTTGACCCAAGCACGAACTCACCTGGATGAAGCATGAACACGCCATCTTGAGGAACCTCAACGAGTTCTGTGAGTTCGGTCAAATCCTTCTTGACATCAATGACCGCTGCGGTGTGATTGCGGAACACACGAAACAAATGAGACACCTTGACATCTATTGACGACGGCTGGATGCACGACTCATCAAGTGGGTCAATAATGATTCGGCCAGCGCCGAGGGCTTCACGAATGCTTTTGTCAGACAGGATCACAACGAAGCACCCTAGTGAACAAAGCAAGGGTCAAGAAAACCCCGCAGACCGAGCAATTACGAGACCAAGCTCAGTAGTGCCCACAATGCCGCGACAGCACCCACCCCGGCCATTGCCAATGATCGTGCTTTAGGTGCGCGCGGTAATGACCCTTCTTCGATCTTTGCTGGGGGTTTCACGAGCGCAAGGATGTTGCCAACACACATCGCGCCACCAAATGCGAGCACTATCCAAATCAAAATGTCTTCACCTAAAAACATGGTTAGTCGCCAAACGACTCTTCAATGGCATTATCCATTGCCATGTTTTCAAACCGTGTGTATGTGGCGAGCCATGCGAGCTTGGCGTATCCAAGTGGTCCGGCACGGTGCTTCGCCACGCTGATTTCGGCAAATCCCTTGAGGTTCGGGTCGGCTTCATAAATTTCGCCGCGATACAAAAACATCACGACGTCAGCGTCTTGCTCAAGAGCACCGGATTCCCGCAAGTCAGACAGCGTTGGTCGCTTGTCTTGGCGGCTTTCGAGCTGACGACTTAACTGACTGAGCGCCAACACAGGAACGTTAAATTCGCGCGCCAAGAGTTTGAGTTTTCGACTGATTTCGCTGACTTCTAATTGGCGATTCTCTGGTCGTCCATCGCCACCCATCAACTGCAAATAGTCGATCACAATCAATGCCAGTCCGCCTTCACGACTTGCCACGCGGCGAGCTTTCGCACGAATTTGACCAACTGTGGTGCCAGCGCTGTCGTCAATAATCAACGGGATGTCTAGGCGACCAACAGCATGGCCGATCTTTGTCCAATCTTTTGGAGTTGGGCGACCTGTTCGCAATACCGTTCCATCGACGCGTGCTTCGCTAGCCAAAATTCGTTGAGACAGTTCGGCTTTACCCATTTCCAACGAGAAAAAGAGGACGGATTTGTTGACGTGCTGTGCAGCGTGAACTGCAATCCCGAGCGCGAAGGCGCTCTTTCCCATTGCTGGGCGCGCTCCAACAATGTTAAGTGTTCCTGGTTGTAGCCCGAGTAGCACTTTGTCTAAGTCCACAAATCCGGTTGGCACGCCCGTCATGGTTTCTGAATTGCTTGCTCGTTCTTCGAGGCGGTCCATCGCCTCTTTAATCAGTACGTCAAGCCGAGCAGAGTTGTCGCCAACTTGGCTTTCCGAAATATCAAAAATCTTGCTTTCGGCCGCATCAAGTGCGCGATCAACGTCATCGGGTTCGCTGTATCCAATTTCGGCGATATCGCCCGCAATACCGATGAGTCGTCGAAGTTTTGCAGTGTCACGCACGATTTTTGCATAGCGCTCGGCACTTGACACCGCAGGTGTTGCGTTTTGCAACGCAAGCAATTCCTCCAGGCCGCCAACATCATCAAGTAACTGCGCACGACGAAGTTCGTCAGCAACCGTGATTGGATCAACGGGTTGACCGCCTGTGTGTAATGAGCGGATTGCATCAAAGATGTGGCGATGAGCCGGCTTATAAAACTCATCAGCGTGCACGCCGCGTTCGACGGCTACACCAATGGCCTCTCGTGAGAGAAACATTGCACCAAGCAATGAGGCTTCGGCATCAAGGTTGTGCGGCGGCACACGCTGTGCACCGCGAGACCCAGAACGTGAATCTGATCGACTCTCACCTGTGTTCGACATGCAATGGCCTTGCCTGGTTGGCGCTGTGAGGCGCTAGTGACACTTCTCTATTGTGCAACAACCGACAACGACACCACACCGCTCACACCATCAAACAACGCAACACTCACTTGGTGAGCGCCAACAGTTCGGATGGGTGTTTCGATGTTGATGTGTTTGCGGTCAAGTACGACTGATGTTTGATCCTTCACTGCAGCAACAATGTCGTTTGCAGTTACTGAGCCAAACAAGCGTCCTTCTGCACCAGCTTTCGCCTTCACCGTTACGGTGTGCTTAGCAAGCTCTGCCGAGACAGCAAATGCTGCATCACGATCTGCTGCTTCTCGCAAATCGCGAGCGCGGCGCATGGAGTTTGCCTGAGTAACCGCACCGTCTGTAGCAAGGATTGCCAAGCCACCTGGCAACAAAAAGTTGCGTGCATGACCAGACGAAACGGTGACAATGTCACCACGTCGGCCAATGCCAGATACGTCTTTGCGAAGCAAGACTCTCATGATGCTGCCTCCTCGGTTGTTACGGTGTCGGTCACTACTTCGTCTTCAAACGGTGTTTCTACAGCCGCTTCGATGACGTCCTTGTACGTGTCGGCCAATGATTCGTTGGAGTCGCGGTCGCGTGAACGACGAGGGCGATCGTTGTATGAACCATCTTCTTCGCCACGACGTGGTGCGCGAGCAGAGGCAACGCGCTTTGTGTATGGCAAGAGCGCCATTTCCCGCGCGTTCTTTACTGCAAGAGCAACGTCACGTTGCTGCTGCACGGTATTGCCGTTCATGCGACGAGCGCGCAACTTCGAGCGATCCGACATAAAGCGCTGTAGCAAGTTGACGTCCTTGTAGTCGATGTAGCCAACCTTCTCGGCGTGCAAGACATTCGGGCGCTTCTTGTACTTGCGCATCGCCGCTTTCGCGGCGCGTTCTTTGTTCTTTTTACTGGTCATGATGTGTTTCCTTTATGCGATGTGTGTTGGTCGTGTACGTCGTTAAATCAGAATGGTTCTTCGCCGCTATCAAAAGGGCTGGACTCGCCCACTGGGCTTGAGCCACCCTTTGGGGCACCCTGACCATCGGTTCGTGGAGTGCGCTCAACTTGCGCGGTTGCCCAACGCAGGCTTGGTCCGAGTTCGTCTGCAATGACGTCAATTGCGGTGCGCTTGTCACCTTCGCGTGTGGTGTATTCACGCTGCTCGAGTCGACCGGTGACGACAACGCGAGCACCTTTGGTGAGTGACGCTGCTGCGTTTTCGCCGAGTTGGCCCCACGCTGTGACATTGAAATATGACGTTTGTTCTTGCCACTCGCCATTGACTTGGTAACGACGTCCGACGGCAATGCCGAAAGAAGCGACGCCACGTCCTGATGTGGTGAAGCGAAGTTCTGGGTCGCGGGTGAGATTTCCCACGAGAGTAATGGTGTTATCTGCCATGAAGGGCTCCTAGTTAATGAATGAGTAAATGGAGATCAGGCTTTAGCTGCGATCATGCCGCGGCTAGCTGCTTCCTGATCTGGCAAACGGAGAAGTTTGTGGCGGAGCACATCGTCCGCGAGCTTCAAAGTGCGCTCGACTTCGTCGAGTGCGCCACCTGGGGCTAGGAGGTTAAACACCGCGTAGTACCCATCGGATTGCTTATTGATTGGGTAAGCAAGACGACGCTTACCCCACCAATCAGGTGTGCCGTGAACTGATCCACCGGCAGCAGTTACTGCCTTTGAGATCGTGTTAATCCAACTGTGAGCGGCCGACTCTTCAGACGCACCGCTCATAATGACCATTAATTCATATGCACGCATAAACGTGATAACTCCCTTCGGTTCCAGCCGAGGCTGGAGCCCCCGAGGGGGCAGGGTGGATAAGGACTCTGGATCGTATCGGCACATTCGGAGTGTGCCACACCCCTGTTACACGGTGCCTAAATACAGGTTGTTACTGGCGATATCGCGCACGTCGTGCAGGTTCATCGGCTGCCACGTTTGGGTCAACGAGTGGCAACGTACGAAGCAGGTGGTGCCATTTACACGACCGACATGCTTCCACCACATATGCAGTGAATCGCGAATCGAGTACTTGAGAATGAGCTAACTCCTGTTGTGCCAGCCGTCGAAACTCTTCAAGTTCGTCTGGTCGAGTAATGCACCGACCATGATGCGGAAGCCGCGGACCAAACACATACGTCACGAGCACAACATTGTCATCTTGACAGATTGGACATCGCACTTGTGTTTCGTCGCCGAAGTTTCGTGCTGCGCGCAATAAGTCTGGATGAGCGTCGCACACTTGGTCGCGGCGAAGCCTGCCTTTGCGATACTCATTAATCAGAGTACGTCTGCTGAGTCGGTGATCAATTACACCACCGACGGTTTCTCCGTCATCACCTGTGATGCTGAGTGCACTCAACCAGCCGGCTTTGCGTCGAAACACCATGCTTGCGAACGATAGTCCGATTTACTTTGCTTGTCTCGCCCACCATTGATCAAGACGCAATTTAATTTCGTCCTCGCCGAGCAGGCCTTCTTCAAGACGGACTTCCATTAAAAACTCCAGCGCTGCTCCGACTTCACGACCAGGTTGAAGTTGTAAATGCTTCATCACAGCTGCACCATCAAGCTCGGGACGCATCGCAGCAATTTCTTCTTCTTTTGCAAGCTCTTCAATGCGCGCTTCGAGCTCGTCCATTCTTTTTGCCAATGTGAGTGCTTTTTTCTCGTTGCGGGTGGTGCAATCACAACGCGTCAGCACGTTCAGTTCGGCAAGATACTTTCCTGCGTCACGCACATACCGGCGCACTGCTGCATCGGTCCAGCCCATTTGATAGGTATGAAACCGCAAGTGCAACGCCACGAGTTCGGTAATTGCGTGAACATCTTCGGATGAGTAACGCAAAGCCTTTAACCGATCGCGTGACATTCGCGCACCCACCACTTCGTGATGATGGAACGTGACACCTTTACCGTCTTTAAATGAGCGAGTCTTTGGTTTGCCAATGTCATGAAACAGTGCCGCTAAGCGGGTAATCCGAAAATCAAAGTCGGGTGCAGCGTTCGGTTGAACATTTTCAACCACAGCAAAGGTATGCGTGAGTACGTCTTTGTGGCGATGGATGGGATCTTGTTCGAGTTTCATTGCTGGCAATTCCGGGAAAAAATGTGCAGCCAGCCCCGTGTCAACTAAAAACCACAATCCCAAACTGGGAAACTCGGTGACCATCAAGCGGTCAAGTTCGTTACGAATGCGCTCAGGCGACACAATCTTGAGTCGTTCGTGCATACTTTTGACGGCTTCCACGAGCTCAGCAACTGGCTCGAGTTTGAGCGTCGAAATAAATCGTGCTGCTCGCATCATTCGTAACGGATCGTCACTGAAACTTTCTGTTGGTGAAAGTGGGGTGCGCAATACTCGCGCAATCAGGTCGGTTGCTCCACCAAATGGATCTACGAGAACCGGTTGTTCAGCCGTAACCTCGAGCGCCATGGCGTTGACGGTGAAGTCACGTCGTGATAAATCGGTGTTGATATCGAGAGAAAACTGCACCTCTGGTTTACGTGAGTCAGGAGAATACGCTTCGGCGCGATGAGTGGTGATCTCATAGGTTCGTCCGTTTTTCTGACACGAGATGGTTCCGAAGCGCTCGCCTGCGGTCCACACCGCATCCGCCCAACCAGATAGTAATTCCTTGATTTGCGGTGGGGTCGCGTCGGTGGTGAGGTCAAAATCCAGTTGATCAGTTGCCCGATCGAGCAATAAGTCCCGGACCATTCCGCCAACGAGGTAGAGCCGGAAGGATGCGCTCGAAAACATTGCGCCGAGTGGTCGAAGTTCGGCCAATACGGGCTCAAAGCGCGGAGGAATCACACTTCGTAGGTTAGAGGTTGGTGCATCATGAACGGTGTTGCCGACTACCGTCAAATGGTGATGTCTTGCGCTTTTCTTGGTCGCATCACGCGCTGCATGGTTGCTTGCGTTGCAGTAGTGGTCCCTGTTTCACTGTCACAGGCTCAACTTTCTGCTCACCCGCCAACCGCGCTTCCCGACCGAATTGAAGTGCGCCTCATCGGCCAGAACTTCAACGTCTCGATTGGTCGACAATTCCGATTTGTGCTTTCAATTCCCAACAACAACACAAAGCAGGAACTGCTCGCCACCCCCCAAACAGTGTTGCGAGTTGAAATTCACTCTGCAACAACATCGCGTGCAGAGGTTCGCAGGATCGTGCAAGGGTCGACGCCTTCACAAATTGTTGAAACGGTCGACCTTGACATCGGTGATTTGACTCTTAATGACAATGGTGACCTCGTTGCAGTTATTGCCAGTGGCTCAGCACGAAATGAAATTGGCCTCCGTAAAACTGGTGTATACCCTGTTTCGCTTTCCATGCGCACAGGCAGCATTGAACGTTTTCGGTTCACCACATTTGTCAACTTCATTACTGGACAAACCAGCAACAACACCCTTTCCGTCTCGCTTGTCGCTGAACTTGAAGCACCATTAAATCAGCTTCCTAACGGCGAGATAGCGGTTATTGAGAGCACACGTATGAAGTTGCAAAGCCTGGTTGGTGCTCTTGCGGGTGAGGGTGGATCGATGTCGCTCGCCATTTCCCCTGAGCTACTCAACAGTCTTGCCAATTCTGAAAATCCAAATGATGCAGCCTTGCTTGGCTCGTTACAGCTTGTGTTTAGTCGTCATCAAATACTTGCTTCAACATTTGTGCCATTTGATGTTTCATCTGCTCAACGTTCGGATCTTGAGTCAGAATTTACTCAACAACTCGATCGCGGCAAAGACATTCTCGACCTTCGAAATGGCGATGCACCCATCAATCCACGAACCTGGTTTTCCACTCGTCCCATTTCACGGGATGGAATCTCCTTACTTGCACAATTGGGCTACACAAACGTGGTGTTTTCGCCCAACGCGGCACGCTCATTTGGATCGCTTAGTTCATACTCTGTGCAGTACCGCGCCGACTATTCATCGCCTGATGGCCCGCGTGTTTCGCTCGGCGTTTCGGATCCTGTGTATGCCGAATCGTTGTCCAAATTTACCAGCGGTGCTGTTCTTACAAGTATGGGTATCGCTGCCGAACTTGTAACTCAGCAATCCGAACTTGTCCGTTCTCAAAATCAAACATTGCGTGATCATGTCATCGTGTCGACATTGGATGGATCAGTTCCAAATCCCGTTCTACTCAACTCGTTGTTGGTCTCGTTGTCGCGCGCCCCGCAATTAGCACTGCGTCCTCTTTCGGCAATTCCCCGTCCAACAGCTGCTTCGACGCCGGTGAACATGCCTTCATCGACAGAGGTCGATCTTGCCTCGCGTCGCTCCACAATTAATGATTTAGCTGCACTTATCTCCTCCACTTCCACCATGCTGGACTCTCCGCCACAAAATGAGCGAATGCGGTGGGACGATGCGCTCATGTTGGTGCAAAGTGATCGCCTGAACTCCGATCGCTTTACCGACTACACACGAGGCCTGATTGCTCAACTACGTTCGTTTCGAGCACA
>Ga0129324_10000431_pt1 | contig 30769 bp, 31 predicted proteins | sample CPBDNA_7_FD_96879 | JGI IMG/M metagenome (GOLD analysis project Ga0129324, IMG submission 96879) | Freshwater to marine salinity gradient microbial communities from Chesapeake Bay, USA - CPBay_Spr_15_0.2_DNA | ecosystem: Environmental > Aquatic > Marine > Coastal | place: USA: Chesapeake Bay...
TATAGGATATTTGTTTATTAATAATTTAAATATAAATAAAAATTATTAACTCGACCAAATAAAATTATTTAACATGAAGAAAATAATTACAATTGAAGCACTCAGCAAATTAAGAGAGAGAGAGAAAAACAAAAAAATAATTCTTGCACATGGAACGTACGATTTTTTTCATTATGGTCATTACAAACATCTATTAAAATCAAGAGATAAAGCAGATGTCTTGGTTGTATCTTTGACTGCAGACAAGTTTGTCAGAAAAGGTCCTGGAAGGCCTATTTATAACGAGAAACAACGGTCAGAAATTATATCGGCCCTAGATTTTGTTGATTATGTTGTCATTGCAAATTCATTGAGCGGCATAGAGGCTATCAAATCCTTAAAACCAGACTTCTATTCTAAAGGCATTGAATACAAAAATAAAAAAAATGATTTTACAAAAAAAATTTTGGCAGAAGAAAAAATATTAAAAAAATTTGGAGGAGAAGTATTTTATACCAACGAACTTGTTTTGAGTGCATCAAATTTAGTAAATTCAATTAACCTAGAGGAGAATTCGGTCAAAAATAAATTTTTAAAACAATTTAAAAAAAATACTAGATTTGATTATATTTATAAAAATTTTAATAAAATTAATAAAAAAAAAATTCTGATTATTGGTGACTCTATTCTTGATGAGTATATATTTACCAAAGCTCTTGCAAAATCACCAAAAGAAGAAATTATTTCAGTCAAAGAAGAAAAGAAAAAGTTATATTTAGGTGGTATTTTGGCGACCGCTAAACATATTTCAAATTTTGTTAACAAGCCAACCCTCCTAACCATTCTTGGCAATGATTTAAAAGAAAAAGACTTTATTCAGAAAAATTTTAAAAATAAATGTAAAATTATATTTTTTAAAAATAAATATGCAAAAAGTGTGGTAAAAACAAGATATCTAGATTCATCAAATAAAAAACTTTTTCAATCAAACCAAATTTCATTTGATTGTATTGATAAGATCCTTGAGAAAAAAATTTTTACATATCTAAATAAACACTTATCAAAATTTGATTTAGTAGTAGTAAATGACTTCGGTCATGGACTTTTAACTAAAAAACTAAGAAGATTAATTGAAAAAAAATCAAAGAAATTATCAGTAAACGTTCAATCAAACAGTGCGAATCTGGGTTACAATTTTTTTTATAAATATAAAAAATGTGACTATCTAACAATGGATGAACCGGAAGCCAGAATGGCAGTAAATGAAAGATTTGGAACCACAAAGAAACTTTTTGAAAAAATCTTAAAAAAAATTAAGGCAAAGACAGTTGCTATTACTTATGGTGCAAATGGCACCAAGTTATTCACTAATAAAAAATTTGTAGAAGTACCCGCTCTTACCTCTAAAGCAATAGATACACTGGGTGCTGGAGATGCCTTCTTTGCAATTTCTTCAATTTATTTTCTTGCTGATAAAAATACTAAAAATATTGCTTTTGTAGGAAATGTAAGTGGAGCATTAAAAATACAATACATAGGTCATGAAAAGTACCTTGAACCAGATAGCTTTTTTCCTTATGTTAAGTCTTTACTATCATAATAAATTTAACTAAACGAGCCTATCTTAATGAAATACTATTTTCTTATTTTGGCTTTTAACGAAGAAAAGTATCTAGCAAAGACTTTTATTGAGTTAAAAGAGGTTATTTCTCAAACTCAAATTGATGATTTTCAAATTATTATTAATAACGATGGAAGCTCAGACAGAACAGGTATAATTGCAAAAAAAATCAAAGAAGAAAATGATAATAATGTAGAAATTATAACCTATAAAAAAAATGTTGGAATATCTAAATCAATTAAAAATTTTATTAAAAAACACGATAAAGGAAAGTTAGTAATTATTAGTGGAGATAATGATTTGGAAAAAGAATTCATTAAAAAAATGATAATTGCCTCGTATAAAACAGACTTTGTTATAAGTTACTTTATTAACAGAGAAAAAAAGGGTTGGTTTAGAGCTCATCTGTCAACATTATTTAACTTAATAATGTGTGCAATTTTTAATGTTTATGCATTCTACCTGCAAGGTCCTTGCATTTGGCCAATAGACAAAATAAAGAAATTACATATACACTCTAATGGAATTGCTTATGCATCAGAAGTAAATATAAAATTACTTCGATCAGGATTAAATTATATTGAAGTCGAAGGCATTATGAATGTAGGCAGTGAAGGAAGCACTTCAATCAAGTTACATAATTTTATTGATATAGCAAAAACAGTATTATTTTTATTAGTTGAAATTAAAATTTTCAAAAGATTTAATCAACATTCAACAAGAGTAAATTAAAATTTTAAATAACAATCTATGTATTTATATTTTAGCATATTATTTTTTTTTGTTTTAATCGACATTGCCCTGTATAGAGTAAGTAAAAAAAACTTTTTTATTGATAATTTTAAAATATCTTTTTTTGTATTTTTGTTTTTTATTACAACTTACTATTTCAATTTTAAAATAAATATATCTGAAATTGTCTTGTTAATTATAAATTATTTTTTATTTATATTATTTTATCATTTGCTTTTTTTAGGAATAAAAAAAACAAGCCCAACACTTTTTATAATTAATGAAATAAAAAATAAAAATGACAATTATTCAAAAATAAAATCAAATTTTATGAAACAAAAATTTTTTCAAATAAGATACCAAGATAATATAAGTCAAAAATTAATTAAAAAAAAGCATAATGAACTTTATATATTAAAAAAAGGAAGCTGTGTTTTGAGGCTATTCTCTAGTCTTGAAAAAATTTTAAAAATTTATGTTTGACATTCTTGTATTTGCATTTCTTTTATTGACATTTTTTATTTTGCATATTTTTTTTCAAAATATTTTTTTTAATAATCTAATCAAAAATTTTACTGCAGCATTATTATTAAACAATCTATTTATGTGGGCAATTTTTTATAAATATAATTTAATTTTGGAAAATAAGTTTTTAATTTTTTTAAATGTTTTTCTGTCATTATTTATTTATCTAATACTTGTTCAAGCTGTGCGAAGTAGCATACAAATATACATACTAAAAAATTATAAAAAAATTAAAATAGCTAATTTAAATAAAGAAAATTTTAATATTTTTAATAAAAGAATTGAAAATCTATGCAATAACAACATAATTATTAAAAATAAATATATTTTAATAGATAATACAAAAGTTGTGATGAATTTAGTGTACTATGTATTTTATTTTTTAAAAAAAATTTATAATGAAAAATATTAATAAAGCTAAAATTATTAAATTAATCAAAGATGATAATTATAATAAGTATGATTTAATTAATAAAATAAATTACGATGAATTTTCAAAAATTATTCAAGTAATTAAAAAAAAAATACTGTCAGAGGTAAACTTTTTTGTTTGTGGTAACGGTGGTTCTGCTTCCACAGCAAACCATATGGCTTGTGATTTTTTAAATAGAATTTATATATTAAAAAAAAACATAAAAATTATTTCTCTTAATTCCAATATTGAAATTATTACAGCTTTGGGTAATGATTTTGGATTTGAAAATATTTTTTCTCATCAAATGAAAAAGCTAAGCAAAAAAGGAGACTTGTTAATACTTTTTTCAGTTTCAGGCAATAGTCCCAATTTAGTTAGGGCAATCGAGTATGCCAAAAAAAGTAAAATAACAGTAATTTCATTTACTGGAAGCAATGGTGGCAAGGTAAAAAAATTATCTGATTTTAATTGCAATATTGAATCAAATGATTACGGGCTCGTAGAAGATGTACATCTCTCACTGATGCACAGCATTTCCAACATTTTAGTTAGAAAAAAAAATTTACTCACTTAATTAGAAAATCAATGATCTTACTTCTTTTAAAAGATTATTTTTTTTTAGTTTAAATTTCAATTTCAATTTTTTTGCTAAATCTTTATCACATTTTTTGTCTCCGATATAAATACTTTTTTTTAAATCTATATTCCATTTTTTTTGTGCTTTATAGATCATTCCAGGGTTTGGTTTTCGATCAAAATAATTAAATTTCTTCTTAAATTTTGGATGGTAGTAGGCATAAAAAAAATCATGAATTTTGCAATTATATTTCTTCAACTCATTATTAATCTGATTGTTAAGTATATTGCAGTCATTGATTGAATAATATCCCCTTGAAACCCCAGATTGATTTGAAATTATAATTATTAAATAATTTTTTTTATATGCTAATTGAATTGCCTTTTTTGAGTTTTTCAGCCAAGTAAATTTTTTATAGTCATATACGTAGCCATAATTTTTATTGATTGTGCCATCTCTATCTAAAAAAAGACATTTTTTCATTAATAAATCTTTTTAAGTGTTGCATTTATTATTATATCATCAACCAAGATGTAGTTCACTACTTCGTAATTATTTTTTAAGTAGTATTCTAGAAAATTTCCATCCTGAAAATTTGTAATATAATAATCAATTTTTTCACCAGAATCCAATTTAACAATTCGCACGTGCCTCTGCTCTTCTGCAGTGAGCATAAAGTATGAAAAGTTTATTCTTGTTGTGCCTATTCCTGCTATATTTACTCTTTCTCCGTTTTTATTTTCAATAATATTTCTTATAGCGTCAGTATTTGATAATCCCCAATAATCTAGTTCATAATTGTATGCATATTTTTTTGATAAATGATTTAAATAAACATATTGATAAGGATGGTTTTTTATAGACCACAGAAACAAATTAGAAATATTTATAAATAAAATTAATAAAATACAAATTTGAATTTTCTTTTTTGAGATCGCGCTAAATATGCATTTGAAGCCATACAAAGCAATATAAATAATTGAAGGATATAAAAAATAAAAATGTCTCCAGCCGTTAAAAATGTGAGGTTTTAAAATATGCGCGGCAGCAAATGGTATTGCAAAAGCTAAAAATACTAAAACAATGTCTAGGTTTTTTTCAATATCGCTAATCCTTATAAGTTTTTTTGATAGAAAGAAAAAACCCAGAATTAAAAATAGTATTATTATAAGTGGAGTAGATATTAAAATCCAAGCAGTTAAATAGTAGAATGGTAATTGAGATATAAATATATATTTTGATTCAAACCATATTTTAAAATCTATATGTTCAAAAGTTAGCGATCCCAAAAAAACTTTAAAAATTCCCATCGGGTCATACCAGAGTTGCGGTGTTATTGTAAAAAGAAATATTAAGAAGAAAAAAAATTGCAATATTAAATTTTTATAAATAAAAAAATTATCTTTAAAATTTAATTTACACTTTGTTCCATACTTAAGAAAATATGTCATCAAGAACAGGGGATACAAATAAATGCCAATTATTCTAACATTAATAGCTAGTGCCACTGCAATAGAGATAATTATTAAATATTTTTTTTTTAATGTTTTGAAATAATTTATCACTCCATATAAGTAGAATATCACAAAGTACATCATCCAAACATCATTGGGATTATAATTAATTTCTGCAACAATTCTAGGGTTGGAAATAAAAAGGGTAATACCCATCAAAGAATACAGTCTTGAAAATTTTATCCTTAATGTTTTATAAAAAATAATAAGAGATAAAAAAGCAAAAATAAAATTAATATAGTGCCTTGCAATATACTGCTCTCTCTTTTTTTTATTTTTAAAAAATATATACTCTAATACTGCATTCAAAGTATGCTGAATTTTATAATTATTTATACCTGCTCCAGTAAAATCATTAATTTTAGGATATTCTAGAGCTCTATTTTTAATTATTTTTTTTGTTTTTTCTGGAAAAAGATTCTCTCCAATATAATTTAAAACAACAAAACCATGCTGTCTATAATCTAGTTCATCATAGCTAATGCCATAGTTTTTTACATTCCAAAGTCCATTAATTAGAAATATAAAAAAAAAAATTTTAACTAACAATTTTTGGAAAAACATTTATGATTCCTTAATATCTTTAATGTTATTAAGCAGGTATTTTTCTTTCCTCTTTGGCATAAAATATTTTAATCAACATTCGCTAAATTTTTTTTATATAGCAAAATTATTTTTTCTATATTTGCACCAGCAGAAAATTTTTTATTAGTGTATTTTCTTATTTTAGTTGACATTTGGCTATCTTTTTTACTTTTTATTTTAATCCAATCTATCCCGAAGGCCAAATCTTTAGATGATTTGTAATTTGCCAAATAGCCATTTTTTTTATGCTGAATTATATCTTCTGCTGCAGTTTTTCTAAAAGCAACAGAAGGAATGCCGCATATACCAGCCTCTATATAAACCTGCCCAAAAGATTCCATAATACTTGGCATAACATAAATATCAGCCAGATTATAGGCCAAGTTAATTTCTTTTTGGCTTGTTAGTTGTCCAATAAATCTTTTTTCTATAGTTATTTTTTCAAAAAGATTTGGCTTTACTCCGGCAACTAATAAATAATATTCATCTTTGTCTAAATATTTTTCAATTGCTTCATATAAATAACTAAATCCCTTTCTGTGATTAACGGAACTTGTGGCGGAAAAAAAAATTACTGTTTTGGAATTATTTTTTAGGTGCTTTGATTGAATTTTTTTTTTATTTTGAATTTTCCATTCTTGTAAATTAAGAATATAAGGAATTATAGATTTTTTTTGGTTTTTAAACATGAGGCTTTTTTCAACCCTATCCCCAATCCATTTTGAAGGACAAATAATATGAATTCTTTTTTTTAAAAAATATTTTTTTTTTAATTTCCATATAATTTTGTTTAAATCAATGCCCCTTTCTCTTGGTGGACGATTTACGCCTTTATAGCCTTGAGAAAATCTATTGTTATTTACAAAATGCTCTGTTCCGCAAAATGGCCACATATCGTGCATTGTCCAAATAACGGGCTTGTTAATGTTAGATATACTTTTTGCAGATATCATCTCATTACCTATCCAGTGCAAATGTACTATATCTGGTTTTTTTTTATTTATAATTTTTTGATAGTTTATAGGACTTATTATATTCATCGAAATACTTTCTTTATGACCAAATTTAGTAAATATATTGATGATAATTTTTTTTAAAATTTTTTGTGACCACCAGAGTATGTTTGAAGATATGTATAATAAAAAATTTTTTTTACATTTAATAAATTCTCTAAAATAAAAAATTTCACTCTCAATTTTTTTTAGTTTAAGTGCTTCATGAAGTCTTCGAAGACCTATTGCAGCTCCCCCCTCGTCGGAAAAAATTATATGTAGTATTTTCATTTATTTTAAAGTAATTTTTCTTGAGAAAGCTGTATTTTATTGTAAATTTTTTTTTAATCAATAAGCATTAAATAGAATATAATTAAAATAATTACATGAACTTTTTTGCAAAAAGTAAAGAATTTTTAAAATCAAAATTATTTTATAAAATGCCAGAGCCGCTTTTTAAAAATAAAGATATTTTTTATAATCAAATTACCAAAAGTAAAGATTATAGAATTGCTTCCTTTGGGGAGCTTAACAAAGATAAAATTTTTTATGTAATAAGAAGATACCCTGGAGCTGGTCTTTTCTCAAATTTCTCATATGTACTAAATCATTTGCAAATAGCAGATAAGTTTAATTATATTCCATTTGTAGATATGGAAAATTATCCATCCTGGTATAATGAAAAAGATAGAATTAAAAATACTTTCAACTCATGGGAATATTATTTTGATCAAGTTTCTGATTACAAAATTAAAGAGATATACAAAAGTGCAAATGTAATTTTCACAGGAAAAACATTTTATAATGACTTTGAAAAAACAATCTTTAAAAAAAAATCTCTTAAAAAGATTTTCGATAAATATATTAAAATTAAAGATACTTTTTTAAAAGATTCACAAAAATTTATTATACAAAATTTTAAAAATAAAAAAACCTTAGGAGTGTATTTGAGAGATGGCGAGTTTAGATCTATCCCAAATCATGCATTGCCCCCAACCAAAAAGCAAATTATTAATAATGTAAAAAAAATTTTTGAGAATGGAAAATATGAAAAAATTTTTTTATGCTCGAAAGAAAAAAATCATATCAAAATTTTTGAAAAATATTTTAAGGATAGGTATATTGTATACGATAGTTTTAGAAGTGAAGAGGATTGTTTTGCCGTTTATCCTAGAAAAAATCATAGATATTTATTGGGAGCAGAAATTTTGACAGAGACATTAATTTTATCCCAGTTAGATGGGTTAATTTTTTCCTTATCCAATGTAAGTTCAGCAGCAATTTTTTTTAATTTAAACCCCAGTCAGAAAAAAAATATTATAGATAATGGATATAATCATCACAACAGAACTATAGCTTTATTTTACTGGTATATTAAAAACATTCTACCTGAAAAATTTGGTGGTTTTAAAAAAAATGCCATAAAAGAAATAATCAATTTGTAATTTAATTATTTCTAATAGATAGATAGATTTTAATTATGAAAAAAAAAAATATTTTAATAACAGGTGTTGCAGGATTTATTGGTTTTCATGTAGCAAAAAAATTACTAAATGATAAAAACAATAATATAATAGGTATAGATAGCTTAAACAAATATTACAGTCCCAAATTAAAAATTGCCAGATTAAATATTCTCAAAAAAAAACTCAATTTTTCTTTTAAAAAAATAAATATTGTTCATTATCAAAAATTACAAAATTTATTCAAAAAAAATAAATTTGAAAAAGTAATAAATTTAGCTGCACAAGCCGGTGTTAGATATTCCTTGAAAAAACCAAGAACGTACATTAGATCAAATATAATAGGTTTTTTTAATATAATAGATTTATCAAAAGATTATAAAATAAAACATTTAATTTATGCAAGTTCAAGTAGCGTTTATGGTGCAAATAAGAATTTGCCATTTCCTGAAAATAGTCCAGCAAACCACCCGATACAGCTTTATGCAGCAACCAAACTATCCAATGAATCTATGGCCCACGCATATAGTTCTTTATATAAATTGCCAACTTCCGGAATCCGTTTTTTTTCCGTTTATGGTCCGTGGGGCAGACCAGACCAGGCGCTTTTTATTTTTACTAAGAAAATATTAAATAATCAAAAACTTAAACTTTTTAATTATGGAAATCATACTAGGGACTTCACTTACATTGATGATTTGGTTGAAGGAATAGTGAAAATTTCAAAAAAAGTTCCACAGATGTCCAATAATAAGAATTATAAAAAATTAAATCAAGATACCTCAGTATATCCTTATGAAATTTACAATTTAGGAAGTGGAAAAACTGTAAAACTAAAACAATATTTAAGTTTAATAGAAAAGTTTTTAAGAAAAAAAGCTAAAATTGATTATTTACCACTACAAAAAGGAGATGTTATTAATGTTTCTTGCAGCATCTCAAAGGCAAAAAAATTACTTGGGTACAATCCTAAAACTCAAGTTGCAAAAGGAATTTTTAAATTTGTCGAGTGGTATTTGCAATTTTTTCATAAAAAATGAAAGTATTCCAATTAACCCTTCAGTTATTCAAGGTGTTCAAGGGTATAGAAAAAAAAATTTTTTTTCTATTATTTTTATTTCAAATAATCTTATCATGTCTGGAGCTAATAAGTTTTGGAGCTTTAATCCCACTATTCAAATCATTTACTGATCCTGCCTGGGTAATCGATAGATTTAATTTTTTGAATATTAAAATTCAAATTGAAGATATTTTTATTTTTATAATATTTATTTTTTTTATCAAAAACTTATTTTTAGTTTTTATTACTTATTTTGATATTAAATTTAGAAATAAAGTTACTTTACGAATTCTAAATGACATATATGGAGGTTACTTAAGAAAAAAATACCAATTTCATATTGATAACAATTCAGCTATTTTGCTAAGAAATGTTCAGCAAGCCTCCCAAACAGATGTTATTCTTAGTAAATTTGCAGCTTTTTATAGTGATTTTATTTTAATTCTTATATCAATAATAGTCGCTCTATTTATTAATGCAAAAATTGTTTCAATAATTTTATTTCTTATAATTATTTTTTTATTAATATTTTATTTTTTTACATCAAAAAAAATCAAAGAATATGGAGCTAACGACTTAAAATTTAATACCCTTTTTTTAAAAAATACAATTGATGGCTTGCAATCTTTTAAAGAAGTTTTGATTTCGGCAAAACAAAATTTTTTCACTAAGCGAAATAGAATTTATAAAGATTTAGCCCTTCATTATAAATTAAAGTTTACTTTAGTTGAAATGTTACCAAAGCCAATTGCTGAACTTGCTATTGTTTCAATAGGAGTAGGTGGTACTTATTATTATTTAAAAACTAATTTAGTGCAAATTAACGAAATACTTGCCTACGCCCTGGTTCTGTTAATTGCCATGTTAAGAATTATACCCGGGGTTTTAAGAATTTTTCAATCTATACAGCAATTTAAGTTCTTAGCGCCCAAAATTGAGATAATTCATCAAGCACTAGATGATATCGAGGATATCGAAAACTCTTATGTCAAAAAAATAAATGTAAATAATAGCGAAGATATAGTATTTAAAGATAATCTAGAATTAAAAAATTTAGATTTTTTTTATAATAATAAAAAAATTTTACAAAATATAGATTTAAAAATTATTAAAAATTCTTCCATAGGAATAACAGGAAAAAGTGGATCTGGAAAAACAACCTTTCTAAATTTACTGACTGGCTTGCTAAGACCAAACAATGGAAAAACATTAGTTGATAGTGTGGAGGTAGACTTAACCAACCAAAAGTGGTTAAAAAAAATTGGCTATGTATTTCAGCATACCCACTTGTTAGAATCCACTATTAGAGAGAATATTGCATTTGGATGTAGCGAAGATGAAATTGATGACAAAAAAGTACGCGAGTGCATTAAGCTTGTAGAATTGGAGGAGTATGTAAAGAATCTCAAGAGTGGAATTCATGAGAACATTGGAGAAAAGGGATCTAAACTATCTGGTGGACAGGCTCAGAGAATAGGAATAGCAAGAGCTTTTTATCGAGAACCAGAAATTCTTATTCTTGATGAGCCTACTAGCTCTTTGGACAAATTAAATGAAAGAAATATTTTGAATACTTTAAAAAAATTAAAACATAGATTCACTACAATTGTAGTTAGTCACAATAAAGAACCATTAGAAATCGTTGATAAAGTTTATGAATTGAGCAATTTTGAAATAAAGGAGATTTCAAAAAATAATGAATAAAAAAATATCTATTATTGGTCTCGGTTACGTCGGTTTGCCTTTAGCTTTAGCATTTCAAAAATATTATAGAGTTTGTGGTTATGATGTTAATCAGTCTAGAATACAAGAGTTAAAAAAAGGCTTTGATTCTAATTGTGAATTTAAAAGTAATAAAATTACAAACTTTAAAAATATTTTTTTTTCTAGTAGAATATCAGATATATCAGATTCTGATTTTATTATAGTTACCGTTCCAACTCCGGTTAATAAAAAAAACCAACCTGATTTAAAGCCTTTAAGCATTGCTTGCAAACAAATATCTCGGTATATAAAAAAAAAGTCAATTATAATATTTGAATCTACAGTCTACCCCTCATGTACAGAAAATTTTTGCATACCGTTATTAGAAAACGGCTCTGGTAAAAAAATCAATAAAGATTTTTACGTTGGGTATTCTCCTGAGAGAATAAATGTAGGCGATAATAAGCATACGTTAGAAAAAATTACAAAAATAGTAAGCGCATCATCATCGAGTTCAAAAAAAAAAGTAAAAGAACTATATTCTAGGATTATTAAAGCAGGAGTACATGTCTGTCCAAACATCATGACAGCCGAAGCGGCCAAAGCTATTGAAAATGCTCAAAGAGATATTAATATTGCTTTTATAAATGAGATTTCAATAATTTTTAATAAGCTAGGACTCAAATCGAGCGACGTGCTCAGAGCTGCAAAAACAAAATGGAATTTTTTAAATTTTACCCCAGGCTTAGTTGGAGGGCATTGCATAGGTGTTGATCCCTATTATTTAACATACATCGCCGAATATATAGGAGTTAATCCTAAAGTTATTAATGCCGGAAGGACTATTAATGATAAAATGCATTATGAACTAGGTAAAATTTTCTTAAAAAAAATTAAATACAACTTTCAAGAATTAAAAAAATTTAATCTACTTATTTTGGGTTTGTCCTTTAAAGAAAATACTAACGATATTAGAAATTCAAAAGTTTTTGACCTTTGCTTCTATTTAAAAAAACTTGGACATAGTGTTTATGTTTACGACCCATTAGTGAAAAAAAACATTAGTAATAAAAATTTTGTATTTAAAAATAGATTAGATTTTAGTAAAAAATTTCACGGGATTTTTCTCGCAGTTCCGCATTTGAAGATTTTAAAAAAAATAAGATTAATTACACAAAAAACAAAAAAAAATGCAGTTTTATTTGATTTTAAAAATTCATTATCAAGTACGCAGATGAAAAAAATATCAAAACTACTGCTTTAGCATATGAAAAGAATCCAATTAGTTACAACAAGCCTAGAAACGATAGAGGATCTAGCAACACCTATTTTTTTAGGAAATTGGTGCAAGAACGATACTTATCTAATTAAAAATCAGAAAATAGTAAAATATTATTGGGATGATAGAGATAAATTAGAACAAGATTATAAATATTTAAATAATTTATGTGAAGATTTATTAAAAGAGCTTACTCAAAACCTAAATAAAATTCACAATAGAGATTGTGATATTGAGTATTGGAGACTATTAGTTGGATTGTGGTTGCTTCACTTTTCTGGAGCTTTATTTGAAAGATGGAAAAATATACAGAATGCCCTTTCGCAATTCGAAGAAATAAATTACTTTAAAAAATATAAATTTAATGGCGATCATGTTCCATCAAATTTAAGAGGATTCTCCTATATTTCACAAGAATCAAAATGGAATCATCTGATTTATTCAAGAATTATTGAATATTTAAAAAAAAAACATAACCTTAAAATTTATATTAATGACCAGGATGAAATTAAAGGTAAGTTTTATTTTTCTTATAAAAGTAGTTTCATTCACAGATTTAAAACAAGTTTGTTAATTTTTTATCAAAAGTTTTTTGGATTTTTAATTAAAAAAAATAAATTTATTATTTTCAAGTCATATACAGGCTTAACTTTAGAGTTTTTTTTAAACCTTTTTAATATGCAGATGCCAGTTTTTTTTGTAAATAAAGATTTTCAATCAAAAACTGATTATAGTTTAAGAAATAAGGTAAAAATTAACCTTAAATGCAAAAATTTGTTTGAAGAATTTTTAATTCAAAATATTTGTGACAATATGCCAAAGGATGTTTTGGAAGATTTTGAAAAAATTGAAAAATATATTCAAGAAAATAATTACCCAAAAAAACCAAATACAATTATTTCCACCAGGTCAATGGTAGGAGAAAATATATTTAAAAGATATTGCGCTGAAATGAAACGAAAAGGTTCTATATTTATTTATGGTCAGCATGGTGGTGTATATGGTCATGCTAAGTTTTCTGTAACAGAAGATCATGAAGTGAAAGTATCAAACAAATTTTTAAGTTGGGGCTGGACAAGCCCAGGTCAACCAAAAATTGTTCCTTTTGGTGTTTTGAAAAATATTGAAAATTTTAAATTTAAAATTAATAAAAAAATAAGCAAAGCATGTTATTTTGTTAGAAGTAGAACTAAATACACCAATAAAATAGACAGCTCTATAGGATCTAACCAGATAGCAAAGTATTACAATTATTGTTTAAATTTTTTTGATTACTACAAAAGTCTCAATTCAAATATCTCTATAACTCCCCGATTCCATGAAGCAAATTTTGAGTGGAATCATAAAGAAATATGGAAAAAAAAATATTCAGATATAGAATTGACATCAACAAATCAGGAAAGCTTAAAAAAAGTATATAAAAAATATGATATTTTAATATACTCCTATATATCAACTGGTTTTTTAGAATCTTTATCTTTAGATAAGCCTTTTCTGTTAATTTCTTCACTAGGGGAGTGTCCATTAAGAAGCACTGCCCATGAAGACTTTTTGAAACTTAAGCAAGCAAAGATTTTTTTTGAGGACAATGAATCTGCATTAAATCATTTAATTAGTATAAAAGAAAATATTTACCAATGGTGGGATTCTCAAGAAATCAAAAAAATAAAGATTAATTTTAAAAATAAATACGCTATTCCATTAAATAAATTTGATAAATTTAATAAATTTAACGAGTTGTTAAAATATAAAAAAAAATAAAAGAAATATATTATCTGCAAAGTAATAGCAAAGTTGTCTTCAATAAATTAGCCAACAGATGTCAAGGACAAATGAAAATATTTCATAGAAATAGTGTAAAGTAATTAATGTTTAATTTAAATTATAATGAAACAAAAGAACTAATAATAATATAAAAAAAATGAGCAAGTTATTAATAGATTTTAAAAAAGCCCAAGACCAGAAATGTCAAGTAGTCATATTGCTTCTTTTAGAGTGACAATGTATTAAACAAACTTTCTAAAAAAAAGAGAAAAATTAACAGGAGATACCTTAATATGTTTAAGATAAACTCTAGGATTAAATTCAAGAAACTTAAAAAAAATTTAGGAAAAAAGGTAAAAAAATATTCTACCTTTTCAAAGAATTTTTCTTAAGTAAATGATTAAAGAACTAACTATAACCATTTATGTTATTATTAATAATCATTATAAATTTATGAAAATAAAGTTAACCCAGGTAAACTATAGAAGATTTTAAATGAGCAATTTAAATAGTGCGATTCTTAATAAGAACATAGGTTTAATATTATACGCAAGAATGTCTTCAAAGAGATACCCCGGAAAAGTATTAAAGAAAGTCTATGAAAATAAAAATATTTTAGAAATAATTTTTAGTAATTTAAAAAAAATTAAAGCACATGACAATTTAATTGTAGCAACATCAAATTTAAAAGCAGACAAAGAAATTGCTGAATTTTGCAAAAAAAATAAAATAAAATATTTTTTAGGAAATCATAGAAATGTTTTTTTAAGAACTAAAATGTGTATTAAAAAATACAATTTGAAGTATTTTGTGCGAATATGTGCTGATAGACCCTTTTTTGACGTGGCTTTAATGAAAAGAATGATCAAACGATTAATATCTAGCAAATATGACATAATAACAAACGCAAACCCAAGAACTTATCCCAAAGGTTTAACATGTGAAGTTGCTAATTCAAAATTATTCAAGCAGATTAATCCAAAAAAATTATCACAAAATGATAGAGAGCATATTTTTGACTACTTTTATAGATCAAAAAAATACAACATTTATAATTTAAAAAGTAATTTTAAAAAAAAATTCATAGATGAAAGTTTTTGTATTGATAATAAAAATGATATAAAAAAAATTAAAAAAATATTTCATCTTATTAAAAAAAAAAATATAATCAGTGCAAAAACTTTAGAAAAAGTGTTAAAATTTTAAATTTATAGGTTTTTTTGAACATAAAAGGTATATTTCGTTTGTTTTATAATTCTTACCTTTATTTCGTTTTGAATCTTTGATTATACTTTGTGTTAGATCAATATTGTAAATTTTTTTTCTAGTGAAAAAATGTTTAATTTTTTTTGTGAAAGTAAAACTGTGTTGACCTGTTAAATTAGGATTTATATGACTATTTATTAAAACAAATTCTGACATTGATAAAACTTTTTTTAAAGTTTTATATGGTGTTTCGCAATGGTCTAGCGTCATAAAGAATCCAAATAAATCAATCTTTTTATTATAAAAATCTTTTTCATCTGAATTATACAAGTTAAAATTAAATATTTTGACAGCCAATGCTAAACTACTACAATTTTCACTAATATCATTCTTTCCCCATATTAATTTTGAATTGTCTGTTAAAAAATATTTTTTATAGATTTCTTTAATTTTTGGCACTTTTAGCTCTAACTTTTTAACTATTTTTTTTGAATTAAAGTTTCTTACTCTGTTAGAAAGATTCTTAAAATTTACGCTAGTGTATCTTTTGATATCTTTTTTTTTTAATTCCTCCTTAAGCAAATCAAAAAAAAATCCATTAAAAGGACAGCCGTACTCAGCATAATGTTTAAATTTTATTTTATTCTTTAAATCAGTGAAAAGATTTCCATGATTAGGGGATAGAAGTTTATTTTTGAAATCATAAAAATTCTGCCAACCCATATTATGTTGGCCATAAATTGTTAAAAAAATTTTTTTTTGTATAAAGTCATTAAACCATTTTGAAAAATAAATTGAAAAACAAGATTGACACTCTCTTCTTTCAAGTTCTTTTTCTAGGAACTTGAAACTTATATTTAATTCAGAAATGATTGCCTCAACATAGAAATTTTTAATTAATTTTTTATTTAAAATTTTTTTTGATTTGTTACTCTCACAAAACGGACATCTTCTAATAGTCTTAAACATACACAGCAGTATTAATAGTTAAGTAATTTTTTATTATTTTATTACAAAACACAGATAACACAATGTTGAATATTCTAAAATCATTATTTAATTTAAATATAAATTTGAAAAAAAAGCTATCATTATCTTTGAAAAAAAGTAATTAAATAGTTTCATTATGAAAAAAAAAAAAATAACACCGGATATATCAATTGTTGTTTGTTCTTACAATCACGGAAAATGGATAGAAAGATGCTTAAGAAGTTTATACCATCAAGAATTTATTAAACAGGAAGATTATGAGATTATACTTATTGATGATAAGTCGGTTGATTTTACCCAGGATGTTTTGAAAAATTTTAAAAGAGATAATTTAAGAAATTTTGTAAATAAAAAAAATTTAGGGCTCCCAGATTCAATAAATAAAGCAATCAAACTATCCTCGGGAAGATATGTAGTTAGAGTCGATTCTGACGATTACGTTACAAGAAATTTTTTATATTTAACCAAATTATTTCTCGATCTCAATAGAGAGTTCCAGGCTGTTGCAGTAGATTATTGCAAAGTAGACAACAATGAAATATTTATATCTAAAAATAATTGTATGAAAGAGCAAATAGCATGTGGAATCATGTTTAGAAAAGAGTGCTTGTTTGATATTGGATTGTACGATCCTAAATTTAAAATGAGAGAAGGGCATGAGTTAAGAAAAAGATTTGAAAAAAAATATTTAATCGGTCATTTAAATTTACCGCTCTATAAATATAGATTTCATGAAAATAATAGAACAAAAAATTTAAAAAAAACTAAATATTACGAAAAAAAACTAAACAAAAAATAATGATTTATATTGCCGAAATAGGAATGAACTACAATGGAAATCATAGTTTAATTTTTGAACTTATTAAACAGGCAAAGTTTGCAGGAGCTAATGTTTGTAAATTTCAATTAGGATGGAGAGACCAGCCAGGAGAAATTAATCAACTAGATATCAAAAAAGTAAATGAAATTATAAGTTGGTGTGAATATTTCGAGGTAGAGCCGTTATTTTCAATTCTAACCCAAGATGCCTATGATATTTTTAAAAAAACAAATTTGAAAAAAATCAAAATAGCCTCAAGATCTTTGGTTGAGGACTATGAGCTAGTCAACAAAATTGTAAGAGAAAATATAGAAAAAAAAATCGTAATTTCTTTAGGAATGTGGACCGAATCTAAATTGCCATTTAAGCCAAATAAAAATATTCAGTATTTATATTGCGTTTCAAAGTATCCTACATTTGCTAATGATTTAAAAAATTTTCCAAAAAAATTTGATGAAAATAATTTTTGCGGGTATAGCGATCACTCTATAGGCATTGAAAATTGCTTAATAGCAATTACAAGAGGAGCAAAAATTATAGAAAAGCATTTTACTTTAGACAAGTCCAATACAACAATAAGAGACCATGCTTTATCTGCAACTCCTGAAGAATTCAGAAATATGGTTAATTTAGGAACTGAGATTTACAAAATTGTAAAACAAGGTATCTGATAAGAAAATTTTTATAGATAGAAATAATTAACTTAGAATCAAATTAATTAACTTAGAATCGAATTAATTAAATGAAAATTATTGGACTCATACCATCAAGGTTAAAATCAACAAGATTAAAAAATAAACCTATTTTAAAAATAGGAAATTTACCAATGGTTATTCATACATACAGAAGAGCAAAGCTTTGCAAACAATTAAACGATGTGGTGATTTGCTGTGATGATATTAGGATTAAAAAAATTTGTGATAGATACAATGCAAAATCAATAATGACATCAAAGAGGCATATTAATGGAACAGAAAGAATAGCGGAAGCATATTTAAAGTTAAAAAAAAAATATGACTACGTCATTGATATTCAAGGAGATGAGCCCTTAATAAACCCTTCAGACATTCACAAAGTTATTAAATTCCATACAAAAAATAAAAAAATTGACATAGTCTTACCAACAATTGCATCTAAAAAAAAAAGCAGTAAGAATATTGTGAAAGTCATGAAAGATAAGCATGATAATGCAATCTATCTTTCAAGATACAATCTTCCTTTTCAATTCAAGAATCGAAATAACTTTTATTTAAAGCATTTATCAATTATCTCATTTAAACCAAAAAGTTTAATAAAGTTTTACAGACATAAGCAAACATTTGCTGAAAAAATTGAGGGAATAGAATTGTTAAGAGCGATAGAAATTGGATTAAACGTTAAGACATTGACTTTAAAAGGAGATAGTTTTTCAGTAGATATTAAGGAGCATTACTTAAAGGCTAAAAAATATATTAAAAATGACAAACTATATTCAATATACAAATCAAAATAATGAAATCTTTTTTAAGTAGAATTGAAAGAAATTATAATTTTTCCAATAAAAATTTAGAAAAAAATCACAAAAGCAGATATTGGAAAAAAAGTATAAAAAAAAAGCAGGGATTGTTTAGTTTCTCCAATCTCAAAAATTTCAGATCAAATGGATTATCAGATAATATTGATGAGTTTTTTATTAGTAAAAAAAAATTTGATTCATTAATTAAATTTTTAATTAAAAATTATGATGAAAAATTTGTATTAAAATTACTAAATAACAAAAATATCGGTAATTGCAAATATTATAGGACGTACAAAAATAAAATAATAACACCAACTGACATATCAGTAATTTATTACTTGGAGAAACTTATAAAAAATGTGGATATAAAAAGAGTATCTGTAGCATGTGAAATTGGGCAAGGATTTGGAATGTTTGCCAGTAAATTATTAAAATTAAAAAAATTAAAAATGATTCTTATAGATCTACCAGAATCAAATTTTATAACAGCTTATTATTTACATAAAGTTTTTCCTAAAAAAAAAATTATATTAGATATAGATTTAAAAAATAAAAAAAAATTAGACCAAAAAACTCTGAAGAAAGGAGATATTTTTATACTTTCACCCAAGATATCACTAGGCGACATTAAGGTAGATCTTTTTATAAATATGAGATCTATGATGGAAATGAATATTGATGTTATTAAGAGGTATTTTGAGTTAATACACGAAAAAATATCAACAAATGGATTTTTTTTTTCAGTAAATAGATATTATAAAGACCTGGTTGGTTACCCAATTGAATTTCACAGTTATCCATACGATAATTATTGGAAAGTGGTAAAGTCTATGAATTCAAAATTACAAAAATCAGTCCATATTCTTTTAACCAAAAGGGTAAGTTTATTTTCCGATTCGATTAATAGTGAACTAAAAAAAATTAAAAAAATACATCACCAGAAAATAAAATTAGATCCATTTTTTTTTAGAAGATATCTTCCGCCATTAATTTATAGCTTTTATAAAAAAATTAAATTTTTTTTTAATAAATGAAATCTTTAACAATAACTGATATTGAGACTGATGATTTAGGCATTTCTGCAAGTGGTGAGTATATTATAAATCTTAATATAGGCAGAATAAAAACAGATAATTGTAAAAATATTAATTTAAAAAATTTTAATGATAAATTGGTACAATCCAAATTATTTAATTTTATTTTTAAAGAACTTAAAAAATTCAAATACCCTTCCTTTTTTGAGACTGAAACAGCAAATCTAAGAAATGACAAAAATTTAAATATATCTAAAATTATTAATATTTTAAAAATAAAATCTTACACGAAAAAATTTCTTTTTACTCAAATAAATTTAATAACCAGTGATCAAGGCACAGTAGATTCAATTAAATCTATTTACCCTAATGTTAACGTAATTTAAAAAAAAAAAATAAAATTGAAAAACTCAAATATTGGATTTTTTGTTTTAAAATTTTATATCAAGTCTTTTTTTATTATTTTGTTTTTAAAAGTTTTTTCGCAATCTAAATTAATATCAAAAAAATTAACCTCTTCTAATGAATGCTTTATGTCTTTACACCCAAATTTTTTTTATAATAATAAAGAGAATTTTTTTAATAAAAAAAAAAAAAATTTTCTTCTTTTAAATTTTCTCCTAACAGATGAAACGCATTTAAATTATAGTCTTTTAGAAATTTTAAAAAATTATTATTCTATTAAAAAAAAATTAATATGCCTAGAATCGTTTATTAATATAAGAGACATCTTTTTAAGTTATAAAAATTATTTAAAATTTCACGAAATTTATAAAAAAAAACTATCCAACAGATTTTTAATTAATAATGTAGATTTTACTAATTTAATTAAAAAAAACTTAGACTTATCTATAATAAATAGATCCAAATTATTCCTTACCTCATCGGGCTTGACTAATCTTTTCTCTAAAAAAAAATTTCTGAAATTTCATTTATATTTATTCGAATACAATTTTGGTTTTTTTTTAATCAGAGAAATAAAAAAACATAAAATTAAAGTTTTGGGATATCAGCATGGGATTTTTTCGAAAAAAATGTATTGGATGAATATTATTTTAAAATTACAAAATAAATTATTTTTTCCTGATACGGTCATATCAAACAGTAAAAAAAGTTTTAAAGATTATAAATATTTATTAAAAAAAAAAGTTAATAAAATAGTTTTTAAAAAAAAAGAGATATCTAGCTTAGCAAAAAAAATTCAAATAAGAAAAAAAAATAGTTTATCTAAAATTAATAAGATATTAATATTAAGTGGCACACACGACATAAGAGATATTGTTTCTTTTTGCCAAAAAGAATACGCTCATAATAAGAACTTATTGTTTTTTATAAAAGTACATCCAAAAAATAAATATTTTTTTAAAGATGAAATAAATATAAAAAAAATTAATAATATTGAGGCTGTAGTTTTTGATAGCGTAATAATTTCACCTACTTCTACCCTTGCGTATGATTTTGACTATTTAAATAAAAAATATTCAATTTTTAATAGTAATTATAAGTACTGTTAGCTGTTAAGTTTGCCTTTATAGGCATTAATGTATTTTTTAGTTAATTTTTCGAGTGAAAATTTTTGTGCAGATTTTAATGGATTATTCTTAAATAATTTTCGCTGGATATAAATTGAGTTTATTTTTTTTACAAACATATCATAATTTCCTTCTTTGATAATAAACCCATTGATTTTATCTTTCACTATTTCATTTGCGCCCTTTGTATCAAAAGTTATAAGTGGCACATTTGCAGCAAGAGATTCAACAAAGGTAATTCCAAAAGACTCAATTCTAGACAGGTTAATATATAAATCAGATTGGTTGTACAATTTTATAATTTGCGAATTGGGAAAGTAGTATTCTTTTTTGGAATCTATATTTTCGTATATTTTAAACTTGTTTACATTTCTAAAAATCTTATTATTCAAAAGTAGCTTGTTTGTATCCTTGCCAATTATTGTCCATTCAAAATCTATTTTTTTATCAATAATTTTTTTCACTATTTTAGACAATAGGTCATAACCTTTTTTTTTTTCAGAATATCTTGCTACAGTTATTATTCTTAATTTTTTATTTTTTTTATTCTTTTTTAAATTATATTTTAAAAACTTTTTAATAGGTATTCCGTTTGGAATATTAATAATTAGTTTTTTATTTATATTTAATTTGATTAGGTCTTTTGTAATATTTTTTGATATAGATGTAAATAAATGTACTTTTTTAATTACTTGTTTCAAAAATTCATCATATTTTTTATCTAGTCTGTTTCCATATTTAATACTTTTATTTATTTGTATGTCCGCTCCTTGAAAGGTAACTGCAATTTTTTGATCTAATTTAGCTAGGGTATTGATTATCAATAAACTTTTATAATTAAGAAAAATGAAATGCCATATGTAATATTTTTTTTTTTTAATAATTTTTTTTAAATACCATTCAAGTATAAAAGAGGCATTAATATTAAAGTAGTATTTAAAAATATAAGTTAAATTTACAATATATTTATTTATATATTTAATTTTGTATTTATTTTTTATTATATTTGTTTTTTTCAATAAAAAAACATCTACCAGATGTTTTTTTTGAAAGAAATTAGCAAGGTTGTGTGCCTGCACTTGAGCCCCGCCAGGATCTGGAAAAAAAGCACCTGGTAATATTGCTATTTTCACTTTATTTAATGTTTAATTTAAAGATTGAGTGAAATAACTTTAAAACAGTTGTTGCAACAAATAAAGGTATTAAAAAAAATATACTTTGACTGTTATTGATCCTTATCCTGAATTCTTCCTTGATGTTATTAAAAAACCCTATCCTACTTGATATTCCCCCAGGATCGAATTTCCCTAAAATTTCATATTTTCTTCCACACATACCTTTAAATTTTCTTCTTATTAGTTTGAATATAAAATCTCTATCAGAAGAATATTTAAATTTTGTATTATAAAAACCTAATTTGTTGTGGATATTTCTTTTAATAAAAAAACCACAAGAGTGTGAGGGAAAAATATTAAATTTCCACCAAATTTTATTTGGCCAATAATTATGGTGCAACCTATCCTTCATTACGCTTCCAAAAAAAAAATCAATTGGATATTTGTCAAAATATTTCTTAACAATACTTAGACTTCTATTGTAATAAAAATCATCAGCATTTAAAATACCAATGATATCTCCTTTGCTTATTTTTATACCCTTGTTAATTGCATCGTAAATACCACCATCTTTTTCAGATATGATCGTGTGGTTTTTAGTTTTATTTTTTTTTAAAATTTTAATAACCTCTTCTTTTGATCCACCGTCAATTATTATATGTTCAAAATTTTTATAAGTTTGTCTTTTTAAAGAGTTTATATTTTTTTTAATTCTATTATCATTTAAGACTGGCGTGATAATAGAGAATGATAATTTTTTAGTAAATTTTTTTTTATTAAATATTTTCATAAAATTAAATTATATTATTTTGTCTAAAAAATTTAATATAATTTTCATTTTTTGTTTCAATTAATTTTAAATTTTTTTTTGCTATTTTTTTCAAATCTTGCAATCGATTTAAATTGTTAATGGCATAATCAATTTTTTTAGATAAGCTTATATAGTCTTTTGTTTTGTATGTAATACCGGAAGAGCCATTTTTAATTAAATCATTGCAACCTCCATGGCTCTTTGATGCAATAATTAAACAGCAATAGTTTATTGCTTCTGCAATTACATTTGGAAATCCTTCATATAATGAGGTATTAACCATTATGTCAGTTTTTTTATAAATATTAATTAGGTTTTTTTTATTAATTTTAAAATTTTGAACTGAAATTTTTTTAATTAAGTTTTTACTTAACTTATTAGAATTGAATCTATCTGTTACAATATTAATTTTTATATTTTTTTTTAGATCTAATTCGTTTAAAGCCTTAATAAAATCTTCTATATTTTTCTCCGGTGAGTTTCTTCCAACCCAAGAAATATTCACATTTTTATTTTTTATTTTTTTTGTCTTTGAAATTTCAACTATAGGAAATAATGTTATTACCTTGCAAGAAGTGTATTTACTTAAATCTTTAGAGACTGCATTTGAATTACCGATAATATAATTGGCTTTTTTATATGTAATTTTTACTAAATAAAAAATAATTTTTTTTTTGATAAAATCTATAACTGAACTATAATAAAATAATTCTTGTATTGGGGTTCTTTCGGTTAAAATTATTTTTAAGTTTTCATTTTTTTTTAAAAAAAGACAAGTGATTACATTCGCATAGTTAATATTTGAAATGAAAGTTGTTTTTTCATTAGAAAATTTTTTTAATATTTTTTTAATTTTAAGTATAGCAAAAATAGTTTTTGAGTATTTTATCTCTATTTCCTTTATTTTTTTTTTTAAAAAAAAGCTTTTAAGAGAGTTATTGCCAATAGATATAATGATAATATTAATTTTTTTATTTTTTTCTCTTACTTTATAACAAATATTTTTTATAGAATTGGATGCCCCTCCCAAGGAGAAATTTGGTAAAAAAAAAATTAGATTTTGTTTCATGAAATATAATTATATACTAATAATATAAATGAATATTTATTATTGGTCACCTTTTCTTTCCCCTGTAGCTACTGTTAGGGCGGTAATTAACTCTGCAAAATCAATAAAAAAATATTCTTCAGGTAAGATGAGTCCCTGCATTATTAATGCAGTAGGTGAGTGGAATAAATATAGAGAAGAAATTAAAAATAATGACATTAATATTGTTAATTTTTATTTTCCAGAATCTTTTTACTCAAAACTTCCAAGATTTGGTTTTGTAAAAAGTAGGTTTTCATACTTTTTGATAATTTTTTTATCTATTTTTCAACTTCATAAACTATTAAGACAGACAAAAACAAATGATGTTTTTGTTATTCATTTATTGGTATCAGCCCCATTAATTCTTTTATTTTTTTTTTCATACAGATGTAAATTTATTTTAAGGGTTTCGGGATTACCCAAATTACAATTTTTAAGAAAATATTTTTGGAAACTCTCAAATAAGAATTTAAGTTATGTAACATGTCCAACGAAAAATACAAAAAATGACTTAATAAATCAAAATATTTTTAATCACCATAAACTTAAAATTTTGAGAGACCCAATTATTCAGATATGTGAAGTTAAAAAAAAATTAAATAAGAAAGTAAAATTAAAAATTAATTTTAAATATTGTCTTTGTATAGGTAGGCTAACTGAGCAAAAAAATTTTCAATTTGTGATAAATAATTTTAAGAAAATAATTAAAATAGATAAAGATATCCAATTGTTGTTTTTAGGAGAGGGAGAAGATAAAAAAAAATTACTAAATCTTGTTTCTAAGGAAGGTTTGCATAATTCTATTCATTTTTATGGTCACCAAGAAAATGTTTACTATTTTCTTAAAAATGCCCATTGCTTTATTCTTTCTTCTAATTGGGAGGATCCAGGATGGGTACTAGTAGAAGCTGCTATTTCTAGAGTACCAATCATTTCATCAGATTGTAAGCATGGCCCAGAGGAAATTGTGAAAATTCCTGATGCAGGTTATATTTTTAAAAGTAATAACGGAGATGATTTTATTGAAACTTATAAAAATTTTTTAAATGTCAAAGCTAACAAACCAAATGAAGCTAAAAGAAAGATTTTTAATGCATTGAAAGTTGGTAAAAAGTACACAATTTTTAATCATTATCAAGAATTCAAAAAAATTTTACTAGATTGATTAGGATGAAAGCTTTAATTATTTATTATCCAAATTTTGAAAGAGGTGGTGTGAAAATTAATTTTATTAATTTTCTCAAAATTTTAAAGAATCTAGACTTTAAAAAATATATTATTACCGATACAAGTATATCTAAAAGCTTATTAGACAGAAATATTAAAATTTTTAAAATTCCTACAATAAAAATTGCACTTATTAATCATAAAGTTTTCTCAAGTTTAATATCTACTTTCGCGTTTGTTAAATTATTAATTAAATTAAGAAAGATAGAAACGAGAATAATATCTTTTCAAAGTAGTTTTTTCATAAGTATTTTGTGTTTTTTGTTAAAAAAAAAATTAATTATTAGAGTCTCGGAAGATCCAATTGAAGCCACCGCTTATGCCGATACTTTTTTTTTAAACTATATTGTATTTTTATCAAAAATTATAACTTACAATTTTGCTCATACAATACTTGCCAATTCAACACAAATGAAAAAAAATATTTCCAGAATGTGTTTTAATAAAAAAAAAATTAAACTTCTTTTTAATATGAATATTAAAAAAGTTAATAAAAACATTGATGCTAAAAAGAAAAATATTTTTTTATCTGTTGGAAGGCTATGCAAGCAAAAAAATCAATCCTTAATGATTAAAAGTTTTAATTATTTTAATAAATTTAAAAAAAACTTTGTACTGCTAGTTATTGGAGATGGGCCAGATAGGCAAAAACTTCAAAAAATGGTTGATTGTTATAAATTGAATCAAAATATAAAAATTTTAGGATGGAAAAATAATATTAAAAAATATTATGATACATCAAGATATTTTATTTTACCTTCTTTATACGAAGGATTGCCTAATGCTTTGATCGACGCCTTAAATAGTGGTTTGATAGCTTTTTCAACAAATGTAAGTGGAGTTAAGGACATATATGGCAATAACTTTATATCAATTGATAAAACAAATTATATATCCCTAGGAAGAAAAATGATTGATGTTACCAATCATTATCAAAAAAATTTAAAAAAAACGAAGAAACAAAGAAAAAATTTAAAGTTTTTTTTAAATAGTAATTTGGCCAAGAAATATATAAAAATCTTGTTTAGCTAAAAGTATTAAATAAAAGTTAATTTTAATTAATTAAATACAGTTTTTCAATAATTAATTTATGGCTCAGGAAAAAATCTTAAAAGTAATAATTTTTGATTTAGACGGCGTTCTAATTAATTCTTTACCGAATATGAATTCCGCAATTAGGCAAGTGAATAAATCTATGAAATTAAGAATTTCATTTAGAGAATATAAAAAATATTTAGGTTTGCCATTTGAAAAAATTATGAAAAAAATTGGTGTTAAAGAAAATATCAAAAAAATAAAAAAAAATTACCAAAAATATTCAAAAAAAAATATACATAAAATTTATATCAAAAAAAAATTATTATCATATTTGCAAAAATTAAGTCATTTATACAAAATTGCTGTTTTTACATCTAAAGATAAAAGTAGGTCTAAACAAATTTTAAAAAAATATAAAATTTTTAATTATGTAGTTTCTTCAGATGATGTAATCAAAGGAAAGCCAAATCCAGAAGGCTTGCTTAAAATAAAAAAAAAATTCAAAATTAATAGCTCTCAATGTATTTTTTTTGGAGACAGTATATATGACTATAAGGCTAGCATATCTGCTAGAATTTTATATGCCCATGTTGATTGGGGTTATGAAAATCTTAACAATTTAAAAAAAAAGATTATTAGAATAAAAAAATATAGTGATATTGAAAAGATTATTAATTCTATAGAATTAAATAAACTAAAAGTTAAAAAAACATAAATTTTTATGGTCAAAGTTTCAGTTATAATTCCTTACTATAAAAAAAAAAAATATATTAAGAAAACTATTGTATCTGTAATTAAACAAACTTATAAAAATTTTGAGGCAATTATTGTTTATGACGATGAGGATAGAAGTGAATTAGAGTATATTAAATCTATAATAAGTTCAGACAAGAGGCTTAGGTTAATTGTCAATCCAAAAAATGTTGGGGCAGGAATTTCAAGAAATATTGGTATCAAATTTAGCAAAGGAAAGTTTATTTCCTTTTTAGATGCCGACGACTTGTGGTTTAACACCAAATTAGAAAAACAATTGCAATTTTTAGAAAAAACAAAATCGGATATTTGCCATACATCCTATTACATAATTGATAGCCACGGCAAAATTAAAGGTTTCAGAAAAGCAAGAAATCACAACACTTATACATCTTTATTGAAATCGTGTGATATTGGCTTATCTACAGTTCTAATTAAAAAAAAAATATTTACTAGCAAAAATTTAAAGTTTCCCAACCTTAAAACAAAAGAAGACTTTGTTTTATGGTTAAAAATTTTAAAAAAAAAATATAAAATTATCGGCTATGATAAAAATTTAGTTAAATGGAGGATGTTAAAAAATTCTTTATCTGCTTCAACTTTTCAAAAATTGCTTGATGGTTTTAGAGTTTATAATAATCATATGCACTATAGTTTTGTCAGATCAATTTATTTATTACTTTGTTTAGGCATAAATTTTTTAAGGAAAAAATGCTAAATTTAATTTATTTAATTGTTATACTTTTTTTTATTTTGTTAATTAATAATTTTTTTAAAAAAAAATTAATTTTATTAAATTATACAGGTGAGAAGCATCAGTTGCAAACTGCGGATGGCTTAGTTCCAAGGAGTGGCGGTATAGTTTTTTTTTACTATTTCTTTTTATTTTTTTTGATTTTAAAAATTTCTTTTTTTTAGCCACTTTGACTATAGTGTTTTTAATAGGATTATTCTCTGACCTGAAGATACTACAATCACCAAAAAAAAGGCTTGTGTTACAGGCTATCTCTATATTTTTTTGTGTCTACTTTCTAAATCTCGAGATTATTTCAACTAGAATCTTATTTTTTGATTACGTACTTTCTAACTATTTTGTAAATATTTTATTTACAATATTTTGTATAACAATTGTAGTTAATGGAACAAATTTAATAGACGGATTGAATGGCTTAGTTATAGGTTATTATTCTATTATTTTGTATTTTTTGTTAAATCTTAATTTTTTTTATTTATTAGATATTTCTCCAATAAATATTAATTTAATTTTTTTAATTTTTTCTATTTTATTAGTTTTAAATTTTTTTAATAAACTTTTTATAGGAGATGGTGGAGCCTATTTGCTAGGATTCCTATTTAGTGTTTGGGCAATTTTTTTGCAATATAAATTATTAAATATTTCACCTTTTTATATTATACTATTATTGTGGTATCCCTGTTTTGAAAATTTATTTTCAATTATTAGAAAAAAAATGATTCGAAAAAATCCTTTTTATCCAGACACAGATCATCTGCATCAACTTTTTTTTAATTATATAAAAAATTTAACTAAATATTCAAAAACATTGTGCAATACCATTTGTTCTATAATAATAAATATTTTTAATTTTATAATTATTTACGTTGGTAATTTGGATCCATATAATACATTTTTGCAGATTTTTTGTCTTATTATTGCAGTATTTCTATATATTGTATCTTATTTTTTATTATTTAATTTTAAAAATAAATATAATTAAATTTTTTGTATTTTTTTATTTTTTTTCTTTATAGATTGATAGTATAGCAAAGTTTAACCAAAAGATTGTCGCTGTATATGTGGTAAAAAAGCTGCCTGAAGGTATGAGAGGAAGTATTGTTGCTATAATAAACAGTAGAGAAGAAAGAGCAAATAAATTTTTATTTTTTAAAATTTTTTTCACAGAGTCAACTATTACTAAAAAAAAGAAGATTAAAAAAATTGAATATCCAAAAATTCCCGTTTCAGAAATAAATTCCCAGTGTATTTGGTGCGGATGAGTAGATATTCTCCATGAGGTTTTTAGGTATTCTTTATTTTTATATTTTTCTTTAGCGCTCTCATATCTAAATGTTTTAACACCAGAACCAAAAAATAAATTATCTTTAAAAATTAATCTTGCTGCGTCTCGGTGGGCACCATGTTGAGTTTCCTTCAGATAATTTATATATCCTTTTGAAATTATAGGATTGGATACCTGTGCAATTATTCTAGTATTAAAATTATTTTCAAATTTAAGAAGCAAAACTATAAATAAAAATATGCTTCCAAATATTAGGAATTTTTTTTTTAAATTAATTCCTAAATAAATTATAAATAATAAGCTTGCAAAAATAGCTCTTATAAAATTAGCTCTTTCCCCTATAATTAAACTAATTGTCAAAAAAAGAATAATAAATAAAATTATATAATTATTTTTGTTTTTAATTTGAAGATGATAATGCATTGTGCAGATTGATATCAGTATAAAACCATAATAAAAATTTCCAATTTTTAACTCTTGATTAAGAAAACCCGATAATCGACCCGGCATAGCAGCTTTAAAACCCAGTGTATTAGATCCAAAGAAATATTCTATTAATAGGTCAGCAGAGACCACACAAAATATAACAAGCCAAGATTCTAAAATTATTTTTTCAAATTTGAATTTTTTATATGTAAAAAAATATTTTATTGAAAAAACAAAAAGTATAAACTTTCCGAACCCAATACTTCGAGGTAAGCTTGCCCATAAATAGTTGCTAAAAATTAAATTTATAATCAGTGAGAGCCAGAAAATAAGCAATAAGTAGAAAAAAATATCATTTGGAAATTTTTCTACGCCTTTCCACATATCGATTATAAAAAAAATAATTATGCAAACGCTAAATACATTTATAATTGCCGACCCCATTAAAAGAGTTGCGGGTAAAAAGGATAGGAAAATTATAGCTAATATTACATGAAACTTTTCATTTTTAATTAGATACGCAATATCTCCAATTTTTTTTGAAAAATAAGAACTAAACATTTTTTTTAATTAAATTAAATTTAAAATTATAACATTTTTTTCTAAAAAGCTTTATATTAAAATGTGTTTCAACATAATTATTTTGCAATATACCTATTAATTAAAAATTATCCTCAGCAAATACGTGGTTAAAAATAAATCGTTTTCAATAGTTTCTAAAGATTCTAGAAATTTAGATATAAAAAAACTATATTTATAAAAATGAAAAAAATTTTTAATCCTAAAGTTTCAATTTTAATTATAAATTACAATAATAAAAAATTTATAAATAAATCTATTAATTCAGTACTAAGTCAGAAATATAAAAATTATGAGATAATTTTTTTTGATGACAATTCCGATGACGATTCATTGAAAGTTTTAAAAAAATTTAAAAAAAAAAATTTTTTTTTAATTAAAAATAAAAATAAAAATAAAAA